>Ga0247610_10005628_pt1 | contig 13159 bp, 10 predicted proteins | sample 174DNAGHGhighgp2_FD_193483 | JGI IMG/M metagenome (GOLD analysis project Ga0247610, IMG submission 193483) | Sheep rumen microbial communities from Palmerston North, Manawatu-Wanganui, New Zealand - 1742 DNA GHGhigh gp2 | ecosystem: Host-associated > Mammals > Digestive system > Stomach > Rumen...
AAGTCTGGATTGGCGCATTCGGCAAATTCGCACTGGTGACGGTTCTGGCCATTGCCGTGTCCTTTGGCTTTACTTGGCTGTTAAGACTGATTCCTGGGGTTAAGAAGGTGTTGTAGAATGACTTGACTAAAGGTTGCGAATCAAAGTATCAAAATCCTTTTACCGCCTTCGCAATCTCATCCATCAAAGCGTAATCGCGCTCGATTGACGTGCCAACTACAACAATGTCGGCGCCTGTTTTTAAGGCAGTTGTGACATCGGCTGTCGAACGCAGACCACCGCCGACAATCAGCGGCAGACCAACCGCACGGCGCACAGCCGCAATCATTTCGGCACTAACGGGTTTGGTGGCGCCGCTTCCGCCTTCAAGATAAATGGCCTTCAAGCCCAACATCTGACCAGCCAGAGCCGTAGCAACCGCAATGTCGGTTTTATTGTAAGGTATTGGCATTGTGTTGCTTATGTAACGAACCGAAGTATAATTCTCTTCGCCAATCAGCATATAGCCCGTGGGCAGAATCTCAATGCCCGATTTGGCCAAAGCGGGTGCCGCCTGCACGTGCTGACCGATAAGAAATTCAGGGTTGCGGCCCGAAATGAGCGAGAGCAACAGAATGCCGTCGGCCTTGTCCGAAACTTGCATTGCGCTGCCAGGAAACATAACCACAGGCTTTTGCGTGTGGCGCTTCAGGGTAGCAACCGTTTCATCGATATTGCTGAAAAGCAGGCTTCCGCCAACCAAAATAATGTCGGGACCATTGGCCGAGTTGATTTTTTCGGTCAGGCGCAGCAAATCGGTTTCATTCTGCTTGTCGGGGTCGATAAGCAGGGCGAACATCTTGCGGCCTTTGGTAATATTTTCTTGAATATCAGTCAGTAACATATTTCGTTTTTCTACCCGATAATATACGACAAAATATTGTCGCCGATTAGTTGCGAATGGCAGTTTTTCCTTACGGGCGCGTTTTTGCGTATAACGACATTGTAATCAGCCACTTGCATAAAGTTGGGATTTTCTTCAATCTCAACTTCGGTGTGCTCCAGTCCGCTGCCAATCAACTTGTAGGCGGCTTCCTTGACCGTCCAGACAAGAGTGTGCTCGATATCGGTTTTGCACCAATCCAATTCGCTGCCAGTCAGGAATTTATGGCGGACTTTTGTTGTCCGCGCGGTAATCTGCTCAATGTCGATACCCAAATTCTGTTCGGCAACCATCACGGCAACCATATTTTTTGAGTGTGAAATCGATATAAAATTCTTGCTTTCAGCGATATATGGTTTACCGTTGCTGTCGTGGGCAATAGTTACATCGCGGTTGAGCAACTCGCGCAGCACGATTCGCGTTGTGAGCCATTCGGTGCGGCGGCGGTCGTTGCCAATTTGCTCATACACAGCCTTATCCGCATCGTGCAAACAAATCATCGGCAAAAGTTGCTCCGCCGTCTCCTGTTTGCTCCAAACACCTAATACAGCATCGCCAATCGTCTGTGTAAATAGCAGTGGCATAGTTAGTTCCAACTAAAAGTCTCAATCAGGTGCTTGATATCGGCGTTAATGAAATCGAGCATCGGCGCGAGCGAATCTTTGTTTGGCACCACGTTGAAATAGAGCGCGCCGCGCACAAAATGGTGCACGCTGTCAGTCACATAGAACTGCACATTCGACGCCGCATCGCCGCTGATTTCGTAAAGCAGACCATAAACCTTGCGGTCGGGATTGTCGTACGGCGTCTCACTAATGGCGTCGGCTTTTATTGTGTGCTTATACACAAAGTTGTGTGCATCAGTAATATAACTATCCAAATTATGGTCGATTGCCTTGTAACTCAAATGGATTTTCGCGTTGAGCGACTTGAAGTTGACATCGGCCCAATAACGCTCGTCAGCGTTTTTCGAGTTGCGCAAATCGAAGGTTGCGTAAGTTGGATACTCGAACCGATACGGCACCTTGCAATCGATTGATTGATAACTTTTTTCAGGCATATCCACTCGGTAATAACCGCGCGGTTTCGGCACATAGTCGTTGCCGCAAGACACCAGCATCGCGACAAGCGCAAACAATGAAACGATTTTTGTCATAATCAGCAATTTGGTTGCAAAGGTAGCCAAATCATTGGTCGGCAGGTGCGGGTTCGGCGGCAATTTTGCGGTGCACCTTCACCGAAGTGATTCGCCGCCTATCTACTTCAAGAACAGTGAATTCGAAGCCGCAGCACTCAAAGCGCTCGTTCTTGCGCGGCAACTCGCCCTTCATCTCCAGAATCAGTCCCGCCAACGACTCTGACTCGCCTTGCGCATCGGCAAATGTCTCGGAATCAATCTCCAACTCATCGCAGAAATCCGAAAGCAGCGTTTTGCCTTTGAAAATGTAAGTGTTCTCGTCGACACGCGTGAAGTCGGACTCTTCCTCGTCGAACTCATCGGAAATGTCGCCCACAATCATCTCAATAATGTCCTCCATCGTCACCAGGCCCGACGTGCCGCCGTACTCATCGACCACTATGGCCATATGGTTTTTCTGCATCTGCAACTCCTCGAGCAACTCGTTGATTTTCTTGTTCTCGGGCACAAAATGCGGCGGACGGATAAGCGTCATCAACTTGAAGCCGTTTTTGTTGTTCACATACGGCAGCAAGTCTTTAATATACAGAATACCAGATATTTGGTCGAACGTATCAGTGTAAACGGGAATGCGCGAGTAGCCCGACTCGGTGATTTTTTTCAGCACCTGCTCAAATGGCTCTTTCGACTCAATGGCCACCATATCCACCCGCGGGCACATAATCTCTGAAACCTCAATGTTGCCAAACTCGATAATGCCCTTCAGCATCTCGCGTTCGCTCATCAATCCCGACGGATTTTCTTCAATCACGTCGGACAGTTCGTCCATCGAAATCGACTGATTCTTATGTATTTGCAACTCAACGTGACGATTGTTGCGCGCCACGAAGAACGTCAGCGGCTTCATTATCTTGCTCATTATCAGCAATGGAATCGACATAAAGCCGATTATTCCGTCGGGGTTTTGGCGGGCGAGCATTTTGGGCATCACCTCGCAAAAAACAAGCAGTATCGGTGTAATGATAACTACCTGAAGAACAAGACATAACGCGGGGTGCAGAAACGAAAGCGGCTGACGCGTGACGTACATAAACAGTATGGCGACGGCCACGTAGTTAATGCAGTTGAGCACCGAAGTGAGCGCAAGCAGTTCCTCAGGTTTGTCGATAAATTTGAGTGCTGTGCGGGCGGTGATTTTTTTGCTTTTGCGCAAAGTTCTGATTTGCTGTGTGTTAATTGACAGAAAAGCAACTTTGCTACCCGACACAAGTGCGGCGGCTATCATTAGCAGAACGCCAGCAACTATTGCGGCTATCAGCGCCGCATCCGTTGAAAAGCAAGAGCCAATTGCTTGTAAATCAGCAACTGTCTCTTGCGTATAAGGGTCGTTTTCCAAAATCTATGCTATTGGTTAAACTTAAAACGGCAAATCGTCGGCTTCCAACGGTGCCTGAGTTGGTTGCGGTGCCGAGTCGTAATTAGTGGCAGGCTCACCAACCGAACCGCCCGAATTTGAACTTCCGCCGTTGCGCGAATCGAGCATTTTCATCTCGTTGGCAACAATTTCAGTTGTGAAACGGTCGTTGCCATCCTTGTCTTTGTATTGGCGGTAGGTGATTCGGCCTTCGATATACAATTTTGTGCCTTTGTGCACATATTGCTCAATAATGCCCGCAAGTCCGCGCCAAGCAACAATTCGGTGCCACTCAGTGCGCTCTTGGCGTTGGCCCGATTTGTCCTGATAACGCTCGCTTGTTGCCAGCGAGAAGGTTGCCACCTTTGTGTCGTTGTCCAAAGTACGAATTTCGGGCTCATTGCCCACATTCCCGACTAAAATTGCCTTGTTAATCATTGTTAAAATTTGTTTAGGGGTTATAAATAAGTGATTTACGCTGTTTCGGTTGTGCCAGTCTGCGGCTGATATTTGCCGCTCAAAATCTTCATATCGTTGGCAATCACTTCTGTCACAGTGTGTTCCTTGCCTTCGCGGTCGGTATAACTGCGCGTCGACAATTTTCCGTCGATATAAAGCATTGTGCCCTTGCGGATATATTTTTCGGCCACCTCAGCCAGATTGCGCCAAAGAGCCACTCGGTGCCACTCGGTGTGTGTGGTGCGGTTGCCCGATTTGTCGGTGTAAGTCTCGTTGGTTGCCAGCGAGATAGTTGTGCTTGCAACGCCTTCATTCAAATAGCGAACCTCGGGGTCCTTGCCCACGTTGCCAATCAAAGTTACTCTGTTTACCATAGTTTTTTTCGTGAAAAATGAAGTTAAATATACAAACATTTTGTTACACGCAAACTTTCGGCAAATATTTTTGGGGAAAGAAGCAAAATCCCCAAAGTTGTACAACTTTGGGGATTTAATTCCCTAAAGTTGGGTTATTTTGGTGGATTACAACAAAAATGCCTCGATATTTTCAGGCGAAACAACGCAAAACTCGGTTTCGGGATAGGCTTGCGTGAAAGAGATTGGTACAACTGCTTTTCGTTTTGGATTCCACTTGAATTCAAAGGATTTAAGTCTGCCATCGGTCTCCTCTATCAAATCAATTTCCGACTGCAATTTGGTGCGCCAAAACCAATGATTGCTGAAATTCTGCTGATAATTAGAGCGTTTAATCCTTTCGGCAATTGCAAAATTCTCCCATAATGCTCCAACATCATTCCGTAAACCAACGTCAGAAAAATTGCCGATAACCGCATTTCGGATCCCGTTGTCGTAAAAATAAATTTTCTTACTGAATTTCAGTTCATTACGCAGATTTTTAGAAAACGACGGCAACCTGAATATTATAAACGCCTGCTCAAGCAATGCAATGTATTTCTCGACTGTCTTATTGTCAAGTCCGCACAAATTGCCTAATTCAGTGTAAGATACCATTGCTCCGACTTGCAATGCAATGGCTTGCAACAGTTTGTGTATTTTGTCAGACTTTTTCAAGTTCTCCCAAATCAGCACATCTTTATATAAATAACTCGAAGCCAAATTATTAAGTAATTCACGGCTGTTCTCCGAATTACACACAACATCGGGATAGTAGCCATAAATCAGGCGTTGGTTCAATAATCGCTTCTCCTCAAAAAGCCCGTGGTGCGCCACCATTTCGGCAAACGACAAGGGAAAAAGCCGATATTCCAATTTACGTCCTGTAAGTGGCTCATTCACTTTATTGGCAAGGTCGAACGAAGAACTACCCGTTGCAATTATCTGCAAATCAGGCATATTATCGTGTATGATTTTCAGGCAGCGGCCGATATTCAACACATTTTGCGCTTCATCAATAATAAGAGTCTTGTAGGCTGAAAATGACAACGATAAGTTCTGCGAACTCAAATTTTCCATCAGATTTCGCGTTTCACTGTCCTCGCCATTGAGCCATAATGTATTTGGATTCCCGCCAAAAATCATTTGCAGCAACGACGATTTCCCCACTTGGCGAGCACCATACACAACAACAACTTTTTTTAAATCAAGTTTTTGACGTAAAACGCTTTCAAGTTCACGGTGTATCATAATCTCTTATTTTTTCCGACAAATATAATCAAAATCCCCAAAGTTGTACAACTTTGGGGATTTAATTCCTTAAAGTTGTACAACTTTAGGGAATATAAAACTCTTTTTCGCACAGTCCCGATTGCTATCGGGAACACTGAAAACACAGATTATCACAGTTTTTCTCTAACCGATTTCCACAGATTCCATCCCCAAAAGGCCAAAGGTCTGACAGATTTCAGGCGGCGGTGTAAACCGCCGCTGATATGCGGCAAAAAGGCAAAAGCCCTGAAGGGGCGGCAGAAAAAACGTTTAAATCATATGAACGTCTTACTTTAAATACTTATTATTAGCAATATAACAACAGATAATTCAACCATTCCCATTTAAACAATATAAATCACTCCACGTTTTTGATATTACGTTTTTAAAAGGTTCTTTTTCACAATGTGGAATATAATCCCCTTTGTTCTGCGCATACGCTTTATAATTACCACACAAACGACAGTATTTGTTGAAATGCTCTTTTAATTTTTCTTCTGTTAATTCTGTAAATGATTTTACTCCGTTGCATTCTTTTAAAACCCTATCAATACCACCACATAACGCACAAGCATAATAACCACGACTTGTCAGAGCTATTCCACAATAACACGTTACCCAACAGGCATTTGTGAAAACCGCATTCCTAAAAATCTCATCATCAATAGGCGCATCATTGAATGAAGAGAAATACTCTACTTTATTGTCCGTTTTATATGAACCATAATCAATTACCACATTATTGAATTTTGTTTTCACCTTTTCGCACATATTTCTTGAAGTTTGCATAGCACCATTAGAAACTACCTGTATTACAGTATTTGGGGAATAATTATCGGCATAATGTTGCAGCAACTCAATGATTTTTTCAAAGTTTTTGTGCAAAGTCGGTTCTCCTCCAAGAATGTTAATTTGTTTCCATTTTTTCCCAACCTTAATACTGTCACTTATAAAATGTTCAATATCGCACAATTCAATTTGTTCTGTTGTAGGCATCTGCGTACACGAACGGTTACAACCAAGACATTTCAAATTACAATCATACGTAATGTCAATTTCTATTCGTTCAAAATCTGGTCTGTAGACACGTTGCCCGATAGATAAATTGCTATGAAACAATTTTGGCTTGTTTATTATTTCTGCGATACATTTTTCTTTTAAAGCTCTATCTGCATTTCTATTTTCATAATCTCGTTCATAATAATAGTTTATGAAATCCATTTGCGCTGGTGATTCGCACATTTCTGTTATGGGAATCATCATTGCATAGTCATCACATTGTTCAAACCATTTGGCTGTAGATTTAACATTGTCAATGGTTTTGTATTTAAAATATGTTAATGGTATTGAGTCGAACAAGTATTTCTTGAATGTTTTAATATGTTGCCACACATTGCCACCATTGTTTTCTCGTGGTGAGACAAAATTCACAGGGTATCTATAATGCGGCTGCAACCGATATGTCTGGTGCATCCTTCCTATAACAACATCGTTTTTTCCTCTATCATATTTTTCCCAAATAGACAATAACGCATCATTTCCTATAATGGCATCATCACCATCTACCATCACAATTACACTTTGTGGATTGTCGCAAAAATTATGGATACATAAGTACTCATTTGTAATTCTTTCATTTCTGTTTCGCCCCTTAACTAGAGTAACTTTATGTGAATACGGTGATATCAGTTTGTCAATAAAAAATTGACTTCCATTATCTGAACAATCATCATATAAAATCACGCCGAAATCCTGAAAACTTTGACTCATAAGCGAACACCAAAAACGCAAGAATCTCTCTATAGGCACATTTCTGAAACAAGACACAATAATCATTTTCTCATTTCGTTTTGGCACACACCAATCATATAACGACCCTTCGCAATCAAACCCGCCATATTGTATTTCGGGAATTTGCAATTGTTCTGTTCTGTCCAAAATCGTCATCCACGCATAAGGTTTTGATTTACGATAATTTTGTGGGTGAATGTAAAAACTGCGAAAATCACCACCGCGAATGGAACAATAACCCATTTGTTTTTGAAACTGCTCTACCGAACGGAACCAAGAAAGTTGTAATTTGCCATCATTATCAATACGATTCGGAAACGGCCGTAATGCAAATAATCGTTTTTTATCAAAAAGGCAAAGTCTAACCTCTGGCACAAAACCACCATTCTCAAAACCGAAATATTCTTTTGACTCACTGTTGCAAATATTAAAGCCTACAGAAACAACCTTCTCATTCTTTTTCAATTCCATAAGCATATCAGTCAAAAACGAATGCTCATAATCTCTACGTCCAATTAAAACATCACAATCACATTGCAACACGTAATCGCCATTACATTGTTCAAAAGCATAAACTTGCGAAGTTACAGGTATGTTTCTGCCTGTATGCGCATATTTCGATTTTAATCCAAACCATCTGATATTGATTTCTTCCGTTTTGGATTCATCATATATTACATATCTGTCAATAATTTGATTATCAATTAATTTATTTACAATTCCAATTAATTGGGACATACAGCCATTGGAATTGTACTCCCTCAAAAAATTCCTTTCTTTAGTGTCAATCGAAACAACAATTTCATAAAATGGATTTGGCGCAGACAATTGTTTTACAATGTGTTTTACGTTTTCTTCTATCGTCAAAATATCTTGTGGGCAAGTTTTTATCAGCAATGTGACTCTTTCTTTGAGCTTACTTAAATTCTGATATGATATTTGAATTTTATCAGGTTCAAAATACAAGTCTTTGTTAAGTTTTATATCTTCAACATCAACACCCAATATAAATTTATTATCACGTAATTTGCTAAAAAACAATCTTTCCAAATTAGGAAGCGTTTTTGTTGTATATATTTCATTATTAACAGCAAATGGACATTTAAAACTATCAATTACTTTTAATGATTCCTGATAAATAATGGTTGCAAACACCTTGTTTACAAATACTCTTGCTCCTTGCAACTCTGGCAAATCAAAATTGTTTATGGCTGTTCTTAATAGTTTTTTTAATAAAATAGTGTCTATATTATGGTAATGTGCATAAATATAGGCTCGTATACACATATTAAGATATAAATTGTCAGTGTAGTCAAAAGCTTCAAAATCTATCAGTTTTAATTTGTCATTTACCTTTATGAAGTTGTTTGGCTTGCAATCCTTAATCACCATTTTATTGCGCCAACATTCCGCTAAAAAGGAAACTATTTCATCGTCGTTGAAAGTTTCACAAGGTTTTGACTCTTCGTATATATATTTTATTATTAAACAATTATCTCTTTCGACAATCTTGTCTAATGGATAAATATGTTGAATGTGTTTGGCATTCATAAAATGAGATAGGCAACGAACCTTTTCATTTTTTTCCAATTCATCGTTAAGTGGATAGAAAACTTTATATACAAAATCGGTGTTACAAAAAACGGCACCTTCATTACCTTGTCCTAAAAAGAACAAATTTTTCAGACCTATTTCAGCAAGAATGCCTAATGCTTTTTGTTTGCGTTCCTCATTCTGCATAATTTCAATGTATTAAGATATAACTGTTTACGGCAAATTCTGTGGGCGTCAGATTTAATGTTTCCTGACGTTGTGTTCCCATTGAGATTGTAGATTGTTAAAAGTAGTTTTTCTGCAAAAAACACTTTATACTTATCTTGATTTATAAGATAATGAACCAATAATGCGTGGTCTTCGCCACTTTTAATATCAGGGTATGGCAGCAAACTATCAGATTTCACAAACAGATTGCAAGACGGCAATTCAGCTTCCGCAACATTTTCAGACATTTGTTTCAATCGTTCCAACACATATTCTTCTTGCTCCAACTTCTTGCAAGCGAAATTCTTCCGTTCAATAATTTGGCCATTTTGGCGAAGATAATTTCCTGCAATAATAACATCTGGATTATCTGTGTCTAATATTTTTTCTACTTCCGACAGCACAAATTCTGAAGCATACTCATCATCGGCATCCAACCTTCCAATCAAAACATTGTTTCCGATTGTTGTTTTGATAAAATCGTTAATATCATTTCGCGTTTTAACAACATTGTTGTTATTGAAATGCAATAAGATAATTCTGCCGTCATCAAGTAAATCGGATATTGCATTATACCAATCATCAGAAGAATTGTCATCTGCCAAAACAAATGTCAATTTGCATTTGCAATTTGTCTGTTTAAGTGCAGATTCCAAGCAACGGCGGATTGTTGTGGCATTATTGTGCATAGCAATGCCTATTGCAATGCTATGATTTTTAACATACTGTGCGTTTTTATACAATTGTTCGATTTTTGCCCGTGCAGGATAACCGAATAATTTTTCAGCACGACTCAATGATAGCTCCAATGCTTGTAAATCAAAAGATTTAATGTGTTTCTTGTAAAAATAATCTAACCCTATTTCTTTCTTAAAAAAATCAGAAGTAACAGTGTTGTCGCTTGTAAAATGATTGATAAGTTTTTGTGGTATCAGCGATATTTTAGCATTACCGTGTTTCTGTATGAACTCAATCATAAAATCTCTGTCAGTGCAACTTGCCAGATTCTCATCAAAACCGCCTATTTCCCAAAAACTTTTGATTTTAAAACACATATTACTGCCTTGAACACCAGGATTTCCAATAAGGAAATTTCTTATAGTCAAATCATTAATGGTGAATTCCGAAAGAGAATTACAGTCACTTCGTTTTAAAAATGCGAATACTGCGATAGTATCTGTTTTTTCTTCAACGATATGGTAAACATTTTCAAGATAAGTCTCATCCCAACTATCATCATCATCTAAAATTGCCAAATAACTTTCTTCGCCTATCTTTTTCGCCAAATAATCAGCTCCTGTATTCCACGCACCAGTTCCTGACATATTTTTGGTACGGCTGTTTTTGACATAGTGAATTAATGGATTATTAATAACAGCTATTTGGTTTTCAATCTTGCCAGAAACGGCAATGTCATTATTATCATCAACCACAACAATGCAATCGGGTTGCACTGTTTGTTTCAATACAGAATATAACGACCTGTTAAACAATGTATCTGTTCGAGACATTGAAGTCGCAATTATCACTCCTATTTTCGGTTTGTCTACCATACACGCAACAATATTTAAATGTATAAAAATGCACCAATATTATTTACGAAATAATCTAAATTAGAATCTATTTGAATTACTAATGGCAATTGTGGCTTACCCAGTAATTACACATACAAAAAACGGTGGTTTACACCACCGACTATTATCTGCCAGAACTTCGGCCTTTAATTAATTCTTCATTTGGAATCGGAAAAAACAAAAATGGCCCCCGATTTTTCAGGGGCAAAGAGTTTTATTCGTTGCCCTTTCAGGGCGCTTGCGGTGATTGTAACATTTTCCTGTGGCGCCGCTTCGCTTTGCCATAGGCTATTTTAAGTTGCGCTTTCAGCGCGAAGTTGACAGTTGAATTTTCATTCTATGGCGCCGATTTGCTTTGCCTTTGACTATTATCAGTTGCCTTTTTAGGGCGATATTGTTGTTAAATCAACAATTTGAATGGTGCCAAAAACAGAAACGCGCTGAAAGCGCAAATCAAGACAGCCCAACGCAAAGTGCACGAAGAATGAGTGCACGGCACGTTGGGTTATAGGCGAAAGTGTAATTGGCGCGCTGAAAGCGCAACTCAATCTGTCCACAAATACCGCTCGTCATAATCAATGTTATATTGCTTCAAAAACAACAGCAACTCTTCTTTAAACGAAGCCTTTTTGTGGTGATTCTTCTGATTCTGAATGTAATTGAAGGTTTTGTCGTACAACGACGGACTGACTGAAAAAATGCCATATCCGCTTTGCCAGGCAAAATTCTTGTAATAGTCAGAAAGGTGTTTTATCCATCTGCTACTGTGCCTTTTAACATCTTCAATAAGTTTCGCTGCGGCGATATTTTTCGAAAGCGAACAGAAAATATGGATATGGTCAGGCATCCCATTGATTATTATTGGTTTGGATTCCAAATCGTTGAGAATAGAGCCAATGTAGGCATATAGAGATTGAGAATCTTCGTCTTTTATTAGGCAACTTGTGCTTTTCACGTGGAATGTGATATGGGCAAATAGTTGCGATAGTGATTGTGCCATTTTCTTGATAATTATTGTTTTGCGAAAATAGCATTTTTTTGAGTTGCCCTTTCAGGGCGCTGACTAGGACTGCCCCTTTTTCCTATGGCGCCGCTTCGCTTTGCCATAGGCTATTATGAGTTGCGCTTTCAGCGCGAAGTCGATAATTGTATTTTTCATTTATGGCACCGATTCGCTTTGCCATAGGCTATTATAAGTTGCTCCTTCAGCGCGATTTCCGCGATTTCCGTGCGTTCCGTGGGTACCTCACACCAACTCCGCGTAAAGGTCGAATTCGTCGGCATCGGTGACGCGCACGCTGACAAAGTCGCCGATTGGCAGGTTGGCGCCCGAAACGAGCACTTCGCCGTCAACTTCGGGTGAGTCGCCCTCGCTGCGGCCGACAAAATATTCGCTTTCCTGTCTGTCAATCAGCACTTTTATGGTTTGCCCAATTTTCTTCTGATTGATTTCCAGCGAAATCTGCTGCTGAATGGCCATAATCTCCTCCATTCGCCGTTGTTTCACATCTTCGGACACGTTATCGGTGTAATTTTCAAAGGCATAGGTATGCTCCTCGTTCGAATAGGTGAAGACACCCAGGCGGTCGAAGCGCACATCTTTGACAAATTCAACTAGTTCGGCAAAATCTTGGTCTGTTTCGTCGGGGTGGCCCACAAGCAGAGTGGTGCGCAAAACAAGGCCAGGCACGCGCTTGCGGAACTCGCGCACAAGATTGTAAGTTTCTTGTTTACTGATATTTCGGCGCATCCGTGTGAGCATATTGTCGCTGATATGCTGCAGGGCAATGTCGATATAGTTGCAAATGTTGTTGTGGCGCGCCATCACGTCGAGCACATCGAGCGGGAAGTGCGCGGGATAGGTGTAATGTATTCGCAGCCAGGCCAATCCGTCGATTTCGGCAATCTGCTCCATCAGTTCGGCAAGGCACTGCTTCTTGTACAAATCGACGCCGTAGAACGACAAATCCTGCGCAATCAGAATTATCTCCTTCACGCCCGAAGCAACCAGCAGACGGCATTCTTCCAAAATCTCTTCTTTCGGTCGTGACTTGTAACTACCTGTAATATTGGGAATTGCGCAAAACGAGCAGGTGCGGTTGCAACCTTCCGAAATTTTCACGTAGGCATAATGCGGCGGCGTTGTCAGCGTGCGCCCAGGCTGCAGATTGCAGTGATATTCAGCATTGAAATATTGCAGCATCGGCTTCAGTTCAAACTTGCCGAACCACGCGTCAACTTCGGGTATTTCGGCCTTCAACTCCTCGCGGTAACGCTGACTCAGGCAGCCGCAAACCACGATTTTGCCCACGCGGCGGTGTTTTTTCTGCTCGGCAAACTCAAGTATCGTATTGATTGACTCTTCTTTAGCATCGTTAATAAATCCGCAGGTGTTGATTACCACAAAGTCGAATTTTCCCGACTCGGCCTCGTAAC
>Ga0247610_10005629_pt1 | contig 13159 bp, 5 predicted proteins | sample 174DNAGHGhighgp2_FD_193483 | JGI IMG/M metagenome (GOLD analysis project Ga0247610, IMG submission 193483) | Sheep rumen microbial communities from Palmerston North, Manawatu-Wanganui, New Zealand - 1742 DNA GHGhigh gp2 | ecosystem: Host-associated > Mammals > Digestive system > Stomach > Rumen ...
TTATCATATTCTTTCGCACATAACTCTTCATCAAGTTCTCCGCCTCTATAGACTTTCCATATGGCTTTTTTAAGCCATTCTTGAATTAAAGATTCATTCTTAATTACTTTAACAATTTTGTTCATAGCCTTAAATAAAGCAACTTTAGATAAATTAATTTCTTCTTGAGTAAAACAAGTAGATTTCATTCTTTACTCCTTTATTTGATTATGACTTCAAAATCAAGATTTGAAAAGAGCGACATTAGCAGAATTTGTTTTTGTTGAAAATTAGAAGTATTAATAAGGTTTCTTACTGACTTATCCAATTCAACAGAAGACTTGAATCTGCTAATCTCTATTTTCATAATATAATTTTTCAAATAGTATTTAATTATTACACCTTTATAATCTACCACATCAAAATAACTTTCAGGATTAAATGCTAATTTAAATAAAGTGTCTGTTTTTAATGTAGGCAAGAAATCTATAATAGTTTCGCAAAATACTTTTTTCTTATAAAAAACTTTATTTAAAATTAGTTCATCTAAAGATAAATCATTGTTTGTTAGCAGTTTATTTATGATATTTCTTATACAATTAATAGTCTCAAGAGAACCCAATTCAAGATCAACTCTTATTGAGAATAGAAATATCAAAAGACTTTCAACTGCGAAATTACTATTAAGTAAAAAACTTAAATTTTCTATATTAGCTATCTTATGTGAAATTCCAAGTAAGGAATTATAAATCATAAAGTAAATATTATTATACTTTAATTTAAATGAACTCTTATCAAAAGATATTATATTCTTAATAGCTTTATAATTTGAAATTGATAAATCTTCTTGAATCTTTTTATTAAAATCTTCATAATATTTGTATGATCCTAAAGGAAATTTTAAATCATAAACTATATTTATAAGACTAAATATTTCTTCATATTTATCTTCATATTCAACAGGAAGATCAGAAGAAAAGACATATAATTTAAATTTTTCTTTGTCAAAATAAAATGGGAAAAATTCAACTAATTCTTTTTCTTTTTCACTAGAATTATATTTCCAGAATCTATTCTCATCAGACCACTCAACAGTAAATATTCTTTTAATATAGCTTCTTATTAATTGAGATTTACCATTTTTCTGTGTGAGTATTCCTAGAAAATCCTGAAAATCATCTTTATTAGAAATAAGCCTTCTTATAATTCCTTCTATTGCATGACAAACAATGATCTCATAAGTATTCTTGGAATTTATTTCATTTATAGTATGATCAAAAACTATTTGCTCTTCAATGTAGAATTTCCTATTTGCAAAAGTTTTTTCAATTTTACCTTTACTAACTAAAAAGTAATCAAGATTAATTGATCCTAAATAATACAGTCCTGAAATACAATCATCAAATGTAAGAGATTTTAAATTAGCAAACTTTTGCACTTCAGAGCAAAGAATTTCAGCAAATTCCGTTTTGTTTTCAGCTTCAATAAAGTTGCTTTTGTTATCCATAATTCTTCCATTTGCAAATTTGATAATTTATAGTTTTATTAATAAACTCTATATACTTTCTAGGAAAAGTCACACTAATAATTAAAAAAATCAAACAGAACATTAAGAATTTCCTTAAAGGAATAGATTTTATGGCATACAAAAAACTGACTGAGCTTACTTTGTTTAATGCTTTCTCTGAAGGTGAAAAAACTAGTACAAAAAAAGCTCTTGGAGACTCAGAGGCTATTAAAAAAGCCACTATTGAATCATTTAAGTACAAAGAGCAATATGATATAATTCGTAAGAGATTTAATTATGCTTCTAAAGTTACTGTATTAAATTATCTTGATAAAGGAAAAATACTTCCTATCTTTGATGAAAAAAATTATTCAATTTCATCAACTATTATTTCTTGGTTAGCTAAGATAGATAATGATGTTAGAGGTATATCTAATATAACCATGTTCGGTGATATGGATGAAGCTTATCTTACAATAGATTCTTCAAGATTCTTTGCTTGTCTTCAATCAGCTGCTATACTTTTGATTCTTTTTGAGCATCAGAAAGCTGTTGAAAATAATGTAAGACTTCTTAAGGAATTAGGATATATTTATGTAAGAATGATGATGAAGATTCTTGATAGAGACTATTCTATTAATTCTGATAAGGCACAAGCCGATAAGGCTTCATTCTGCCTTGCTAAATTCTTCTTAAATTATGTTGTTGGTAAAGAAGAAAATTCTACTACAGATGCTATTGCCATGTTCTCAGTAGTTAATGAAACTCCTGAAAATATGATTAAGAAATTTGAAAAGGAAGCTGGAATTGTTTATACAGATGTTAAGGAATTCTTCCCTTGTTTAGCTGAAAGTATTCCTGCTTTAAGAAATCTTACATTCCGTGGATTTATGAGTACATTTATTAGATTCTTTGGACCTAATACAATTTTTGCTCTTGAATCACTCCAGTATTTCCTTATTTCAATCTTTTCAGTATATACTGGTGCATCGCTTAACAATTCTACAATTATACAAAGTGTAAGTGGAAAGCATCTTGAACAAGCCTTTAATACTTTCTTTGGTCTTGCACGATAAGGAATTTTAAATGTTTTCTCCTATAGTTCCTAAAGAACTTAACTTTGAAAAGTTCTATAAGAATGTTTGGAAGCTTAATTTCTCATATGACCTCTCGCAGAAAATTGATGAAATGCGTAGGGGAATGCAAGAAGTAGGACTTTCAGCTCCAGGCTTCTTTAAGAATCTTTTAAAGAACATTGCAAATCCATTCTATCATAAGGAATACGACTTCAGATCTAATGGATCTTTTGATTTCGTCATTCCTTATGATGATTTTGGAAATTCTTTAAAAGAATTATTTTATAAAAATTTTGGTTCACTAGAAGTTTCAAGTTTTCCTCTTTATGGTGCGCCTAATTTTCAGGAATCTACTTATATATCAACATTAGTTTATATAAATGGAAGACCTTTAACTAATGAAAAATATGTATTATTCCGTCAATATACAGTAGATATTATAGTAATTCCTACTAAGTATTTAAAAGATAAAGACAATGTTTATATAGAACAAAGAAGACATTGGAATAAACCATTTTGTCATGTTGTAGATAAAACTCAATTTGATGAAGGATATGATTATATATTTGATGGAGCTGGATTAGGTACTTTCTATTCAGCAGATAATGGTTATGTACAACAAACAAAAACTACTTTTTGTCCATCAGAATCAAAAGGAGATAAATTCCTTAATTCTGGTGATTATTTACTCTATTATAAATCTAATGGAAGTTTAGATGAAGAGAATCCTAATTCAAGTAGCTCATGGAGAATTGTTCCTAAAGAAATTTACTCAATTTCTAAATTAATTGATCCTAATAAAGAAACTACTCTTTTAAAACTTTCTTTTAATAAAGAAGCCGTAAGAAGAATTGAAAGTAAAGAATATGATATAACATTTAATGCTGAAAAAAAAGTTGTAACTGAATCACCTTATTTTAAAAAGGTTTCTGAAGGAGAAGGTTATTTTCCTGAAATTTGTAAATTTATAGCTGGTAATGATTTCTTGATTGAAAATAATTCAGCTCAATGGGAAATAAATATTGCTCCTAATGAAATACCTGATCCTTATTCTTATTCAGCAATAGGAAATTCTGTAAATGATTCTGTTTCCATTGATATTACAGAAGGACTTATAGCTTATTATCCTCTTAAGGATGATTTTAGAGATTATTCTATAAATCAGAATCATATTGTAGAAAATAGGTCTGAGATAACTGAATTTAAGACTAGTGATATAGATGAAGCTGAAGTTACTGCCGCTTATTTTGATGGAAGTAATTACTTATTTGTAAATGATTCTAAGACTTTACATGTAAATAGATCAGCTTTGACTTTTACAATGTGGATTAAACCAGAATCTTATAATAATGGTTATTTAATGCTCTTGTCAAAATATCAAGAGGGAAAGAATTTTAGACCTTGGGGATTTTATTTTAATGAAACTTCAGCTACAGATAATTCTACTGGAATTTCTATTACTCTTAAAGTAGCTAGACTTGATGATGCTGCTGAAGCTGATAATACAACAGTAGTAGTAAATAAAGTTCCAGAAGTTAATAAATGGAGTCATGTTGCTCTTGTTTGTAGAAAACAAGAAGATAATACTCTTACATTAGAAGTATTTATTAATGGAGAGTCTGTTGGAAAGGCAGAAGGATTAACTGATACTTTAGTAGATTCAAAAGATGAAGATTCTCCTTTAACCATTGGATATGATTTTCATGGTGTCAATGAACACTTTAATGGATATATGAGACAAGTTAGAATTTATAAGAAATCTTTAGATGCTGATGAAATTAGATATATAATGAATATTGATAAAAATAATAATAAGAACACAGGTATAATTAAAATAGCTGAAAAGTCTCATTTCAATTATATTCCTCTTTTAGTTAAGAAAGATAAGATTGATGAGGAAATAGTTACAAAAGATCATACTTCTGTTGTAGTTGATCGTGATAAAGGAACTAAAGCTGAATATCTTAGAAATGTAAGAGAAGTTGATCATGAAGAATATGACACAAGAGACTTTAGAGACATAAGACCATTTTCTGAAGAGTATAAGAATACTGAAGAAAGTGAAATGGTTCCTCTTCCTGTATCTTTAGCTGAAGAGTTAATAGTTCTTGTAAATGAAAATAGAGAATCTGATGAAGTTGAGATTCAAAATTATAAGAGTAATTTTACAAAATTATTTAAAGATTCTTATAATACAAGAACAACTATGTTAAATAATATTAATGAATTATGTAGTACATTAATATATCAGAAAATAGATGAATATATGAATTCTATGATGGAAGAATTTGATCAATCTGATAATCCTGAATTATGGATAAATGACCATATAGATAATATTACAATAGAAAATTCTAATTTAACTTTTAGAATGTATGGTCCTAAATATTATGAAATTGTAGAATCTGTTTTAGCAGAGAATTGTAAAGATTATGATGTTTTATGGAGTGAAGATGGAGAGAATAGATTATTTACTATTAAACTTTCAACAAATTTAATCAATAGTATTCTTTATGAGAATGGTGCTTCTAGAGACGAAATGAATTTCTTGAATCATAGAGGATGGTATTTTGATTATGATAAAGGTGTATTTGAGTATGAAGAATCAAGAGACGAAACAAAATCTCTTGAATATATAAATTCTATTGATGCAAGAAAAAGATGGTATAAACTAGTTCCTTATGTTGATTATTGTCTTAATGAAGTTGATGGAAAACCTGTTGCTTTAAGATTCTTTAAGCATTTGAAGAATGGAACTTCTGTAAGAATTATTAAGATAGAACCTAAGAATTGGTTTTTCTTTGATGGATTCTTTAATACCTTAGACAATAATGGAATTGTAGTTTTAGATAAGTATTCTGATTTTCCGATTGATAAAGCTTATTTAGATTGTACCATTAATAATCAAAATGTAGAAAAGAGTTTAATTACTAATATTGCTGATAAAGCAATTCATATAAATGCTTTTGATTCTACAAACCTTGCTTACTTTAGATTTGCTGTACCTAAGAATATAGATACTTGGCATTTCATTGATATGTATGAATCATTTAAAACTGATTTAGAGAAATTCTTTGATTCAGTTGGTATGTATAATGATCCTACAAATGTTGATGAGACTTATGAAATTAATGGAATGAAAGGATTGCAGTTTAGAGTCAATCCTACTATTTCTCCTTCAGTTTATGATTATCCTACTAGATTTACAATTTATCAAGATGATATGATTTATGGTTTTGTAAATTCACCTTCATTTAGAGTTGTAAGGTATTGTCAAGACCAAGGTTGTAAATATAATGATCATAGTAGTAATGAATATATTGGAAGACATTTAGAACATGATTCTGATTATGTTTATAATAGAGAAAGAGATGCTGCTGAAATAGCTGAATATCTACATTTCTTTAGATTGAAAGATAATACTCATAGAATTCCAGCTTCTGAGTTTAAAGTTGTAATGGAAGAAGGCTCAAGAGAATATAATGAACTTTATGCTGATTATTTCTTTACAACTGATTCAGATGGTGAATATGCTATAATGTCTGAAAATCCGAATAATGATGGAAAAGACTTAAGTGATCTTCTCTATATTAAAGAAGAAAATAATAAAGATATTTTAGTATTTTCAGAAGAAGGATTTGGTTCATTATATGAACAAAGAGAATATGATACAGACCATGTAAATCCTGCTATGGAATTAGTTCTTAATACTTCAGAAAATCCTTATAATTTAAGTGAGGAGTATCTTAATAAGATTCCATTAGGAACTGTTGAAATGGAATTCCCTGAAGTAACTAAGACTATCTTTCTTAATGGTGGCTACGATCCTAAAGATTTATATGATTATGCTAATTCAAATAGTACTATAACAAAATTTATAGATGACGAAACTTGTAAAGAAGATGAGAACAGTATTAGTGGAATTAATATAAGACCTTATACTTGGGATATTCATAATTCAGTCTATTCTTCTAAAGACGATAAGAAATTTGGAATTAGAAGTCTTTTATTTGTAGGTGGATACCCTGAAGATAACAATAAGGTTTATTCATATATAGATACTGATTTAAAGAACCTTTCAAAATCACCTGATGAATATAACTTTACTAAAGAAAATAGTGGATTGCTTTCTATTTCATTTTGGATTAAACCAGAAGCTAGTAGAGCAGGTACTGCTATGGGATTAGTTGGTGATGAGAATTGTAATTTCTATATCTGGATTAAAGAAAATGGTCATCTTTGTTGTAGAGGAGTTCTTACAGATGGTACTACTGCCAATATTGTAAATTTAGAGGTTCCTCACACAAATTTATTTAATGATTCTTGGAATCACTGTCTCTTCCAAATTAAAGATTTTGGATTAGATGGAAAGAAAGCTGTTCTTGCTGTTAATGGTAAAGGAGTTGTTCAAGATACTGAACAAGGTGATAATGTTCTTTACATAAACTTCTTTACTTCAACTAAGTTCTGCATTGGTAAAGGTTCAGAAGATTTTAATACTGAATCTTATATAGGATATCTTGATAACTTTGAAATAGGTATGATAGAATATCCTAATGGAGATAAATTTGAAAGTACATTCAGTGTAGTTCAAAATATAGCTAGAATAGTTGATTATACAGTTCCGGAAGAAGATTCTTCTAATTTGACTAATGAAGAAAAGTTAAAGTATTGGTCTATTCTTAATTTTATGGATCAAGAATGGTCAGATATAGATGAACAAGTAGTTTATCAGCCTAATCATAATTATGGTACTGTAATTTCAAGAGATATAAGAGTTATTGAAAATGAGTTTTATTCTAAAGGTAAATATCCTTTAGAAGTTCCAGCATTATATTTTATAACTAAAAGCTCACAAATCTCTTAAAGGATTTCATGATGAACTTTATAAAGATGTCTGAAAATAAGATAAAGGCTAGAGTTGGGGCTTCATTAGAAGCCCCTCTGGTCTGTCTTAAAGAAACCAATAATGGTAATAATTTTTTAGGAATTAATAAAATAGCTAGTTACCCAAAAGATAATAACATAACTAAAGAAAGTAAATGTATAAAAGATTTAATTTTAGCTAGAATAAAGGATAGAGAACAAGTTACGATTTTTAGAGAAGAAATAGCTTGTAGAAGACACACTTTCATTTCTTTAGAAGATATTCAAAATAAATTATTAATATACAATGAAAACAGTTTCACTAAAAAAAGATCTTTTAATGAGACTGAATCATTTAGAATAAAACAGGATTTTTAAATGCAAACCTATAATGCGTTAACTTTCAATGATCTTTATGGTGTTTCACCAAGATCACATTTTATCACAGCTGATGGAAGAGACCTCGATCTCCGTTATGTAATGCTTAAAAATCTTCCTGAGAAGCTTAAAGCTATGGGAGTTTTATTTAGTGCTGGTGCTTCAGTTATTATTGACAATGATGGATATATTTATTATAAAGAAGGTCTTGATATTACAAATAATCTCAATCCTCAAGTCTTAGTTACTAAGAAATATGTAGATGATCTTTTTGGTGTTAATGGAAATTGGGAACCTGCTGGTTCTGTAGCACAGCATGTTGCAAATATTCCTCACCTTGCTATTGGTTTCTTAAGTGAAGATACATTCGCAATTAATATTAGTGAGACAGAGTGCAGACAGAGATTTTCAATTCCTGCAAATAGACTTTTAGCAGCATCATTATACCATAATCATGATGGAAGATATGCTTTAATTGGTCACACTCACCCTGAATACAATGCTTTTATTTCTGAAACTATTGAAAGACTTCTTTCAGAAGAGTATAGCTCTATAGAAATTTATCCTAAAACACTTGCTAGAAGAGATAATTTTGGTATTCTTAAATCAACTGATCCATATACTATTCATAAAGATCCTAGTATGGATATGGTTGTTAATGTATATACTCTTAAGAGAATGCTTCAATCTGGTAAGACAAAGGTCAGAGTTGAAAGTGTTGATGATGAGAATACTTATCCAGCACAGCAGAATGGTATTCAAAGAGACGAAATTAATAATATAAGAGATCTTATTGAATATCTCCATCCTGGTCTTCATCTTACAGATATTGATGAAGAAGTTAGAATCACTTGGGGTTGCTCTAACCTTAATGTTAATGATCTCTTTAATTATATTGAAAATAATGCTCAAACACTTCCTTTCTTTACTACACCCACATCTAAGATTCACTCAAGTATTCTTAAGTATGATGGTTCTAACATTGCAGTTCCTGTAATGGACTTTAATAAGGAAAATATTATTGATCCTCCTGCTTTTAATAGTCAAACCAATACTTATGAAGAGTCTCATGAAGGAGCTTTAAATGAAGAAGGATTTACTCTCTGGATGTGTATTCCTGAGACAGCCTTCATTAGTGATGAAAGTGAATTCCATTTGAAGAATCTTGAGAATGTTCTTAAGGATTTTGATCCTTCATTCTCGGATAATTGGTCTGAAAGAGGATTTGTTAAATTTGATGTAGGTGAAGGAAATTCGGCTGTTATTTCTGAAGGAGATCCTTCTACAGTTAAAGATAATATTGCTGCATTTAAGGTTAATGGAATATGGTATTTCTTCTATGCTTCAAATATTTCTTATCAGGGTGCTGATGAGAATACTGGCGTTTATAGGTTTATGCTTACAAGAAGCAATAATATTTCTCTTAATTAATTTGAATCAAGATCGGTGTATGGACAAAAATCCATACACCGATTTAAAAAAACAGAGCATTAATCATAATTTCTTAAGGAAAACCTAAAAATGTCAGAAAATGATATTGAAGAATTCGGTAAAGGCTCTTTAGTTAAAGGAACTTTAGCTGTTGGATCTAGAAATGGTGATGCAGTTTCTGTTGAGAAAAAGATTCCAATAGCTTTAGGAAATGATTTAAAGGGTGGTTTACATAGTGTAGAAACTATTGAAGAGCTTTATTCTATTCCATTTGAAAAAAGACAAGTAGGAATGGAAGTTTTTGTAAGTTATTCATCTAAATTTAATAAAGCAAAGCAAGTCTTAATGATTGTTGAAAATAATGAAAATGTCGATGTTTCTTCTGAAGAGAAAGAAGTCAATATTAAGACTTTTTCTTCAAATACAGAAATGTATAACACTCCTTCTGAAAAAGGACAGTTAGCTTTTATTCCTTCTACAGGATTTCTTTATATGCTAGAAGGAGAAGATTATCATGATTTTAATAATTGGGTAGTAGTTAATGGTCATGATGAAGACTATGGAGTAATAATAGTCGATACTTTTGAAGATGTCCTTAAGCAAAAGCCTTTAATTCCAGGTCGTTTTTGTTTTACTTTAGACACTCATAAGATTTATGAATTTGAAGGAATTCCTTCAGTAAACACTCTTTCTGATGGAAATTATAGTTACTTTATAGAATGGAAAGAAGTTAATAATGTAGAAATTATTAATAATTTTGATAACTTTGTTGATATAAGAAGTAGATTCTTAGGAAAATGGTTCTTTAATATACATAATGGTAAAATGTATTCATTTACTAATATTGGCTCTGAATTTTCTCTTGATGATTGGATTGAATTAAATAATATAATACCTGTGACAGATTTATCTGAACTTCTTAATTCAGATATAAGAGAATTATCAAAAAGAAATTATTATATAATCAATAAGACTGAAGAAAATAAAAATGATTATACTTGGAATGTAACAGATTTTACTACAACTCATACATTTAGAAGAGATTGGGATGTATCTAGAATTGTAAAGAGTAAGCCTCTAAGAGAATCTAATAATCCAGCAGTTTTAGAGAAGACTAGATATCTCAGTAATGAATTAACTAGATTAGATAGTGAAGATTGGAAACAAACTTTAAGAGAAATTGATCCAGATAGAAATAAGGAATTCTTTATTAATGGTAAATTCTATATAATTAAGGAAAATGCTCTAGATGTATATAAGGAATGGAATAAATCTGAATATACTCCTGTAGATGGAAGATTTAAGGATTATGAGGATGAAGATTTTCTTAAGTTCCCTATGAATGAATATGCTAAATCTATTAATAAACCTTATTTAGTAATGAGAAATTATTTATATTCTAAAAATGTAGAGCTTTCTACTTATAATAGAAATACTGGGGATTATGAAGTATTAGACAGTACAGTTAAAAATACTTCTGCTTATACAGAAAATGTAGAAGAAATGACAGGTACATATCCTAGATTTTTAAGTTATAGTAATTTAACTGAAATTTCTAGAATTAATATTAATGATTTTATGAATATCACAGAAAATACTTTATTCTATTCTGAAGATGATAATATCTTTTATAAACCTAATGTTAACTTGATTACTGCTATAAGTAAAATTAGAGATTGGAAGAATTTAGATTATTATCCTGAAAGAAGCTATAATGAGATTCTTAATCTTTTAACTGTTACTAATACATTTAATACAAATTGGCAAGATATAACTAATTCATTCAAAGAAGAATTAGGATATATTATTGCTGGTAATGAAGGAACTTCTGAAGCTATAGAATATACCAGAGATTTTAATAGTGGATTAGATTATTATAGATTTAAAGAGCATATTGATGATTCTGAAGATTTATTCTTAGATCATTGGGTATATTTTTCTTCTCATAATAAATTTGTAAAGAAAGTAAGAAGTTCTAATAGCTCTTCTAATTTCACATTTATTCCTTATTCTTCAGATGATACTGAACTCTTTTTAGCTGTTGATGATGATACTGATTTAACTCCTATTTTAACTACAAGTGATTCAGTTGTAAGAGTCAAATATGAAGATTTTAATGATTTTATAGCAAAAATCAATTCAGAATTTTATAATAAAACTGATTTCAGGAATAAATATATTCTTATAGATAGAGTCAATAATTTTATAGATGTGGTTGAGAATGATGCTACTGTAGAAACTTATGACAATATAGTTATTAATAATAAGAATTATATTGTAGGAGATCTTTATAGAGTAAAGAATCTTCTTAATAAGAAAGAATTTTGTAAAGTTCGTTTTATAGATAATTATGTTGAAATATACTCTGTAATAGTTGAAAAAGGTAAGAAAATAAGTTTTTATGATATTCCTACAGTTATGGAAAATCTTACTGAAGAAGATACTGCATTTTCATATTTCATGGATGGTGAAGGAAGAACTTTTGAAGGATGGAGATTAGAAAATAATAATACTACAATATCTCCGTCAGAAATTGCAGATACTATAGTTAATGATAATATAACTTATATAGCAAAGTGGAAATCAAATTCTGGTTTATCTTCAAATCAGAGAGTTATAGTTGAAACAAATATTCCAAATAAATCATTTGAGTTATCTGGAAGTAGAAGAAAGCTTATATTAAGCGAAGATGATATTGAATCTGTATTAAATATTCCTGGATGTTATTTAGAAGAAATTAAAGATGGAAATAATAATATAATAGACCTTACTAAAGGACTTGATTTAAATGAAGCTGTTACAACTATTTATGCTACTTATCATAAGAAGAGTTTAAGGCTTGTAGTAGATTTAAATGAAGGTAAATTAGATCAATCTATTCCTAAAGGTGTTATCTTTGAAGGTGGCGAAGCTCCTAGTATAAATTTTGATGAATTAACACCTACTAAAGATGGATATAACTTTGAAGGTTGGGTAGATTATTTTAATAATTCTATAGAATATCATTCTTTCCCAGAAAATGATCCTAATTCATATAATGATGATTTTGTATCAGATATGATAGTTAAGGCTAAATGGTCTAAAACTGATAGTATGACTAAAAAGAATGCTTTTAGACTTTTCCTTTCTAATCAAAGAATTAATTTACAAAATAAGGAATTTATTTTAATTGATTTTGGATGTAATGATAATAACTTTATATCTGTTGAAAAAGATAGTGATATTAATACTTGTCTTAATAATGCCTATAATACATTTAAGACTGTTTATTCAACTCCATTAGGATATCATTTTACAGGATTCGAATTAATTGATGACAATCTTACAGAAATTGATGGTCTTCCTGTTGATAATGGAAGAGTTTATTATTATAAGGCTCTTTATAGTAATGAAAATAAGATTACAGTTCATATAAATGGATATGAATATGAATATAGTTATACAATAGGAAATACTCTATTTAATGCTATTTACAACTCTGTTGATTTCAGAAATAATTATACTAAGACAGTAATTGATAGAAAGAATTATTATAAATATGATACTAATAAGCTTATTAAAATCTTAGGTTATTATACAGATGAAAACTATAACTATGAAACTATATTAGACAGAATTTTAATTCCTGATGGAAATACAAATATTAATGTCTATGTAAAATCAGAATTCTTTGGTTATAGTGCTAAACTTGACTTATTTGAAAATAATCAACACTTAGTAAAGCAAGTTGTAATTAATTTAGGTGAAGAATTCCTTCTTCCAGAAGATAGTGGTAGAAATGGTTATTATGTAAAAAGATGGGAAGTTAAGTTTGTTAATAATGTCGAGATATTAGAAGTTTTAGGAAGTTCATTTGTTCCTGAAGAATTAGTAGAATCTATTACAGCTATATATCTTCCTGTCACATTCAAAGTGAGATTCC
>Ga0247610_10005631_pt1 | contig 13157 bp, 5 predicted proteins | sample 174DNAGHGhighgp2_FD_193483 | JGI IMG/M metagenome (GOLD analysis project Ga0247610, IMG submission 193483) | Sheep rumen microbial communities from Palmerston North, Manawatu-Wanganui, New Zealand - 1742 DNA GHGhigh gp2 | ecosystem: Host-associated > Mammals > Digestive system > Stomach > Rumen ...
GCATTAGCTATATCGGCTTTCAGACTCAGACCGTCAAGGCTGCTCCTTCATTGGAGATTACACTCCAGGAAGACGCCAACGTGCTGAATGACGTTGTGGTCATCGGTTATGGTGCCGTCAAGAAGAGCGACCTGACAGGTTCTGTTACGGCTTTGAAGCCCGACTCGAAGAACAAGGGTCTTGTGGTCAACCCACAGGACATGTTGGCTGGTAAGGTTGCCGGTGTGAACATTACGAGTAACGACGGTACCCCTGGTGGTGGTGCCCAGATTCGTGTCCGTGGCGGTTCGTCACTGAATGCCAGCAACGACCCTCTGATTGTTATCGATGGTGTGCCCATGGATAATAATGGTGTTAAAGGTCTTGCCAACCCGCTGTCCATGATTAACCCGCAGGATATTGAGTCGTTCAACGTGCTGAAGGATGCTTCTGCAACGGCCATCTATGGTAGCCGTGGTTCGAATGGTGTCATCATCATCACCACCAAGAAGGGACGCTCAGGTCAGAAGCCGACGGTTTCGTACGCAGGAAACGTTACGGTCAGCATGAAGACCAAGACCCTCGACATGATGGATGGCAACCAGTACCGCCAGTTCATCAAGGACATCTGGGGCACCGAGAGCGAGGCTTATAGCGCACTGGGTACCGCCAACACCAACTGGCAGGATTTGATTTACCGTACTGCCATCAGTCACGACCACAACCTGACGTTGTCAGGAGCACTTAAGAATCTGCCCTATCGCGTCTCAGTTGGTTACACTGGCCAGGAGGGTATCCTGAGGACCTCGGACTTCCAGCGTGTTACTGCCGCTCTGAACCTGAGCCCGTCGCTTTTCAACGACCACTTGACGCTCAATCTGAACGCCAAGGGTATGTATGCCCGTACATCGTATGCCGACGGCGGTGCAGTAGGTGCTGCTACCAGCATGGACCCGACGCAGAGTCCTTACGACTACACCTCTGCCTACCACAAGGCCATGATGGGCGACAATATCACCAAGACGCTGCTGAACTTCGGCGGTTATTTCGAGTGGCCCACCAGCGGAACTTCTCTCGGCGATACCAACTGGGCTTATACCTATGAGCGCAATGCTACCAAGAACCCGCTGGCCATGCTCAACGAGGTGAGCAATATCGCCAACAGCCGTGCATTCATCGGTAGTGCAGACATTGACTATAAGATACACGGTTTCGAGGACCTTCGCCTGCATGCCACCTTGGGTGCCGATATTTCGAAGGGTCGCCAGTGGTATCATGCCAACCCCTCTGCTCCGCAGAATATGTATTATGGTAGTCATGGTGCCGACGAGATTCTGAAACGTAACCTTTCGATTTCTGCTTATGCACAGTACTATAAGGACTTTGCCAAGGTGCACCACTTCGATATCATGGGTGGTTACGAGTGGCAGCGTTTCTGGCGTAGTCAGAAAAACGACTACATTGGCTACTATCAGGCCGGCAGCATTGAGCATGCTCCTATCAATGGTAAGCTGCAGGAGAACGACCACACTCCTTATGCCTATAAGACTGAGAACTATCTGGTTTCATTCTTCGGACGTATGAACTACACGCTGCTCGACCGCTATATGTTGACAGCTACCGTACGTCGTGACGGATCTTCCCGTTTCAAGGACCACTGGTCGACCTTCCCATCAGTAGCTTTGGCCTGGCGCATCAGCGAGGAGCCGTTCATGAAGAAGCTCAATGCTTTGAGCGACATGAAGCTCCGCCTGGGCTGGGGTAAGACAGGACAGCAGGACGTGAACAACGACTATGCGTGGATTCCCACCTATTCTATCAGCACTGGTACCAACGGCTACTATCCCGTTTCCGGTGACGGTACGCTTTATCGCCCCAACAACTATACTCCCGACCTGAAGTGGGAGACGACGACCACTTACAATATCGGTCTTGACTTAGGTTTCTTCAACCAGCGCTTCACGCTCGGTGTCGACGTCTACAAGCGTAAGACCACCGATTTGCTGAACTACGCTCCTACTATTGCCATGTCTGCCTATCGTAACAATGCCTGGCAAAACATCGGTTCGTTGGAGAACAAGGGTATTGAGGTTGCACTGGGTCTGAAGCCCATCCAGAGCAATGACTTCTACTGGACCTTGGACTACAACTTCACCTACAATAAAAACGAGATTACCGATCTGAGCGGTGTTTCTACCGATGGTGCTCCAGTACCTAATACTGGCATCACTATAGGTACTGACAAGTACTTGCAGTACAACCAGGTGGGCTATGCCATGAACTCGTTCTATGTATACCAGCAGGCTTACGATGCTAACGGTAAGGCTATTGAGAATGCTGTCGTTGACCGCAACGGCGATGGTCAGATTACCAACGACGACCGTTATCTCTACAAGAAGCCCGCTCCCGATGTCACGATGGGTCTGAGTTCACGTATGGAATGGAAGAGCTGGGACTTCGGCTTCTCGCTGCGTGCCAGCTTCAACAACTACGTGTTTGACAACATCATGGCCGGTATGACCAACAACAACCCCAACGAGGTTTACAACTCGTTCCACGTGCTGAACAACCGTCCTGTCAATGCTGTTGCCGAGGGTCGCTACACCTATGCTGTGACAGCGCAGTTGTCAGACCGCTACGTGCACAACGCATCATTCCTGAAGTGCGACAATATCACCCTCGGCTATTCGTTCAAGACTTGGGACGAGTACATGAGTGGTCGTGTCTACTTCACATGCTCTAACGTATTCACCATCTCGAAGTACGACGGTATCGATCCGGAGATTGCCAACGGTTACGACAACCAGATGTATCCTCGTCCCCGTTCATTCATCCTTGGTCTGAACCTCAACTTCTAATCTGTTACATTATTAATAATATTAAGGAATGAAAGTCATGAAAAGAATGATAAAGAATATAATTCCCGCTGCAGCCCTTACACTGCTGTTTGGAATGACTTCCTGCACCAAGGACCTGGACGTGACACCTATTGACCCGAACCTCGACCTCACTTACGATGCCGACGGTCTGTTCAACAAGTGCTATGGTAACTTCGGCCTGCAGGGTAATGGCGGCGCCAATGGCGACTGCGACATTGACGACTTGGATGGTGGTACGACTGGCTTAATCCGCCAGATGTGGAACTCTAACGAGCTCACCACCGACGAGGCACTCTGCAGCTGGGGTGACGATGGTATCCAGCAGTTCTGCTATAACACCTACGACTCGTCTCATCCTATGATGAACGGCTATTTTGCCCGCCTGACTACGGGTATCTCTTATTGCAACCACTATCTCGAGGTTGCTTCTGAGGTGGATGCTACCAAAACCGCTGAGATTCGTTTCATCCGCGCCCTGCAGTACTACCTGCTGATGGATGCTTTCGGAGGCGTTCCCTTTGCAACGACTCTTGGCACTCCGACCTATATGACTCGTCAGGAAATCTACGCTTGGCTGTTGGAAGAGGTGACAGCCCTGGAGCCCAGTTTGGCCGATGCCAAGGCTCGTACTTCCAGCGACGCCACCTATGGCCGTGTTGATAAGGCTGCTGCCTGGATGTTGCTCATGCGCCTCTACCTGAATGCAGAGGTTTACACGGGTACTGCTCAGTGGGCTAAGGCTGCTGAGTATGCGAAGAAGGTGATAGATTCTTCTTATAAGATCAATACGACAAGTGCCAATGGTTGGAGTGCTTACCAGATGCTGTTTATGGGCGACAACGGCGAGAGTGCCGCAGCCCAGGAGTGTATCTGGCCCGTGCTCTGCGATGGCAAGAAGACTACCTCATGGGGTGTGTCCCTGTTTCTGATGGCTTCTACTTGGGACGCTGACATGGACGCTACTGCTAACGACCCAGGCGGTCTGAACGGTACCAGTGAGAAGTGGGCAGGTAACCGCGCCCGCATCAACCTTATCCGCAAGTTCTTCCCCAACGACGATGCTCCTGAGGTGCAGCCATACGATATGAAGGACTATGCAGGCGACGACCGTGCCCTGTTCTTCGGCACAGGCCATACGCTGGACAATCCTCTGGGATACTTCGGCGACTTCAAAGACGGCTATGGCGTAGCCAAGTTCATCAACTATAAGTCTACAGGTGCCGTCGTGAAGGGTAGCGATGCCCAGTTCCCCGATGCTGACTTCTTCTTCTTCCGTGTTGCCGAGGCTTACCTCTCTTATGCTGAGGCCATCACTCGCCAGGCTGGTGCCACCACCACAGGCGAGGAAGCCACCCGTTACATCAACCTACTGCGTGAGCGTGCTGGCAACAGCGACCTGCATACCGCCTACTCTATGAACGAACTGCTCGACGAGTGGTGCCGTGAGTTCTACTTCGAAGGCCGTCGTCGCGTCGACCTCATCCGCTTCGGTAAGTTCGGTGGCGACAGCGACTATGTATGGGTTTGGAAAGGTGGTGCCAAGAATGGCCGTAACTTCTCGAAGGACAAGAACGTCTTTGCTATTCCTGCCAAGCAGCTGAAGGGTGCTATTCAGCAGAATCCAGGTTACTAAATTCATCTAATTTAAGGAACGATTATGAAAAAGATATTTAAGTCATCACTTTTGCTCCTGTGCGCTATGGGCCTGTTTACGGCCTGCCAGGACGACAGGGACTCAAATCCGACCATTCAGCAGCCGACAACTTTTGTGCTGAATACACCTGCTGTGTCTGACCAGTATATCCAGCTGTCGGCAGACAACAAGGTGAACCTCACCTGGTCGCAACCCAACTATGGTTATAATGCATTGGCTACCTATCAGATTCAGGTAGGTCTGGTCAATGACGACGGCTCTATCAAATGGAGTGAGGAAGATGGTGCTGCAAAGTACTTGGAAACCACCTTCACCCAGTGTAACGTCAACGTCAGTGGTGCCGAGATAGCAGAGACCATCTGCGCCCTCGACGGCTTCGAAGACAAAGAACAGTATGTGGACATGGGCTTCCGCAAGATTGCCTTCCGTGTTCATGCCAGCATTCTCTCGTCGCTGGGAGCTGATGTGCCTGGTACCGTTATTGAGTCAAATACCATCATCTTCAACAACATGGCTGCTTACTGCAACATTAAGAGCCTGGCCTACCTCTACATCATCGGCAGCTGTAACGGATGGCCTGATCCGCTGCCCAAGAATGCAGAGACACTGGCCGACTGGCGTATCTACGAGACTGAGATAGGCAGCAAGGTATTCAAGGGCTCTGTTGAGATGCCTGCGGGTGAGCTTACCTTCCGCTTCTACTCTGAACTGACCGGTTGGGGTAGCGATGACGATCCCCTTGGTTCTATTGGCTGGCAGGCTAAGGACGAAGCTGGCGACTTTGAATTCACCAATGGTGTCTACACCGGTGACTGTACTCGCGGTAAGGGCGGCTGGAGATTCTCTGATTTCGCTGGAGGTACGATGAATATTACCGTCGACCGTATTCAGAATAAGGTTACATTTGAAATGGTCAATTAATAAAATGAAGAATAACATGAAAAAGTTAAGTATATTCATGACCGCTCTGCTGAGCATGGGCTTCGTGGCTTGTACTGAGAACTTCGACCCCGAGGTGGGTCCGCAGTCCAATCTGCAGGAGAGCCTGTTGCAAGTGAGCGACCTGACAGTCAATAGCACGATGCCTGAAGCTATCAGTCTGACTGACTATATTGATGACGAGACTGGCATTGAGACACCCATCCCTGTTGGTGTGGCTACCGTCAAGGAAGGCGCCATGCCTGCCAATACCATCCTGAAGGCCGTGGTGGAGATTTCGCGTAATGCCGATTTCTCAGAGTCTGTGACTATTCCTGCCAACAGTATGGCTGATTCACAGGAGATTACCTTGAATCCATCGGATGTGGAGAATGCCTATTTCGATGGTATCACCAAGAATCCCAATACCACACCACTTTATGTACGTACCATTATGTACACCGTGACTGGTGGTGATGCTGAGGCTATTGTTGGTAATCCTAATGAGAATTATTATGTTGTGAAGACTATCAGTTTCACGCCGCTGAACAAGCTCACCATCGCTCCCGCCTACTACATCATCGGCGGTCCCAACAGCGACTGGGCAGCTTCGGCTATTAACCGCTCTATTAAGTTTACCCACAGCGACGAGGACGTCTACATTGACCCCGTCTTTACCGTGACGTTCGACGCTGCCGACGGTGACACATGGTTTGCCATCGGTGATGACCAGTCGTGCGATGCCATCGCCAACGGTGACTGGAGCCAGCTCTACGGTATCGTGGGCGGCGACAGCGAGGCCACGGAGGGTAAGATAGCCCGCCGTTCGGAACTCGGTGGCGACAACTCGTTCAAGGTGGCTGCCGGTGCCAAGAAGATTCGCGTCACCATCGACATGATGGAGCAGACCTTCAAGGTAGAGGCTGTCAGCATTGCCGATGCCTACTATCTGGTGGGCGGCAACGGCAGCTGGAGCAGCGACAAGAGCCAGAAGTTCTCTCACAGCGACAAGGATGCTTTCGAAGATCCCGTCTTCACCTACGTGCTGACTGGTGGTAGCGAGCTCTGGTTCGCATTCGGTGATGCTGATGCTCTCGATGCTATTGATGCAGGCGACTGGAAGCAGCTTTATGGCACTACCGGTGCCAGCGAGGACCTCAGCGGCACCTTCGACCGTCGCTATAACCTCGATGGCGACCACTCGTTCCATGTAGACGGTGCTGCTAAGTTCTACCGCTTCACCATCAACATGCTGACCAACGAGTACACTATCACTCCGCTGAATTTCGATCCTTACATCTACTTCATCGGTGCTACCGATGGTTGGACCAATGCTGAGCAGCGTCTTGCTCTCACCGATGAGAGTGGTATTTACACTGGCTACCTCTATTGTGCCGACCCGAATGGCTGGGGCAATGAGTTCAAGTTCCAGAAGGTGCCTGGTGACTGGGATACTCAGATTAATACAGATATGATGACAGGTGGCATTACAGGCGACTTCGCTGTTGGTGGTGGTGGCAACTTCAAGGCCAACGCTGGCGAGAGCGTCTACTTCGTCACCCTCGATATGGCTACTATGTCCATCAGTGGTGTCAAGGTCGCCAAGATGGGTATCATCGGCGACTTCAACGGCTGGGGCGGCGACCTGGATATGACGTGGAATGCTTCTGACTACTGCTACGAAATCACAGGTGCTACCGTCAATGCCAACGGCTGGAAGTTCCGCGTCAACAGCGACTGGGGCATCAACCTCGGTGCCAATGACAGCGTAGAGCCTTCCACCCTCACGAGCGACTTGGTAGGCAATGGTAAGAACTTAGGTGCTGTCGGTAGCACTATCAAACTCTATCCGACACGCAAGACTTCTGACAAGATTTATTGTACCGTGGAATAACGCCACGAAACGCTGTAAACTCATCAGGCGGGCATCATTGCGGTGCCCGCCTGTTTTTTTTGCGGCTTTATTTGGCGTTGTAAAGAAAAAATGCTATCTTTGTGACGATTTACGCTATGGGAACAACAGCGAGTGCCATACAGATGATTCAGCAGCAGCGCTTATTGCTGCAGCTGGAGTACGAAACAGAAAAGGAAGCCTATCGTCAGCAGACCGAGACCATCGGTATCGGACGCAAGGTGAAGCGGGGCGATGCCTGGTGGCCGCTCCGCATAGGGAAGAGCTATTACAACTCGCTGAACCAGTTGGCAGTAGAGGTGTTCCGCACGACGGACGAAGACATCGAGCATAACTTTGAGTTCGGACGCCCCGTGGTGTTCTTTACTTTTTCTGAAGAGGACGCGAAGAAGGCCAAGATCAGTTATTTCCGCTTTACGGGCATCGTCAGCTATGTCGATGGCGACAGGATGGTGGTGACGGTGCCGGACAATGCCCGCCTCATTGACTTGCAGGGGGGTGCACCGGTCGGCGTGCAGCTGTCCTTCGACGAGACGTCGTACCGACTGATGATGGAGGCCCTGGACAGGGTGTTGCGCGGAAAGGGCCGTTTAGGCTATCTGCGCGACCTGTTCTACAGCAAGAGCCTGAAGCCCGAGACCTTTGTCTTCCAGCCCATGCACTTCCCCTATCTGAACGCCACGCAGGAGCAGGCCGTCAACCAGGTGCTGCGTGCCAAGGACGTCGCCATTGTCCACGGTCCGCCGGGTACGGGCAAGACAACGACGCTGGTGGAGGCCATCCACGAGACGCTGATGCGTGAGAGCCAGGTGCTGGTGTGTGCCCAGAGCAATATGGCTGTCGACTGGATTTCCGAAAAGCTGGTTGACAGGGGCATCAATGTGCTGAGAATCGGTAATCCTACGCGTGTCAACGACAAGATGCTGTCGTTCACCTACGAGCGGCGCTTCGAGGCTCATCCCGACTATCCGCAGCTGTGGGCACTGCGCAAGGCCATCCGCGACCTGCGCAGCCATCGCAAGCGGGGGGATGAGAAGTACCACCAGCGGCTGGATAGCCTGAAGAGCCGTGCCACGGAACTGGAGATACGCATCAACAGTGAGCTGTTTGGCGAGGCCCGCGTCATTGCTTCGACACTGGTAGGTTCAGCCAACCGGCTGCTGGACGGACAGAAGTTCGGCACGCTGTTCATCGACGAGGCCGCTCAGTCCCTGGAGGCGGCCTGCTGGATTCCGATGCGCCGTGTTAGCCGCGTCATCCTGGCTGGTGACCACTGTCAGCTGCCGCCGACGGTCAAGAGCATTGCCGCCCTAAAAGCCGGTCTGGGCAAGACACTGATGGAACGCATTGTGGAAACGCATCCCGAGGCAGTGACGCTGCTGAAGATGCAGTATCGTATGAGCGAGGACATCATGCGCTTCTCCAGCAACTACTTTTATGACGGGCAGGTGGAGAGCGCACCGGAGGTCAGATTCCGCAGCATCCTCGACCTCGACACGCCGATGGAGTGGGTGGACACCGAGCAGACCCTCCCCCAGCCCCTCCCTGAAGGGATGGGAGTAGATACTCTTGGCAATGATGTTATCGACTTGCAAGCTAATGACTCCCCTCCATATAGGGAGGGGCTGGGGGAGGGTCTCTCGTACATCAACAAGGCTGAGGGCCTGCTGACCCTGCATGTGCTACAGCAGTACTTCGAGCGCATCGGCAAGCAGCGCCTGCTGGACGAGCGCATCGACGTCGGCATCATCTCGCCCTATCGGGCACAGGTGCAGTACCTGCGGCGGTTGCTGATGAAGCGGGAGTACTTCAAGCCCTTCCGTCGTCAGGTGAGCATCAACACCGTTGACGGCTTCCAGGGGCAGGAGCGCGACATTATCGTCATCTCGCTGGTACGCTCCAATGACGAGGGACAGATAGGCTTCTTACGCGACTTGCGCCGCATGAACGTAGCCATCACCCGTGCCCGCATGAAGGTCATCATCCTGGGCAACCGGCAGACACTGACGCGTCATCCCTTCTACCGCCAGCTGTGGCAATATGTGGAGAGTTTGCGGGCTACGCCCCAACTATGAATTATGAACTAAACACTACCAATATGAAGAAAACCGTTATTCTTTTTTTGTTCCTGATGTTGTCGGTGGCGATGCGTGCTGCTGAACAGTTTGTGGTCTTCCAGCCAGTGGCTGACGCACTCTCCTTGCAGGGCGCCACCATCGGATATGACAGCCGTGAGCACAGCTGCGTGCAGCGGGCGGTAGCCAGTCTGCTGACGGATGTCGAGTGCGTGACGGGCGTGAAACCTGCCAAGAGTGAGTCTGCCACCATCCTTATCGGTACGGTGGGCAGCAACCGCCAGATTGACCAGTGGGTGAAGAGCGGCGAGCTGCGCGACCTGAAGGGCAAGACCGAGAAGTACATCATCAAGACCATCGGCCAGCAGCTGGTCATTGCAGGCAGTGACAAGCGCGGCACCGTGTTCGGAATCTATGAACTGTCCCGCCAGATAGGCGTGTCGCCGTGGTACTGGTGGGCTGATGTTCCTGTGGCTCACCACGATGCCCTCTATATTAAAAGAGGTGAATACACCGACGGCGAGCCTGCCGTGCGCTATCGTGGCTTGTTCCTCAACGACGAGGCTCCGTGTCTGACAACGTGGGTGAAGAACACCTATGGCACGGGCTATGGCGACCACCGCTTCTACGAGAAAGTCTTTGAGCTGATACTGCGACTGAAGGGCAATTTCCTTTGGCCTGCCATGTGGGGCTGGGCATTCTATGCCGACGACCCGCTGAACTCAAAGACGGCCGACGAGATGGGCATCATCATGGGCACCAGTCACCACGAGCCGATGGCCCGCAACCACCAGGAGTATGCCCGCCGCCGGGGTGAGTGGGGACCGTGGAACTACCAGAAGAACCAGGCGAAGCTCGACCAGTTCTTCCGCGAGGGCATCGAGCGCATGAAGGGCACCGACGACATCGTGACCATCGGTATGCGTGGCGACGGCGACGAGGCCATGAGTGAGGATGCCGATACGAAGCTGCTGCAGCGCATCGTCGAGAACCAGCGCAAGATTATCAAGCAGGTGACAGGACGCCCCGCCAAGGAGACACCGCAGGTGTGGGCACTCTATAAGGAAGTGCTCGACTACTACGACAAAGGTATGCGTGTGCCCGACGACGTGCTCATCCTGCTGTGTGACGACAACTGGGGCAATGTGCGCCGCGTGCCCAACGCCAAAGAGCGCCAGCACCCCGGCGGCTGGGGCCTCTACTACCATGTGGACTATGTGGGGGCACCGCGCAACTCGAAGTGGCTCAACGTGACCCCCTCGCAGAACATGTGGGAACAGCTGACGCTGGCTGCCGACAACGGCTTGGACCGTATGTGGATCCTCAACGTGGGCGACCTGAAGCCCATGGAGTACCCCATCACGCTGTTCATGGACATGGCCTGGAATCCCCGTTCCGTCAGTCGCGACGTCGTTGCCACTCACACTGAGCCCTTCTGTGCGGAGGCCTTTGGTGCAGAGCAGGCCGCTGAGGCTGCCCGCATCCTGAACCTCTGCTGCAAGTATGCCGGACGCACGACGGCAGAGATGATGGATGCCACCACGTATAACGTTGCCTCCGGCGAGTGGCGCCGGGTGGCCGACGACTACATGCGTCTGGAGGCTGAGGCCCTGCGTCAGTATCTGACGTTGAAGCCTGAGCAGCGCGACGCCTACCAGCAGCTCATCCTCTTCCCCGTGCAGGCTATGTCGAATCTCTACCAGATGTACTATGCTGTAGCCATGAACCGCTATCTGGCCAAGCAGAACGACCCTGCTGCCAACGAGTGGGCAGCACGTGCCCGTGAGGCTTTCCGTCGTGACTCGCTGCTCTGTGCCTCCTACAACCACGACATTGCCGGTGGCAAGTGGAACGGCATGATGATACAGAAGCATATCGGCTATAGGTCGTGGAACGACGACTTCCCCGCCGACCGGCTGCCTGCATTGGAGACCGTACCCGACGGTGTGGGCGGTTACACCTTTATGATGAAGGACGGCCTCGTGGCTATCGAGGCTGAGCACTACTATGAGTCGACTCCTGCTGCCAATGCCCAGTGGACCGTCCTGCCCTATGTAGGCCGTACGCTGAGCGGCCTGACGCTGATGCCCTACACCGAGCCTGTCTCCGGTGCCGCCCTGAATTACCGCTTCACCACCACTTCTTCTCCGTATGTTGCGAATCAGCTGCAACCCACCACCGTCAAGGTCCACGTCATCGTCAAGTCCACCCTCGACTACCTGAACAAGGGCGGTCTGACCTACCGCGTCAGTCTGGACGGCGGCGAAGCCCAGCGCGTCAACTTCAACTACAACCTGAACGAGGCAAAGGAGAACATCTATTCCGTCTTCTATCCCACGGTAGCCCGTCGTGTGGTGGAGTCGGTGGTGACGCTGCCGTTCGACGCTTCCAAGACCGACCATGTGCTGACCATCCAGCCTGACGACCCTGCTATTGTATTCGAGAAAATCGTCGTCGATGCAGGTGGCTACCAGCCGCAGTTCCTCTTTGGCGAAGAATCACCTAAAAAGAGATAAGTTATGAAAAAAGTTGTTTTGTTTCTGTTGTTAGCCATGATGACTACTGCCATTCCCGCTCAGAGTTTCGACTTCCAGGAGGTCAGCTATGCGCCAGAACGCACGGTGTTCCAACTGTTTGCACCTGCCGATGCCAAGGCTGTCAAGGTGCGCATCTATCGCGAGGGCCTGGGCGGCAAGGCGCTGAAAACTGTCAAGATGACCCGTCAGGGGGACATCTGGACGGCCGAGGTGAAGGGCGACCTGAAAGGCCGCTTCTATACCTTCGACATGGGACGCGGCGAGTGCCCCGGCGTCTTTGCCAAGGCCGTGGGCGTCAATGGCAAGCGTGGTGCCATCGTGACGCTGGCCGATACCGACCCGCAGGGCTGGGACAAGGACCAGCGGCCTGTCTGCAAGTCGCCCGCCGACCTGGTGGTCTATGAGCTGCACCACCGCGACTTCTCCATCGCCCGTCCTGACGCGCAGCATCCCGGAAAATTCCTGGCGCTCACCGAGCCGTGGGCTATCGACCACCTGAAGTCGTTAGGCGTCAACGCCATCCATATCCTGCCCTCGTATGATTATGGCTCGGTGGACGAGACACGCCTCGACCAGCCGCAGTACAACTGGGGCTACGACCCCGTCAACTACAACGTGCCCGAGGGTAGCTATTCTACTGACCCCTATCGCCCCGAAGTCCGCATCCGCGAGTTCAAGCAGATGGTGAAGGCCCTGCACGATGCCGGCATCCGCATCATCCTCGATGTGGTGTATAACCATACCTACGACATCGAGCACTCCAACTTCCAGCGCACCTATCCCGACTACTACTATCGCAAGACTGCCGACGGCCAGTACAGCAACGGCAGCGGTTGCGGCAACGAGACGGCATCGGAGCAGCCCATGATGCGGCGTTTCATGCTGGAGAGCGTCAAGTACTGGATGGACGAGTACCACATCGACGGTTTCCGCTTCGACCTGATGGGTTGCCACGACATTGAGACGATGAACCAGATACGCCAGATGGTGGATGCCATCGACCCGACCGCCTTTATCTATGGTGAGGGTTGGAGCGCTGGAGCCTGTGCGCTGCCTAACGACCAGTTGGGCATGAAGGCCAACATCCTGAAGATGCCGGGCATTGCCGCTTTCTCAGACGAGATTCGAGATGCTCTGCGCGGTCCGTTCAGCGACGATACAAAGCCCGGCTGGCTGGGTGGCGTCAACGAAAAGGAGAGCATC
>Ga0247610_10005632_pt1 | contig 13157 bp, 11 predicted proteins | sample 174DNAGHGhighgp2_FD_193483 | JGI IMG/M metagenome (GOLD analysis project Ga0247610, IMG submission 193483) | Sheep rumen microbial communities from Palmerston North, Manawatu-Wanganui, New Zealand - 1742 DNA GHGhigh gp2 | ecosystem: Host-associated > Mammals > Digestive system > Stomach > Rumen...
CCAAATGGTTAATGGAGGAGTGCAAAGTACGCATCGAGGAGCTGCTTGGCTGCCACGAATGAGGTGCGCTGACCGGCTAATACGCCTTGCTCGGCTGCCTGAAGCATGTCGGCAATAGTGGGATTGTGGTAGAAGCTTCCCATCAGGTGCTCGTTGATGCTTTCGTACATCCAGTATTTTGCCTGTTCTGCCCGTCGGTGGTCGAAGTATCCGTTTTTCTTTACAAAGTCGAAATAGTTGTAAACCATATCCCAGACTTCCTTGATGCCGTAGCCGTAGAAGCCGCTGTAGGTGAGTACTTGCGGTGCCCATCCGCTTTCGGGCAGGGGGAAGAGGTGTAGGGCGTTGCGGAAGTGAGTGGCGGCAAGTTGGCATTTATCGATGTTATTGCCGTCGCATTTGTTGATGATGATGCCGTCTGCCATCTCCATGATGCCTCGCTTGATGCCTTGCAGCTCGTCGCCTGTGCCTGCGAGTTGGATGAGCAGGAAGAAGTCGACCATTGAGTGACAGGCTGTTTCGCTCTGTCCTACGCCGACTGTCTCGACGAATATCTTGTCGAAGCCTGCTGCTTCGCAAAGTATGATGGTTTCGCGTGTCTTACGTGCTACGCCTCCGAGGCTGCCTGCTGAGGGGCTGGGGCGGATGAATGAGTCGGGATGCACGCTGAGTTTTTCCATGCGTGTCTTGTCGCCGAGGATGCTGCCTTTGGAGCGTTCGCTGCTTGGGTCGATGGCGAGGACGGCGAGTCGTCCGCCGTATTCCTTGAGGACGTGAATGCCGAATTCGTCTATGCTGGTGCTCTTGCCGGCTCCTGGGACGCCGCTGATGCCGATTCTGACGCTTTTTCCTGCGTGTGGCAGACACTTTTCGATGACTTCCTGCGCTATGGTCTGATGCTCGGGTATGGTGCTTTCGACGAGTGTCACGGCTTGCCCCAGTATGGTGATGTTACCTTTCAGGATGCCTTCCACGTAGTCGTTTGCGGTGAGATGCCGACGTGTGAATCGTTGTCGGTTGAGGTGTGGATTGATGGTTGAAACAGGTCCTACGCCGCTGTTTACTGTGAGGCCTGCGTATTCGGGGTTGTTCTCAGGGTGTTCCATTTACTTCGACGTTTATGTATTGCTTTGCCTGTTCTGGTGCGTTTGTGATGAGGAGTACGCGCATGCGGCCTTTGCTTTTATGCAGGTATTTTGCCGAGACGCTTATTTTCAGCTTTGTGCTTTTGCCTGGTCGGATGGTGCTGTCGGCGATTTTGACGCTGAGTGCTTTGTTGAAGACCTGTACTTGTTGTATTTGCAGGTCGCTTTTTCCGGTGTTGGTGAGTAGGATGGTTTGGCTGATTTCCTTTTTCCCGCTGACGATGTTCATGTCGAGTGACGACTGGCTCAGGGTGAGTTCTGGGGCGTTTGCCCGTTCTTCGTCGCTCATGTCGGCGAAGCTTGGGAGGAGGATTGCCGAGACGAGTATTTCGTTTGTCTCGCCTATCTTATCGCCCATGTAGCGTGAGAGGTAGATGCTTGTCTGGTTGAGCCCGAGTCCGTGCAGTTTCTCGCTGTCGAGTGTAAGCCGTATGGTTCCTGCTTTTCCTGGGGGAATATCTGTGGGGAAGCTTTCTGCGGTGAGGTAGTGTGGCAGGTGCATGAGTTCGGGGCGGAAGGCGGTGTGGTCGGAGTTGAGCAGTCGGAGTTCGGCCGTCGGGTGGTCGCCTCTGTTGACGTCGTCGAACTCTACGATGTTTGTCATGAGTCTGACGTTGCCGAGGTCGATGGGGAATTCGTCGCTGAAATCGTGTATTTCGGTGACGACGGTGCCTTGGATGGCTATGTATGTTGGGTTGTCCGAGGCGTTGGTGAGCACTTCCACTTCTTTGTGGAATGTGCCGAGGAGTTTTGCATCAAAGGTGAGACTTATTTCGCTGCGTGAGCCGGCAGGGATGGGCGCTTTCGGGTACGACACGTTGAGGCAGCCGCACGATGTTTTCACGTCTTTGATGAGCAACGGTTTGTCGCCTTTGTTGGTGAATCCGAGGCTGAATTGCCGGGGGACTTGAAATTGCACTTCGCCCACTTTCTTTATGTCTGCATCGGGCGCAAAGCGAGGCTGTGCCGACAGCGTCTGCCATTGGCTGCTCATCACCGAACTTAGGGCTATGGCTATGAGCAGGTATATGTTTCGGATGTTCAATGTTGGAGTGTTCTTTTGTTTTCTGCTGCAAATTTACGAAACATATTTCAAAAATCAAAATCCGCCATTCAAAATATGGTGGCGTGGTGTGTGAATTTCTGTTTTGCTGCTTTTGACATTTTGTCAGGGGAAAGCCCATCTGTGCTTTCAGGCTGTTTTTCCCCGACTCTCTGAGAATGCCGCGAAATAGCACAACCTGTGTCGAGGCTCAAAAGAAGGCTGTTTTTCGTGGTTTTTGCAACTTATTAGGAATGTGCAGCTTATGGTTTTGAAGGTGCGAGAAACAAGGGTGAAATGCCCCTTTTTACCCGTCAAGAAAGGCGAAAAGGGCCTGTTTTTTGCTCCGACACTCCTCGTTGTTTCGCTTGACGCAGCGTGTTAAGCCGGCCAACATGGCGTGTTATGTCGAGCGATGTGGCGTGCCAAGTTGGCTGACGCTACTGCCTGTGTCGGCGGAAGTGGCGTGTTTCGCTCTATTTTGCTCCGTTTTGCGTTAAAATCGGGAATGGCAAAAGGAAAGCAGAAGGTGCTTTTTGGTGTCTATTTGCTCCTTTTGAACTTCTTGAAACGAAGCTGCAGGACGCCGAAGAGCGCTTCGCTGAAAATGCCGCCGGACATCTTGCTGGTACCCAGCTCCCTATTTGTAAATACGATGGATACTTCTTTTATCTTGAATCCAAGGCGAAGGGCGGTGTACTTCATCTCTATCTGAAAGGCATAACCCTTGAAGCGGATGTCGTCGAGGTTGATGGTTTCGAGCACCTTCCTCGACCAACAGACGAAGCCGGCTGTGGTGTCGCGGAGGTTGATGCCAAGCATCATACGGACATAGGCCGATGCGTAGTAGGACATGAGGACGCGACCCATGGGCCAGTTCACGACGTTCACCCCCGAGATGTATCTGCTGCCGACGGAGACATCGTAGCCTTCGTCGTGACAAGCAGCATAGAGTCTGGGCAAGTCTTTTGGCGAGTGGCTGAAGTCGGCGTCCATCTCGATAACATAGTCGTAGCCGTGCTCCAAAGCCCATTTGAAGCCGCAGATATAGGCTGTGCCAAGTCCCAGCTTGCCCTGTCGCTCGACCAGGTGGAGTCGTCCTGACAGCTCACCCTCCATGAGCCTTTTCACGATGTTGGCCGTTCCGTCAGGGCTACCGTCGTCAATTATAAGGATGTCGAACGCCTTTTCCAGCGAAGTGACAGCACGTATGATGGCCTCGATGTTCTCCTTTTCGTTATAGGTGGGGATGATGACAATAGTGTCGCTCTTCATATCTTAGACTTTATTTTTTCAATGTTACTCTTTCGGCAGCAAGCGGTTCGCCCATAAAGACCGTGGCTTTCTGCTGGAAAACTTCCGCCAGCTCTGTTGTCAGGTAGCGGACAGAGCCGTTTGTGGTGAGCCGCTCTGCCATTTCCGGATGCCTCGCGAGGTAGTCCTGAAGGCTTCCTGCCACATAGCGACCCTGCTCAATAACCTGTATGGCGTCGGGCATGAACTGGCGAATCTTGCCGAGCAGCAAAGGGTAGTGCGTGCATCCCAGAATGATGCTGTCGATTTCTGGGTCGCGTTGTAGCAGTCTCTCGATGTGTTTCCTTACGAAATAATCCGCTCCGGGGCTGTCGTACTCCTCGTTCTCCACCAGTGGCACCCACATGGGGCACGCCTCGCCCGTCACCTGTATGTCGGGCCACAGCTTCGCAATCTCAAGCTCGTAGGTACAGCTGCGGATGGTACCCTCAGTTGCCATGATACCGACATGCCGGCTCTTGGATATCTCGCCCACGACTTCAACCGTCGGACGTATCACGCCAAGCACCCGTCGCTGCGGGTCAATCTCAGGGAGGTCGTTCTGCTGAATGCTTCGAAGCGCCTTGGCCGAAGCCGTGTTGCAAGCCAGTATCACCAAGTGGCAGCCTTGCTCAAACAAATACCGAACCGCCTGAAGCGTAAACTCATAGACAACATCATACGAACGCGTGCCATAGGGCGTCCGGGCATTGTCTCCCAAGTAGAGATAGTCGTACTGCGGCAACAGCCTGCGTATCTCGCGCAAGACTGTCAGCCCGCCATAGCCAGAGTCAAAGACACCTATAGGGCCAGCATTCACCATGTGGGACATGTCAGACAATGTGATAGCCTTCAATCCACGCTATTTGACAACTTCTCCTTGAACAGGATTGGCTGTCGTAGCCTCTCCCTCAGCAGTAGTCGGCAAGCCGAGCTTCCTGCGGACAATGTTCGTAACATCAACGCCAACGACAGGATTGATGTACGGGCAAGTGTTGTTGTCGATGTTGAGGATATAGCCATAGCCTAATTCCACACCAACCTCAAGCAGAACAGCATTCAAGCGCTTATACGCTTCCTGCATGAGTTCCTTCTCTGCCTGCGCAATCAGCTCCTGCGACTTCATGCGGAATGCCACACCATTGTCCATGAGTGCTTGCAGCTCTGCCTGGCGTTTCTGCATGATGGCCTGGGGGAAGTCCTTCTGTCCTTGAAGGAAATCAACGAACTTACGCTGGAATTCCTCCTCACCCTTCTGAGCCTCAGCCTCGTATTTGGCTTTTAACGCAGCAAGGTCCTGAGTCGCCTGGGCATACTCGGGTAACTCCTTGAGCACTTCTTCATAACTGATATACCCAAACTGTATCTGCGCATGACCAGTGAGGCAGAACAGCAGAAAAGGGAGAATGAATAACAACCGTCTCATAGGCTTTTCCCCTTTTTCGTTTAACGTTTAATGTTTAACCTTTTTGCTTTCAACTATTATTGTATGCCTAATTCCTTCTTCACCTGTGCGGTGATGTCGGTGCTCAGTGTTGTGCTGACATAAGGAATGACGCCAGAGCTGGTGTCCACAATATAGACATAGCCGCCCTCTTCACCAATCTTCTTCACAACAGCCAGTACCTTCTCGCTGATAGCACTCATCTTCTCCGTCTGTGCCTTCTGCAGGGCAGCCTGATTGTCCTGATAGGACTGCTGCAGGCGAGTATAGAGGTCGTTCAGCTCCTGCTCGCGACGCTGACGTACGTTCTCAAGCAGATTGGCCTGTTCTTTCTGGTACTCTTCACTCTTCTTCTGCAGCTCTTCCTGCATGAGCTTCATGTCGTCCTCATACTGCTTTTGCATACTCTGCATCTCCTCCATGGCGGTGGTGTACTCCTTCATGTTGGGAATAATGTCTGCAGTACTGAAGTGAGCAAACTTCTGAGCGCAAAGGCTCAGGGGAGCCATCAATGCGATGGCAATCAGAATCTTTTTCATTTTCAAGTGTATAATTTGTAGGATTATTAGTTATTATTGTCTCTGTTGTATATAGTCTATAGTCCGTCGTTTGTGTCTATAGTCCGTTGTCTGTTTCCTGTAGTACCTTAATTATATCCCAACTTGGAAAGAACCTCGTTAGAGATGTCTATCTTCGGACTCGCAAAGATGATGCCGGCGTCGCTGGCACGGTCAAGGATAAGGCTGTAGCCCTTGAAGTCGCAGATGTCCTTCACGGCAGTGTAAATTTCCTCCTGGATGGGAGCCATCAGGCTTTCGCGCTTCTTGTAGAGCTCACCGTCAGGACCGAAATACTTCTTCTTCAGCTCTGCCGCCTCTTTCTCCTTTGCCACGATAGCTTCCTCGCGCTTCGTCTTTTGTTCTTCACTCAGAAAGACGGCCTCCGATTGGTAGTTTTTGTATAAAGTCTGTGCTTCGGTGGTCAGAACTTCCACCTCTGCCTGCCACTTCTTGCTAACCTGGTTAAGTTGCTCGTTAGCACGCTCGTAGGCCGGAATATTCTTCAGGATGTAGTCCATATCAACCAGGGCAAACTTCTGTGCCCAAGCGGATGAGCTGCCCAGCAGCATTATCATCGCAATCAAAATCTTCTTCATAACGACTCTCTTTAATATTTATAATGTATAATGTCTCAATTAGAACTCTTGTCCAAGGATGAAGTGGAAGTGACTTCCCGAATAGGTGCGGTTGCCATAGACTTTGTCGAAGCCATATGCCCAGTCAATACCAAGCAAGCCAACCATGGGCAGGAAGATGCGAACGCCAACACCGGCTGAACGTTTCATGTCCAGAGGATTGAAGTCTTTAATCTCACTCCATGCATTTCCCGCTTCGGCAAAAGCCATGCCATAGATGTTTGTGCTCGGGCTCAGCATGAAGGGGTAGCGTAGCTCCACTGAGAAACGATCATATGCGTAACCAGACTCTCCTCTTGGCGTAAGCGAACCATTGTCATAACCACGCAAAGCAATGGTCTCCGTGGCATAGGTCGTACTATATCCGCTTGTACCGTCTCCACCAACATAGAAGGTCTCAAACGGCGAACGCTTGTCCTTGTTGTAGTGACCCAAAATGCCAAGTTCTACACGAGTCGACAGAACAAAACACTTGTTGCCACTCCCCAATGCCGTATATGTGCGCCCCTTGAACTTCCACTTGTGGTATTCAATCCATGTGTACTTCTCCTGCATGTCGAGGTTTGCATAGTCTTTCTTGCTAAAGAGACTGTAGGGAGGAGTGAACTGAACACTTAGCAAGAACTCGGAACCCTTTCTCGGATATATAGGATTGTCACTGCTATTTCGGCTTAAAGTTAGTCCGACATTGATGTTGTTGCAGTTTCCATTAGACATAAGGAAGTACTGCCAGTTCTTTAGCATATAGCGAGTGTAGCTCAGTTCAACAGAGAGATTGAACCAGTCGTCAGGCCATCTCAAACGCTTACCCCAGCCAACAGACATGCCGAAAAGCATGATATATTTGTCGGGATCGTAGTAGTTGTCAGCATAGTAATAGCTGTTATTGCCCATGCCGCCAAACAGATAACTGTTGTAATAGTTGTTGTATGCAGCGGAATTATAGTAGTTGTCACTTACGTCAGTTTGTTTTGAGAAGAATGCACTTATGCTGAAAGTGTTCGGTCGTTTGCCTCCAAACCACGGATTCATGTAGCTGACACTATAAGACTGGTAGTATCGTCCGTTTGTTTGGCCGCTAATGCTGAATGTTTCACCGTTTCCCATTGGCATTACCCCCCTGCGAAGTCCATTCTTGCTGAATAGGTTTGCCATACAGAAATTACTGAACTTTAGGCCAATGCGTCCAATGACGCCTGTCTGACCATAGCCGAGCGAGAACTCTATCTGGTCGTTGCTTTTGCTCGTCAGTCCCCAGTTGATGTCAACGGTACCATTCACCCGGTCTGGTTCCACCTTGGGGTCAATGTTCTCGTCAAAGTGTCCGAGTGATGCAAGCTCACGATAGGAACGCATCAAAGCATCTCTAGAGAAGAGGTCGCCTGGCTTGTTGCGAAGTTCGCGACGTACGACATTTTCATATACGCGGTCGTTGCCGCTGATGCGTACATGGCTGATGTGTGCTTGTGGTCCCTCGTAGATGCGTATCTCCAGGTCAACGGAGTCGCCTACGATATTTGTTTCTACTGGTTCAAGCTTAGAGAATACATAGCCGTTGTTGTAGTAAAGATTGCCGACAGCATTCTCGTCGCCAATCAGGCGGTCGTTGAGAAGTTTTTGGTTATAGACATCACCCTTTTTCATGTGAAGTTCTTGGCTCAGGCCTTCCGTTGGGTAGAGTGTGTTGCCGACCCATTCGATGTTGCGGATATAATACTTCTGGCCTTCTTCGATATGCAGGTAGATGTTTACGTTTTGGTCCTTGTGCGGGACAACACTGTCCGCCACAATGAGGGCGTCCCTATAGCCTAATTCTCCGTACTTTGCTAGCAGGTTGGCTTTGGCTTCTTTGTATTTTTCTTCAATGTACTTTTTGTTTCTGAACAGGCCGGCAAGAGAATGCTTTTCATGAATGGTCTTCAATATGCCGGGCTTAATAATGTTGCCTTTTATCTTACGTTTGCTGAGATGTTCGTTGCCTGTGATGTAAATGTGGTTTATCTTGACTTTGTCCTTCTTTTCTACGTTTACATCAACTATGATTTTGTCGGGAGCGCCTGCATCATCGCGTTGGACGATATTTATGTTTGCGTTCTTGAAGCCTTTTTCCGCGAAGTATCTTTGTGCTAGAATCTTAGCGCGGTCAATCATGTTGGGCGTTAACTGGTTGTCTTTTATTAGTCCGAGTTTTTCCTTCAGGTCGTCGCGTTCATTCTTTCTTACGCCATTGAAGTTAAGTTGTGACACGCGAGGACGTTGCGTGAGCTGTATGTGGAGGTATGCAGAGTCGCCGACAAGGCTGTCCACACTAATGGCGACATTGCTGAAAAGCCCGTTCTTCCAATAGCGTTTTACGGCTTTTGTTATTTCTTCTCCGGGGATTTCTATTTTCTGCCCCTCTTTCAGACCGCTTAGTCCAATGAGAAGTCGGTCGTCGTAATTCTTTACTCCGTCAATGGTTATTTGCCCGATGTAGTATTCTCTGGGTGTGCGGCTGTAGTCGATTTCAGGGGCTACTTCACGCTGCACTACTTGCGAGAGCGTAGGGGAGAACAACCCGAGCAAACTTATTATTATAAGGTAAATCCTTTTCACGTTGTTTGTAATGGTTTCTTTGAGTTCGGGATTTCAGCCTTTTGTGACTTGTTCTCCGGTCATTCCGAAGCGTCTTTGTCTCTGTTGGTATGCGGCAATGGCTTTGTGAAGGTCTTCTTCGTGGAAATCTGGCCAGAAGGTGTCGCAGAAATAGAACTCGCTGTATGCGCATTGCCATAGCAGGTAGTTGCTGATGCGTAGTTCTCCGCCTGTGCGTATAAGTAGGTCGGGGTCTGGCATGAAGTTGGTTTCGAGGTGTTTGGAGATGTAATCCTCGTTGATGTCTTCTGGCTTGAGATGTCCTGCTTGTGCTTCTCGAACGGCATCTCGCATGGCCTTGGTAAGTTCCCAACGGCTGCTGTAGTTAAGTGCTGTGACGGCTGTCATGCGTTTGTTGTTCTTGGTGTTTTCCATGCACTCCAGTATTCTCTGGCGTGCTGGTGCTGGCAGTCTTTCGAGGTCACCTATGTATCGGAAGCGCACATCGTTCTTCATGAATATTTCGTCTTCGAGTTTGTCAACCACCAGCCCCATCAGCATTTTCACTTCTTCCTCTGGGCGGTTCCAGTTTTCGGTGGAGAAGGTGTACATGGTGAGGTATTTTACTCCCAGCCTTGCACATTCTGATGTGATGCGGGTCACGTTGTCGACTCCCTGGAGGTGTCCGCTGGAACGGGGTAGTCCTTTTTCCTGTGCCCAGCGTCCATTGCCGTCCATGATGATGGCGATGGATTGTGGGATATTGTTTCTGTCGAGTTGACTTGCGTCGAGCTTTGCTTCGGAATTCATATTTATTATTGCTAACTTTTACTAATTATTGCATTTGCGATATTTTGGGAACATATCGTAAGTGATGAAGAACATGGCGAAACTATAGCTGTCTTTGTTCTTGAGGAATCCGCTTTTCACGCCATATGGGTCTTTCAGTTGTGTTCCTTCTGGTGTGGCGTCGAGTTTGTCGGTTGTGCTGAACCGCATTGTCCACTCGAAGCCGATGTTGACGCGTGGTTTGAGTTTGTATTTGACGCCTATTCCGACTGGTATGTTCATGCCGGCACATGCTTTTGCTCCTCCGCCCATGCCGACCGTTACGCCCAATCCTGCGAGGATGTATGGGGTGATGCGGCTGTTGCCTTTATAGCCGACTCCTGTGCCGAAGCCCCAGAAGTTCAGTTCGAATTGTAGGCCGAGGTCGAGTACATTGCGGGAGAACTTCACTTTGGTGGGTGTGCCTCCTTCGGGTGTTTCGCTGTACGCGTCAGCGGGGATGAATCCGTCGGTTTTGCCGTGGATGTGTCCGAAGGCAAGGTTTGCCTTGACTGCCATTCGGGGGTTGAGGATGCGTCGGGCGGTTATGGCTCCCATTGCGCTGAGGTTGGCAAAGGGGACTCCGTTGGCGTCGCCCATGTAGAAGCATCCGCCAACTCCTGCGCCCATGTCCATCTTGTATTCTATTTCCTCTTCTGCTTTGGCTGCGAGGCAGAGGAAGAGGGTGCAGATGGCTATTGCTGTACGAATCCAAGTCTGTTCAGTCGTCCTCGCCATACTTGTGCGTTAGTGATAATCCAGATGAAGTTGTTCTCATCGACGGTGCTTGTGATGCAGTTTTCTGTGCCTTTCAGTTCGAAGGGCATATGGAGTTCTTTGTCGGGGCGCCATGTGATGCCGTAGTCTGGACTGATGTACATGGCGTCGAGTGCCTTGTGTGTGCCGTCTGTTGAGGCGCCTCCGAAGGCGATGCATTTATTGTCATACGATAGGAGGTTGAGGTATGCAAGCCTTGGGCAAGGTATGTCGTTGTCGGGGCTTAAGGGGAAGAAAAGCCATTCGGTGTCAGCCTCTTTTTCGCCTTCATTCCATATTTTTGTCCAGACGAGAGCGTTGTTGTGTCCTTCTTCTCCGGCTTCGCTATTTTTCTGTCCTACCATGACGATGCGTGTGTTGCCGTTGGCTTGTTGGACGGTTAGTGCTCTGATGCCGTGTGTGGGCAGGAAGGCGGCATCCGAGTCGAGTTTGTCTTCTTCCCATGTTGCTGCGTCGGTGGAGCGGAGCAGCTTGCAGATGGTGGTGTTGCTTCCTGTTTCTTTGACGGAGATGGCGTAGAAGTAGTTCTCTGTCTTCTCGAAGAGTGTGAGCGGGGTGGTGTATGTGCTGCCTGTTTGTGTCCATGTCTTGTTGTCGTTTGAGGATAGGATTTTGCCGTCGGCAGTACTAATGTAGGAGGTGCCTTCTTGCAGGCAGAGTGTCTGCAAGTCGGCTTCGGCGGGCAGGTCTGTTGTGAATTCTTCCCAAGAGCCTGTGGCGTTGATGCCGGAGCGTTCGAGAAGGACGATGCCTGCGGTTTTCTGTGCGAGCACTTTCAGCTTGCTGTCTTGCACGAAGGCCTTCATGTCGGTGACTCCTCCGAGCTGGTCTATGTTTTCGTCCTCGCATTGTTTCCAGTAGAGGGAGTCGCCTTCTTGTTGATGTACGTTGACCTTCAGGGTATAGTCGCGTGTGCTGTTATTGTCGTTGCTGGTCAATTGGAGCAGGAGTGTTTCTGTGAGGTCGAGGCTATCGACGGAGTTGTAGATGCTCCAATCGCTGCTGTTCTGGGTGCGGTACTTCAGGATGGAACCGTTGAAGGTGATGGTGGCGAGTACTCTCGACAGCTGGCTGCCGTAGGGTAGCGAGTCGCGATTCTCGATGATGCCGGTGCGTTGGTTGATGGTCATCAGGTAGTCGGCGCCCGAGAAATACCCGTTTACACTCTTGTTCTGGAGCTTTATGTTTCCTAGTACAACGGAGTTTATGTAGCAATAGTCGTTGGATGTCGTGACTTCGTTTTCTTTGGAACACGATGTTGCCAAGAGGGGCAAAATCGTCAGTACCATAAGCCAGCGATTGATGAATGTTGTAATATGTTGTTTTGCGCGCATAGCGTGTATGTGTGATTTCAAGGTGCAAAGATACGAAGAAATAGGGAATTATCGATGATGAATTAAGAATTAAATGGAGATTTTGTGCTTATTTTAAGTTTAATTAGGGAATAGGCGTGCTGAATCTGCTTCGTTGGCGGGGTTGCGACTAATTGTGTTGCGACTTTTTGGATAATGGTGTTCTGCCGGCATCGATGCGCTGGAAATGTAAAGATTTTTCGTGTCGCTATGCTTTCTGGCGGCTTGTTTTTGGGTTTGTGGTACTTTGACTCAAAAAATCAGAAAAACGGCCTTAAATCGAATGGGCGTTGATAATGAATGAGTTGTAGGGCGGTATTTCTCGATGCGTTGCTATGAAAGTGCAAGTGCGAAGGCCTGTAAGGTTAAATTCTGCGAGAAATAGTGTCGGATGCAGCGTGTTTTGTCGGGTTGCGCAGCAAGGGGGATTTGCCGATGCAGCGTGCCGTATCGCCCGATGCAGCGTGCTGAGTTGGTTCGCGCTCCCAGGAGGGCAGGCGAATGCGCCGTATTTCAACGCGTGTGTTTGTAAAGAGTTTTTCGTTGTTGAACTGCCGAAATGGGATTGGCTCATACAACTGGGGAAGTGTCTTTGTGCGGGTCAGGGTACCAGTTTCTCTATTGTGTTGCCGCAATAACAATGTTTGCAGGCGACCTTTCCGCCTGAAAGAGTGGGGGCCTGCACACCTTCTCCGAGGTTAATGGGGGCTGTCTCGATGCGTGCTTCGTCCCAGAGTCCGGCATCGATAAAGCTTTGCAGGAGTTTTGCACCGCCTTCCACGAGGAGGCTCTGGATGCCTCGCTGGTAGAGGTCCGCCAGGATTTCCTCGATGCTTTCATGGGTGTAGATGATGGTCGGAGTGCTGTTGTCCTTTAGATGCAGCGTGGAGGGAAGTATGCCGCGGCGGTCGATGGTGAGGCGAAGAGGATTGGGCCCAGGCCAGAGTCTTGTGGTGAGCGTCGGATTGTCCTGTAGTGCGGTATTCGTGCCGACGAGGATGGCTCCGCTTCGAGCCCTGAGGCGATGTACAAGTGTCTGTGTCAGGGGCGTGGAGAAGACAAGCCTCTCTCCAACCCTCTCCAAGGGAGAGGAAGTCTTGTCGCTGCATGTCACCCCTCCTTTGGAGGGGCTGGGGGAGGCTCCCATAATCCCATCTTCACTTTGTGCCCACTTCAGGGTGATGAATGGTCTATGCTTCTCGTGGAAAGTAAAGAAGCGGCGGTTCAGTTCGCGGCACTCCTCTTCGAGCACGCCGACCTGCACTTCCAGTCCAGCCTCCTGCAGTTTTCTGATGCCCAGGCCGTTGACCTTGGCAAACGGGTCTGTGCATCCGATGACGACACGCCTGATGCCCGTCTCGATGATGAGGTCTGCGCAGGGTGGCGTCTTGCCGTAATGGGCACATGGCTCCAGGCTGACATAGATAGTGCTGCGGCTTAGGAGGTCTCTTTCCTTTACGCTGTTTATGGCGTTCACCTCAGCATGAGGTCCGCCACAGCGTCGATG
>Ga0247610_10005634_pt1 | contig 13153 bp, 10 predicted proteins | sample 174DNAGHGhighgp2_FD_193483 | JGI IMG/M metagenome (GOLD analysis project Ga0247610, IMG submission 193483) | Sheep rumen microbial communities from Palmerston North, Manawatu-Wanganui, New Zealand - 1742 DNA GHGhigh gp2 | ecosystem: Host-associated > Mammals > Digestive system > Stomach > Rumen...
ACTGGTTTACAATCTTGACGATATTGCAGTCGGCGCAGTATTTCGCCGCCACATCGGCAGCCAGCGGCATCGGCTCTTCATCATCATCGACACCGAAACCCGACTTTCTACGCTCACCCAGCGGCCTAAAATCCAAAAGCTCGATGAGAATGTCCTTGTCCTTCGGGTTCTCGCGCTTGAGCATAAAGCCGTCCGAAAGCCAGGAGCAGAACTTCTTGTTGCTCTCGTAAAGCGCACTCGCCGAAAGCGAACGCAGCTGCAATACAATCGAACGGATTTCGTTCTCGGTAATGCCCTCGGAATCGTAACGACGGTGCAAGTAGTCGCGCAGGTCCTGCTCAATCAAGACCTCGCCCTCGCCTCGGACAATCGCCTCGCCGGGCACATACTTGCAGCCCTCCTGAACCAGGAGGTCAATGAACGCTTTCTCTAAGTCGGCTTCCTTGAACGCCATGCAGTAAAAATAAATTCATTATTTTTCTGCGCAATAGGCAAAATGGCGTTTTTGGGGAAAATGGGGCAATAATTGGTCTATTTCGCTTATTTCAAGATTTCCCAATACCCAGATTTGGCGCTTCCATGCCGTTTTAGATATCCGTTTTCCTTCAGCCAATCAATATTCTTTTCAATAGCCGTTGTACTGAAACCAAGTTCTTGGGATATTTTTACTATCGAAATACGGCTATCGATTTCCATTAATTCAAGAATTCTTTGCCGCGTATAGGTAAGGTTTGCCCGCGATTCACCCAACCCATCACCCAACCCATCACCCAACCTTTCACCCAACCGCTGTTGACCTTCAAAATAGAACGATGTGCGCATGAAATGATCCGTAAACGAGAACGCCTTTTCGTCATAGGAACGCAGAATACGCCGCATGCCACTCCCAAGCTGTTCGACCATATCCAAATCATGGAAAATACGCATAAGTTCACGATTGCGCGGCATTGAACAGCAATTAAAGAAATCATCCCTCGAAAGGCCTTCCACTAGCCCGCCGTAGTTCGTTATTTCCATCCGGTCAGAGAAAATCTCAAACAGGGGCGGGACCTCCTTCGTGTAATCATTGTGAACAACGGCATTGATTACAGCCTCGCGCAAGGCAACCGGATCGACCAGGGGCTTTTCAATACGCTCCATAGGAGTAATCTTAGCATGCGTAATGTTCGCCACCTGCAATCGAGTGAGTACCGATTTTACAGCCTTTATAATGCTACAATAACCAAATTCCTCATTTTCGATAAGGTCATATTTGTCCGTGCCTTTGTACCGCGCCACCTTTATGGACACTCCGTTTTCATCAGCAAGGAGATAAGCATTGTAATTGTATTTTCCGTCGGGAGTAAGCAACTCCAGCGTCTTGGCAAACTGACTGTTCAAGGGCTTTTTGTTCTCTTCGTAGTAGATTTTTAGCTGGCTAAATGTCAGGTCTTGCCGCGGAGCCGGAATCTTGGCAAGAGAAATCTTTGCGCGAGAAGCAAAAGTTTCTAGGATTATCTTTTCGCTCATTCCATGGACAGAACTTCCCACACGCACAAAGCAACCTTCGGGCGTCATACCCGCCTTTTTTAGATAATACGGTTTTTCCGGGCCACCCGAAATCGCCACATGAACGATATTTTTGTTGTCTTTTTCCTCCGTCACGACTTCAAAGAGTCCGATAGCATTCGGCTTGATATTGTTCAAGATCCTATCCGCTACTTGACGCTGCACATGGTCTATGTCCTTTACTCCATATACAGAGCCATCGTCATTGACTCCAATGTAGATATGCCCGCCTGTAGAATTCAGAAAAGCGATTACAGATCGTTCGAAGCTTTCGGACAATTCGCGCTTGTATTCAACAAGATGATTTTCTTTGTTCATTACGCCTCCATTGAGTTGTTGAGGCGTCCCCTTATCCTGAAATCTCAGAAATAAAAAAGACGCATTTTTCCATTAGACGGAAAAACACGTCGGGCATTAATGTACCTATTATCCCTAAAGTTGGCAAGGGGAGTAAGGAAATTTTACAATCAGGAGAATTTATTCAAACAGCCTTGACGGTTCGAGTTGCTGGTCGGATTCGCCGAGGAGTTTGTAGAGATTCTGGCAGAGGATGTAGAGGGCGGCGAGGGCGTTCATCACATTTTTCAAGTGCGCTCGCTGATAGTTCGGGATTCCCTTTTCTGGAACATCCGCACGGAAATGCTTGACCAGGTTATAATCTTGCCACCAGCCAGCAGCCGACTCACTGTCAAAACCGGCAAACGGAACAAAATTGATAATCTCGTATGGATATTTCGTAGAAACCCTTTGATCTTTAATCTTCGGGTCGTCATTCACAATGACAGTCATTTTCTGCAAGATGTTCTTGACCTTCGAAGGAGCCTTCACAACCTTGCAATATTCTTCTGCAATAGAATCTATTTCGCTGCAGACATTCAAAAATAAATAGGTATAACGATTAGAGAACGTATCGCTGTTTGCCTTGCTAATCGTCACGAACTCATCCGTTTCGAGGAAGTCCTTTTCAAGCAGAAGATACTGCTTCCAGAAAATTTTAGAGAAGGTTTGGGGAGTCATTTATTGAAAATCCTTTTCAATGTCAATCAGTCTAGCCTTTTGCTCTTCTTTTAACTTAGGAAGGAAATTTAGATAATCCCCCGCAACCTTTGCGAGATAATATAAGGAAAATTGCCTTGTAGTCAACGGCCTAGGGTACGATTTCTTCAAATTTTCAGCACTTGTCTTTAATTTTATCAAGAAATCTTCATGTTCAATCAAGCCGTATGACTGTTTACGAAATCTATTTTTTATTGCATCAATAAACTTTCTACTATCATTAACATTTGTCAGACTAACATAAATTCTAGCAATCACATCTGGATCTATTTTTTCAAATTCAAAATCTTGCAATCCACAAAATCTACAAGAGATTTTGTCACACAAGATCTCAACATTTTTAGGATTTTGGGGATCGAAAGTCTTTTCAATATTCGTAATTTCGTTCTCTTTTTGTTTTGTTTTACGATTAGTTAATATTTTCTTTATGTGTTCCACAAAGGCTTTATTTTTTTCTTCATAAACAAGGTAAGTACTATCATAGCCTCGGCCATAGCTATCGTCCCATTGACTTAAATCGCTATACTCCATTTTATCTGCAATATCATCAACATATTGATACATTTTTTCTGAAAATTCTTCAGCAGACTCCTTCAAAACGCCTTCAGAAGCATACCAATATAATCGATAATACAAAGCTATTAAAGTATCCGGATTAAGAATTATCTTTGACTTAACAGATTCATAAAAAGAATCCAAAGCACGTTGTCCTGCGTCGTCGCTCAATTCATACCAATGATATAGTTGTTCTGTCCAATACTGTTTATCCCTATCAAACCAAATAGTGTCTTTTATCGCTGCGGTAACTTCATCTTTGTCAATAATAGATGATTCGAGCCATTTTTCCCAGATGGTATTCCACTTTTCAGTATCACATGCATGACTCATTTGACTAATGCATTCTATTTTACCAAAAGCATCATCAAAAGGATCTTTAACATTTTCATCATCTTCATCATCAACAATGTTTCCCGCTCCACGAGCAAATGCCCTTGCTAATCGAATTTCTTGGACATGGACAACAGATGGATCTTTACGAAGCAAGGCTAATTTTGCCCCGTAAACAGAGCATAAGAAATCGGAAAAAATTAAGGAATTTAATTCTTCTTTTTTTAGTAAGTCCTTTGAAATATTTTCAAAATTCGGGCCAATGAAAATTTTCAAATCATCAATAGACTGTTTAAATGCACGATAGTTATGCTTAGGAGATTTTTCAAGAATTGATTTGAGCAAAGCCTTATGAGGTTTTAGTAATTCATATATTTCATCGCCAAATATAGTTGCGTCATTTTTATTTTCAGGAAACCAAGCCTCAATGATTTCTTCCGGAGACGTCCGAACTTGAAATTTCTTGCCAATAACTTTCTCTTCTGTACTCGAAAGGCTATGTAAAGTTTGATTTATAGCCTTTTCAACAGTTAAATTCACCTTGCCTTTTTCACCAACATTACCTGTAATTTTCTTTTGGTGGATTTTTTGCGATTCGTTTATTTCTTTCCAAACATTTTCATCAGCCAGCAAAATACATGGAACGTGCAAATGTTCTACATATTCGTTTAGATAACCGAGTAATTCCGGCAATGGCATGTCGGCTCGTTCCACATCGTCAAAAACAACCACAAGATTTTTGAAATCCTTTTCTTGTTTTTCTTTGAGCAAAGATTCCCTAAACGCGTCTGTAAAGCACTGAAAATCTTTACCTATGCGTTCACCGATAATTGTACCGCCAGGAATAGGAGCACTTGCACCAGCAATCATTCCGATAATAGGAAATGAACTAGTAAATACTTTTATTTTATTTGACTTTAAAATCGGATGGAGTTTTTCAAAGACTCTACCATCCATGTCTGCTCTAGATTTTGCCCCAAAAAGGCTAACATAAAGAACAATATGTTTTTCACAATCAGTCAGCCAATCCTTAACAATTTTCTTATTACCACCAAGATATTTCTTAATAAAATGAGTCTTTCCAGAGCCCCAGTCACCAGTAATCAATACTGCATAATCTGGTTTACTAGAGGCATTTAAGTAACCATCTAAAAAATTTGCAATGTGTTGATTATTTCCAAAAAATTTATTTTCACTAGACATAGCAGTAAACTCCTTTTCAAATCTCAATACTTGTAAAATTGACCTATAAAATTTTACTCATAATTCTATCTTTTTGATTTTTTGATCAAACACAATCTCGCTCAGGTTCGGGAAGATACTGCTTCCAGAAAATTTTGGAGAATTGCTGGGGAGTCATATCATTTTACTCAAAGAACAAATTGCTCATTTCTCTAAATAATTTAACAAAATTTTCATCATCTTTTGGACATTCATCTTCGCAGCAAAATCTTCCATAAGAAAAGAAAGTCTTTACATATCCTGCAGGGGAATCTAGCTTGAAATGAAGGAATGGTGAAGCATTTGGTAAACTTTGTACAGGAATAAAATCAGATTTACTCCAATCTTGCAATGCGTGATATAAATAATTTGATTCTGGAATGCAGGGAATATCGTTGGTTTCTTTACATTCAAACCAAAAATGAGATCCCTTAATTTCAAAGTTGGGAACCGAACGCTTCAAAACATACTTAAAAAACACCTCCAGCAATTCAACACACAACACACCATAACTAGGTTTGATGCTCAAGCCGTTTTTTTCAACTGTTAAAAGATGGATGACCCTTGTTTTTTCAACAAGTTCTTCTTTAATTCTAATCGGGAAATCAATCATAACCATATTGAAAAATTTTTCAACATAGTCTAATGGCACAATGCTTTTTGTCACATCAAATTCATTTTCAAAACCATTCAAAATGGGCATCATCGGCAAATCAAATTTTTCTTTAGGAACAGGAATTACCATTTGAATAAATTTTTGTAGGTAATAATTAGAAAATTCATCCGTTTTTTTACGGCATTCTTCATCTACTATTAAACCAGTCAAATCGCCTCTAATGTTATTGTCGTCATCTTTTTGAGTTGAAAAACTAATATATGGTTTCCAATTACCAGAGCCTTGTCTATTAAACACTTTTAAAATAGAGCTGGCCAATTCATCTCTATTAATTGCCATTAACTGAACGAATATATACGAATCCGAATCTGTACAATAACATATATGATGCAATCGTTCGAGAACTTTTATTGCATATTCCGGCAAACATCTATCGAGTTCATCAATAATTAAAACAATCCCTTTCCAGTCTATTTTCAATAGTGAAAGCTGTTCTTGGACAATTTTTATACATTCTTTTAGCGGTAAATTTGAATCAAAAGACTTTGAAAAAACAGGCTCTTTATCAGCAGCAATCGCTTCTGCCCCAGCCTTGCTTAACTCCGTAAAATTAATTCCTGTAAAATGATCAACCAACATACCAGCAGCCGACCTAAGAAATTTAATGGCAATTTCTTTTCGCCTACGAGATGGTTCGGAAATGCTTGGAGGATCAACCGTATTTAATTTATCGATTATAACGGATAATATAGCAACAAGAGGTTCTTCATAATAATCATTTTCCCAACAATTATAGTGAATTACAAGATATTTTGAATTGAGAGATTTTTCTAGCTGTTTTAAAATAAAAGACTTTCCGCAACCCCATTTGCCTTCAATCGCAAAAGAGAAACCCAAGTGAGCATCTATTTTTTTTGAAATAATGTTATCCAATAAATCAACAAATGGTTGTCTATCTAACAAATCCGGCTTCATCTTTATACCTTATTATATTGTTTTTGTACTAGTTGACGCAGTGCCATTAATGCCAAGTTTCCTTGATAAACTTTCGCCTTCATTAATAATCTGCATAATCCACTCTTGGTGTCTTAACAAAGTCCGATACTTAAAATTTATACCAACAAATGTTCCAGGATAAAAACCGTCAAACAAATGATTTCCTTTGGAGTCAATTTTCAAAAATTTTTCTCCACATCCAATCAACATATATCCAAATTTTTGGGCAATACGCGACAACACATACAATCCAAAACCGCTATTATCATACATAGAACCAGTTTTTACATCACCACTTGTAATGCCAGGGAGAATTGCATTCTGCAAAGCCCATTCATCACTGGTACATTCATCATAACATTGAGCTAGAGAATTTCTTATTCCAGTGCCAGAATCGGCAATACAAATTTCAATTTCATCTCTTAAAGGATATATCTGTCCAAATACGGAACAATAAAGGCAATTTGTATGCTCAAAAACATTGCGTATAATTTCTCGAAAGCAGTACGAAATAACGGGCTCCACTTTTCCAAACATCCAAGTTGAATAATTCTCAGAATACTCTTCAATAGCAGCTTGAATAGTAAAAGCCAATCCGTTCAGTTTTTCATCATTAACGCGAGATTGCAAAATATTCCACTCAATCACACTGAACGGAATGTATGATTTTGATTTATCAAAATCTTTAACTCTCAAAGGGGATTCTCCAAAATACTTAAAGAAACCAACTGAATCAAGATATCCAACGGCTTTAGAAAGATAATTTATGCCTATAAATTTTACACAACGTCCCTTATGCTCTTGGTTGTATTTCAAGTATTGCGCTAGAGCTAGAGCTCCTATAGGGAATGCAAAAGACAAATAAGAAAAATCAACTATAATTTCAGAGTCGACCCCATCAGCATCATTAATCTGTTTTATTACGCTTGAAATGGTTCCTTCATGAAGAGAACTGGGAAGATATACATGCATATTTTTCAAACTTTCAAAATAGAATTTTCCTATTGTCTCTGAACTTTATTAGCTTCTAAAAACATTTTTGATCGAAGAATAACTTTTTCTAGAATTTTCTTTAATTCAAAATTTTTATCCATTGAATCTTTTATTGGTTCGATTAATTCTATTTCCTTTGCTGAAAAAAGGATTCTTTCATCATGAACAGGGGTGAGATTGAAATTATTGTAAACGTAATAAAATGGATTTTTCTCACCCCAAACATGTTGTTCGTTACAAAAAAGATCATATTTATCCATAAGAATCATGCTAATTTCACCACATAGCTGTTCGTATGCGTGTTTAAATAATTCAGGATATATTTCTTCTTGTTTTTCAAAGCCCATCAAATCAATTATATCTTTAGTATAATTAAAAACTAATGCCATTGATGGTTTGTCACACTCCTTTTTACTACAAAATTCAGTATTTTGGATAAAAAAGAAAAACGTTTTATAATCATCAGCTATTTTCTGGAAATCGACTCCACACCAAAAGATAGTTTGATCGCTGGCTTTGTGAGTCCAAATGCGATGTTTCCATACTTCGTATTGGCCCATTGGAATATATCCACAAACACGCGAATAATGTTGCAATTTCGTCTCATTTATAATATATAATATATGCTTTCGAATACTTTCTTCAAAATTATTGTTTATTATTTTCCAGATGACAACTTGCGCTTCCTCATTCGTTTTACCCTCAAAGAAGTCGCTTGTTATATATCCAAAAACATTTTCCTTGTTTTGATCTTCTTGCAAATCAGGAACTTGCCCTATTTCAGAAGCCTGGAATACCTCTTTCAGTTTCGCTGTGAGTTGTTCTATTTGATCATACATTTTTTTTCACCCTCTGTTATAAATTCTTTGATATAATCGAAAATACATCCATAACTTTTATTCATGAATGCGTCAAAATTTTTATAATCTTGCCTTGATAAAAATTTTCTCGAATCAGCTAATCTGTGCCCAATTTCCTTTTTCAACTTATCAAGTGATGTATACCTTAACGTATTATCCCAAACATCCGCAATTGATTTAAGCTTCGAAGAAAAATAAGATTTTTCTCTATCGCTTAATTTTTCTGGGAAATGCGAGTTGGAATATAATTTTATCAAATTATGTTTATCATCAAATTCAAGTCCTTCTTTTCTTGTTGCTCGTAAAAAACATTCAAAAGCAACCCCAATGGTATAAATGGAATAAACGCACACTCCAAATTGATCTTTCAAAGCACAGCTTTCAGCAAGTCTGCTTTTTGACGCTTCCATATAATCCTTATGTGTAAAATTTTTGATTTTCATTTACACCCCCATTTTGGAGAGGAGAAGGGTTTGCATTTGGGTTAGGGTTTGGTTTTCGTTTGATTTCAATCCAATAAGTTCAACCAGTTCTTCTCCCGCCGAAGCATTTATCTTCATGGTTTCATCACCAGGAACGACAATTTTTAGTTTAGAAATCATATCCGAACTAACATTTGGAAAAGTTGATCCAGTTGCCGATGCAAGAATTTCTTGCATATATTTCTCAAGTACTAATTTTATACACCAGTGATAGTATTTTTTCTTCGCCCTAATTGCAGCCAAACCTCGACCAATTGCATACTTTTGATTCGCAAAATTCATTCGACCAGTCGTCGATCCTCGAACACAAAAAAGGACATCCCCAGGTTCACACATTTTCTTCGGCGTTGATGTCCATTGGACTGGTGTAGGAGAGAATAAACCAAATTCTGTTGGACCATTCAGCAGAGGTTCCCCATCATTTTCCCTATTTACGTAATCACCTTCTGGAGATTGTCCCATCACAATTGTCGCCACATCATCAAACATGCAATCAAAAGGATTTTCTAGTGACAACTTTTCAAACAAAATTTGGGTGGTTTGTTCGAGGGTGGCGATGAGTTTCTTGTTGGTTTCGATGCGGTTTTGGAGGGTGTTGTATTCGGCGACGGTTTCGCGCTGTTTTTCTATCGCGGGGACGGGGATTTGCATATCGCAGAAATCATTCCATTCCAGACTTCCGCGAACTCCACCGACTGCGTAAAAACTTGCTTCGCGGTCAAATTCTGAGCGAGAAAACCACATCATCAGATATTCCGGCAGCAGCTCATTCGTCTTTGAGACTTCAAACATCGGGTATGCCGGAGACATAATGCACGGCTCGCCTTTGAACATCGCAATAGGCATTTTTCCGTCGCGACTGACCTGCATCAAACTACATGCAAACTGGTTTTCCGAAATCACCTTGTAATTCGATAAATCGGTGCCAACCGTATTTGCCACAGACGGGATAAACGCTTTGTCAATCGTCAAACCGACCAACCGCGTCACTTTCAAGTCCCTGTTCCGCACATCTACGGGCCGTATGTAGTCACCAAGCCGTTTCATATTCTGCCCTGTCATAGATTCTCCAAGTCTATCAAAACCATCCACGAACCTTTTCTTGTCGTGCCTTCGTGCTTAATCGCGGGGACTTCAAGTTTACCTAGTTTGTTCAAATAATACTTGGTGGTATTCAAGTTCATTCCCAAGTATTTTGCAATTTGTCCCTGAGTTGCACGTGGATTGGCTACCAGATAATGCATAAGTTTAATTTCAACCGGCAAGTATTTTTGAGTCGATTGGGTGGCGGATTGGGTGGCGGATTGGGTGGTCGATTGGGTGGCCGCAGTCTCTTGCTTGGCAAAAAACGCAAGCATCACATCTTCGGGATGTACGGTATATTCCGTCTTGACTCCATAATCCTTGCAAAGCTTGCACATGTTTTCGATGCCCCGGCCCCACGCTTCCACGTAGCCAGCCCTAAAAAACGCGTTTGCGATTTTGGGGTTGTATTGTTCCGAACGGTGCCGTTGCATCAATGTTTCGGCGGTCCAATTGGCCGGGAAAATGCAATCGTTGCTTATAAGGACTTCGTTCTCGTGTATGCGAATTTGAATCGGAACTCCAGAGGAGTAATTCGAATGCATCAGGGCGTTGTAAACGGCTTCGCGCATGGCATCCTTTGGAATGGGGTAGCGTTCCACCCGAATCAGGCCGTCGTAACTGATGCGTGCCTTGAAATACTTGAGGTAAATGAGCTCGACGACTCGATCAGCCTGAATGAACAGCGAACCGTAAATTTCATCCTGGTATTGCAAATCGGGCCCATCGCCAAAAAAGCCTATTTTCACGTATGCGCCGCCAAACCATTTTTCCGGCTTGCGGTGAAAAAGCAAGACTGCGGCCCGGGTCAATTTTCCATCTACAACCAGATTCAGGCTGTCCAACAGTTCTTCGTCCGTCATCGACAAATCTTGCGCAGTCATCCGGCCCGACTTTTTCGCCTCCCGGCGGAAGATGTCAAAGCTTTCCTTGTCCAAATCCCTGAAGCCGACTCCATCGACAGGGAGAGCATCCCATTTCGTTCCGGTCTTGTTCAGCAAAAACTGCGTGAGCGAAGCACCTTGCAAAAGCTGCTTGGTGCTCCCGGTCCGGTAATGATATTCGCCTTTATAGTTTACGGGATATGTACTCGGAGAAACCGAGATTTCGATGTATTCCTTGGAATCTACAGAGAGCAGGTTCACATCGACCAACAGACCCAATGCATCCCTGACTTTATTTGGGATATCTTCCATGAGTTTCTTGGCATTCTGCAATCCGACGACATGCCCCTTGTCATCTACGCCTACAAAAATCTTTCCACCTTGAGCATTCGCAAAACCGCATATCCACTTGATATACTCATCTCGCCACGATTCCTTGTACTCGATGTTCTGACTTTCGGGCATACGGTTCCTTAAGGGTTAATCATTTTGCCTTAATATACATTCGTCCGCTTTTGTATGCAATAGCGCCTGCTTTCCATCACGCTACAGTTCAAATCCCAGGTTCTTGAAGACTTTGGCGAGTTCCTTTTCGCTTTCTTTTTCGGCCTTGAGGAGGGTGCGCATTTCCGCTTGGAGTTCGCGCATCTTTTCGTCAAAGTTCACGGTCTCGTCGCGGTTCTTGAATTCAATGTACTTGCTCGGCACGAGCGACCAGTTTTTCGCTTCGATTTCCTTGAGGGTGGCGGTGGCGCAGTATTCGGGTTCGTCCTTGATTTTCTGCGTTTGCCACTTGTGGTAGGTGCCGCTGATTTTTGCGATGTCCTCGGCGCTGAACTGGGTGTATTTCTTTTCGAAGGGTTCGCCCATCTGGCGCAGGTCCATAAAGAGCACTTCGCCTTTGCGGTTACGGTACTTGCGCATGGCATCGCCGACCTTGACTTCGCGGGCGGTCTTGTTGTTGTTCAGAATCCAGAGCGTCACACTGATGTCGGTGGAGTAGAACATGTTGCGGGGCAGAATGAGGATTGCCTCGACCTTGTCGTTCTGCAAAAGTTCCTTGCGGATTTGCTGTTCATCGCCTTCGCCGCTGAGGGCCCCGTTACTGAGCAAAAAGCCCGCCACGCCGTTTTCGGAGAGTTTCGAGAGGATGTTCAGAATCCAGCCGTAGTTCGCGTTGCTCGTGGGCGGCACGGTGTAGCCTTTCCAGCGCGGGTCGTCGAGGAGTTCGTTTTCGGCACGCCACGATTTCTGGTTGAACGGCGGGTTCGCCATGATAAAGTCGGCCTTCAAATCCTTGTGCTGGTCTTCGGCAAAGGTGTCGGCGGGTTTGTCGCCCAGGTTGCCGGAGATGCCGCGGATGGCGAGGTTCATCTTCGCTAGTTTGTACGTGGTGCCGGTGTATTCCTGGCCATATACGGAGACTTCGCGCTTGTTGCCGTGATGTGCCTCTATAAACTTCATGCTCTGCACGAACATGCCGCCCGAACCGCAGCAGGGGTCATAAATCTTGCCGCGGTAAGGTTCAATCATTTCGGCAATGAGCCCGACGATTGTCTTGGGCGTATAGAATTCGCCCTTGCCCTTGCCTTCGGCGATGGCGAACTTGCCGAGAAAATATTCATAGACGCGGCCAACGACATCCTGTTCCTTGTCTTTGATGGTGTCGATGCCGTCGATGTCGCTGATGAGCGCTGCGAGTTTCGCGGTGTCGAGCTGCAGGCGCGAGAAATAGTTGTCGGGGAGCGCCCCGCGCAATGCCTTGTTCTTCTTTTCGATGTTTGCGAGGGCGGTGTCAATCAGGAGCGCGATGTCGCTTTGGCGGGCATGCTCGATGATAAAGCTCCAGCGGGAAGTTTCTTCCAGGTAAAAGACGTTGTCCTTGTTGTAGAACTCGGGCATTTCCACGTATTTCTGGCGGCCGGCGGCGATAAGCTTTTCGCGCTGTTCCTCGAACTTATCGCTTGCAAACTTGAGAAAGATAAGCGAAAGCACCACGTGCTTGTATTCGGCGGGTTCCACGCTGCCGCGCAATTTGTTCGCAGACTCCCAGAGGGACGCCTCAACGGACTTTTCGGGGACGGATTTCTTTTTTGCGGGCGCAGACTGCGCAGAAGTTGACTTTGTTCTAGGCATGCCGGAAATATATAATAATGGAATGACAAGGGAGTGACAAGGGAGGGGAAAACTCAAAGATATTCCAACTGTCGCAAATTTTGCGATAGTTCAAAACAGCCCTTTTTACCGAAATTTCGCCAATTTTCGCAATTCACCATCAATTTTATTGAAATATCTATAATTTTCAACAGATTTTATGTTGAAATATCTATAATTTTAGAGTATATTTATATTGAAAAATCTATAATTTTTGAAGGAAATGGCGAGGAAGTATGTTCAAGCGCAAGGCATACGACAAATTGAAGGAGTGGAAACAGACTTACTCCGGGCGGTATGCCTGCCTGCTGGAGGGTGCGCGACGTGTGGGCAAATCCACCATCGCCGAGGAATTCGCCAAGAACGAATACG
>Ga0247610_10005635_pt1 | contig 13153 bp, 12 predicted proteins | sample 174DNAGHGhighgp2_FD_193483 | JGI IMG/M metagenome (GOLD analysis project Ga0247610, IMG submission 193483) | Sheep rumen microbial communities from Palmerston North, Manawatu-Wanganui, New Zealand - 1742 DNA GHGhigh gp2 | ecosystem: Host-associated > Mammals > Digestive system > Stomach > Rumen...
AAAATGGCTCCCTCATCGCAGGAGCGAGCTGCCCTTGCGATGGGAAAATATTGCCATTTTTCCAGCCTTGTTTACAGTTCTAGGCGAAATTCACGTCTAAAGCCTTATGTTCAATCAAGTGAACATGGAGCATTTGTAGGTTATGTTTCAAATGTTACTTTTATAGTAGTATATGGCGCTTCCGCTCTCCTACTAAAAGATAGGCGGCAATCACCGCTTGGTGACTGTCGCCCGTTTCTTGTCTCGTTATAATACTTCCAGACTCCCCTTGCCAAAGGTAAAAGGAAGTGATGCTATCCTACACTTCAAGGGAAACTCATTTGACTCTTGTCATCTTGAGGACTTCGTCTTGGTTGGGCATCTTTATCGTCATGGATGTGCTTGTGATATCGCTGATGATGAGTTCTCCTTCTTCAGGATAACCTTCAGCAATTTCATCTTTGTTTTCCTCGAATTGTTGTTTGAAGAGCTTTTTTATACTCTCGGCCATCTCTGTATTCGACATTCCAGCCATTTCGCCCTTAAGTTCCAACTTGTCAAGGGCGAAGTCGATATCGTCCTTGCCTAATTTGAAGGGAACTGCGTCGCCAACCATGTTGTCGTATGTACCATTGATAGCAAAATGACATTTTATTTCGATAACGTCATGGTCGTCCATGGTGAAGTTCATCTTCAACAACAGGGTCTTGTTTTTGTTGAATGTGAACTCAAGCCTTGCCTCCATATCATCTTCTACAGAGACTGGTTGTGAGAGCCATGTGCCTATGATGCTTTGTGCAGAAACACCTATGGCAAAACATGCCAGAAGTCCAAATAATACTATTGTTCTTTTCATATCTTCTCACTTTTTGATGATTTGGCCAAACTTCCTATTTCCTAAACACCTTTTTGCCGTTCTGGATGATTACGGTGTGGTGTGTGTTATCTGCATTGACCTTCTGTCCTTGGAGGTTGAAGGTTTCACCAGTGGAAGGCATCGAAGTCTCCATCTCGTCGATGGCAGAGATGTTGCCCTTCACTTCGATGTAGTCGATGTCGGGCATCCAGTTGGTGGGATTGGAAAGGCGTATTTGGTTCCAGCCTTGTTGCAACGTCACATTGATGGTCTTCTTTCCCACGGTCTGCCAACCCCCGGAGTTGACACTCACCGTTTGCACCTTCTGTCCGTTGACATCCACGGTGATGTTACGGTTCTCGCCGGAGATGAACCCGATGGTAAGTTGGTATTCCCCTCCCTCGTTGGAATAGACGTCACGCCACACAAGGTCGTTTAGCTCGCTGTATCCCAGCCATCCTGCCTTGTATCCAGCCGAACAGAAGGAGGCTTGCTCGTAAATGCCCGTTTTCTCCGCCTGGTTGTTCTTGATTTCCTGATAGTCGCTGATGTATGCGGTCTCGGCCTCATAGCGTGTGCGCTCCAGACGGGTTTCCGCCTCGGCGACGTAGATGCGTGTGCCATGGTTGGGAACGTAAACTTCGAACTCGTCGGTAAACACCCCCACGTCCTTTTTTTGGAACACGTCGCGCAGTTGCACCTTGCCTGCAAGGTCGATATCCGAGAACTTCACGTTGACCGTCTTGGAGGCGTCGTTGGGGTTGTAGACGGCGAAGGCGCGCTTCTTGCCGTTACGTGTCTCCAGGTCTTTCACCAGGATATAACAATCGTTGGTGCGAGTGGCGAGATAGGCTTGCTGGTAGAGTGTGTCCTGGTTGAGGGCGATGAGTTCAGTGTTCTTCAACAGCGTGAGAGCGCTGGCTTTGATGTTGGTGAGGTCGCATCCGATGAGGAGTGGAGAGTTCATGATGCACCACATTCCGAAGTGCGTCTTGTCCTCCTCGGTGCTCAGCGAACGGCCCACCTCCAGCATGTCCATGTCGTTGAACCTGCCGTCGTAACAGTAGGCACTCATGTAGAGGTTTTCTGCCAGGATGCCCTTCACCGAGTTCCAACTATCGTTGATGTCGTGAGTGGTCCTCCAGGAGAAGGCCACGTCGTGCACCCAAGTGCCGGGATAGTCCCATCGGCATACGTTCAATCTCACGTCGGTTCTTCCTGTGTTCTTGATGGCCTCGCTGATGGCGGTGTATCGCTCCTGTGGGTCGAGAGACAGGTGCTGCCTGTTTTGCGGGGCGTCGCCACCACAAAAGTCCACCTTGACGAAGTCGAAGCCACAGTCAAGGAAGTAGAAGTTGGCGTCATGCTGGTCGTAGTTGTAGAACCCCACGTTGACGCTGAGGTTGTCGCCGTTGTACATGTTTCCGCAGGTGTTGGCTCCCGCATCGCTGTAGATGCCGGCTTTCAGTCCTTTGGAATGGATGTAGTCAGCCACTGGCTTGAGGCCGTTGGGGAAGCGTGTCGGATGGATGAGAAGTTCGCCGGTCTCGGTGTTGCGCCCCCCGAAGAATCCATCGTCGATGTTGATGTGGTTGAATCCCACGGCCTTCAGCCCCTTCGACACCATGGCGTCGGCTTGCCGTCGTATGAGGGCGTCGTTGATGTTCACACCATAGGTGTTCCACGAGCTCCAACCCATCGTCGGACCGTTCTGGGCTGTGGCGGGGAGGGTGGCGAGTAGAGACAAGGCTATGGTCATTGTTCGTGCCAGTGAGAATGACATCCTTTTACTTTTCATCATTGTAATATCTTGTTATGGGTTGTTGCGTTATGGTATCGATGCGACAGGCTTCAGTACACTTGCGACAGCGGGGACCGTCGCCTATGGAGAAGCTCATTTTATCGGCAAAGATACATCATTTTTATAAAAGAAGAAAGTTTTTCTTGCTGTATGACAGAAAAGAAGCAGAAAAAGCCTTCCGAAGTAGTAGGGCGGGGCTTGTACTCCCGCCGTCAAAGGCCTCACTCTTTGATGATTTCCATGCAAGCATTGAAAATGCCTTGGCTGTCGAAACCATAGTGGCGGAACACCTCGAGGGGAGAGGCATGGATGACATTCTCATCGGGAACGCCTAAGATTCGCATTCTTACCGGGCACTCTTGCGAGGTGACCTCCGCCACCAAAGCCCCCAGACCGCCATAGATGCTGTGCTCCTCTGCGGTGACGATGCGGCCGGTCTCACGGGCGGCATTCACCAAGGCTTCACGGTCGAACGGCTTGACGGAGTGCATGTCGAGCACGCGGGCGTTGACACCCTTTTCCTTCAGCATCCTTCCCGCCTCGAGGCAGTGATATACGGTCTCGCCTGTACCGATGATGGTCAGGTCATTGCCGTCCATCAGCATGTTGGCCTTCCCCAACTCAAAATCGAAGTCGTCGTTGTCGTAAACATCGGGCACGGCGTTACGTCCCAGGCGGATGTATGCGGGCTTGGGGTGGTCGACCAATATCTCCACAAGTCGTCTTGTCTCGCGGACATCGCAAGGCAGATAGACCTCCATGCCAGGGAAGGTGCGGAGCACGGCGATGTCGTGCAAGGAATGGTGCGTGGCTCCCAACTGGCTATATGCCACGCCACCGCTGACGCCGCATATCTTCACCGGCATCTGTGAATAGGCCATGTCCACTTTCACTTGTTCCAGGGCTCGTGCCACATAGAAGCAGGCGGGTCCGAAGACAAAGGTTTTCTTTCCTGTGGATGCAAGGCCGGCTGCTATGCCCACCGCGTTCTGCTCCGCAATGCCCACTTCAACGAACTGACCAGGCAGCGTGTTGGCGAAATCCGTCAGCGTAGCCGACCCGCTGGCGTCGGAGGTGACAGCGATGATGTCTTGGTCTTCCTTTGCCAATGCCAACAACGTGTCTGTGAAACTTTTCCTGCATGGTATCTTGTTTGGCTCTTTCATATCTCTAAACTTATAAACATTTTTTTTGATAGCCTCTATGGCATTAATCTTAGCTTCGCTGTTTTTTGTCGCGACTCGGCAGACTTCAAGCAAGCTTGACTCTGTTCTCGCTGCTCCTAAAATTCAATCTTCAATCTTCAATCTTCAATTAAATAAAAACTTCAATCTTCAATTTTAGTTTCGTTGTTTTTTGTCGCGACTCGGCAGACTTCAAGCTAGCTTGACTCTGCTCTCGCTGCTCCAAAATGCAATTTTCAATTTTCAATTTTCAATTGATTAAAATCTTCAATCTTCAATTTTCAATTTTCAATCTCTTTTCAATTTCATGGCACGCTTGCTGATACTGTTCCTCATCGGGCACGCCATGATGCCATTTTGCCACGTTTTCCATGAAGGAAACTCCGTAGCCTTTTGTGGTTTTAGAGATGACCAGGTGTGGTTTGCCATTTGTGAAATCGATGCTGTCGATCGTGGCTACGATGTCGTCGATGTCGTCACCGTTCATCTCCTTCACCTCCCATCCGAAAGCGGTCCAACGTTCGCGGATGCTTTCCAACGGCATGACATCCTCCGTTGAACCGGAGATTTGCAGTCCGTTACGGTCGATGAACGCTACAAGGTTGTCGAGATGATATTTGTTAGCAGCCATCGCCGCTTCATAGATGGATCCTTCTGCCTGCTCGCCGTCGCCCATGACGACGTAAGTCTTGTATTTCGCTTTCGACAGTTTGGCTGAGAGTGCCATGCCCACACCCACGGAGAGACCATGTCCGAGGGCACCGCTGTTGATTTCCACACCGGGGATGGTCACGTCGGGGTGTCCACCGAGGTGTGCATGGTACTTGCCATATTCTTCCAATTCTTTTTCAGGGAAGAAGCCTTTGTCGCATAGCACGCAATAAAGTGCTTCAGCGCAATGACCCTTGCTCAACACGAAGCGGTCGCGGTCGGGTTTCTTCGGCTGTTTCGGGTCGACATCCAACACGTGATGATAAAGCACGGTGAGGAGGTTGAGAACGGAGAGGTCGCCGCCTGTGTGACCGGTCCTTCCCGAATGAATGAGTTTGACAAGACGCAACCGTAATTCTTCTGACTTCTGTTTTAGTTCGATGTAGTTCATTTTTGTCGTCAATTAGAATGCAAATATAGGTAAAAAATCCCATATTGTAAGCCTGTTGGATAAAGAATTTGTTTTCTTGTAGAGGAAAGACGGGTCCTTTTTACGTGAAAAGCCCCCAAAACTTGCATTTCTTCCATTCTTTGTTTGGTTTTGCACTTTTTTTGCGCTATTTTTGTATCAGTAAAACTTCCGCCATTCGACAGGATGGACAGGCTTTCAAATACGAGAAGGTTACCTGTCTTTGAACAAGAAAAGCTAGTGAAGATATGAACAACAAAGTAAGAATCACCGCCATTCGCCAGACGGTATATCCCGACTTGATGGCGCTATACGAGAACCCGATAGAGCACGCATGTGACGTAAGGGTAGGGCAGCAGTGGGTGGCTGTCGATGGCAAGTGCCCGGAAGGGATGTGTCCTTCAGCCTGGTCTTCCATGCAAGAGTTCGTTGAAGCTTTGGCAAGAGGTGAAGGCAACTTCTTTGATGGATGGATGAAAAACCCGATGAGTGCGATGATTAGTTGCAATGACGGTTTCCGACCTTTCAGTTTCTATATCGAAGTCATCAACGACTGAAAAGCGGAAGATGCAAAGTGTCGTAATGAAAAAACGCTGACGGACAGATGCTGTTCACCTGCCCGCCTGCTTTTATGAATCGAGTGTTTCCGTGTTGCTCAAAAGCTGACTTAAGCCTCGGCTTAAAATACGAAGGAGATGGCCAAGTTGTAGTTCACCTTTACGCATCTTCCGTTCTGCATGGCGGGAATCCACAACGGCATCGTTTCCAACTTCCTTACCACCTCGTCTGCAAAAAGAGCGTTGGGGGAATCCTCCACCTGGATGTTGCTGATGCTGCCATCCTCATTGATGTCGAAGGAGACGACCACTCTTTCATCAATGGAATACAGGTCGGCCATCATCGGGAAGGAAATGTTGTCCTCTATCCAGTCGGCGAGGGCTTCTTCGCCACCAACAAATTCGGCCATCTGCTCTTGTATGTTTTCTTCTACGAATGCCTCTTGGGCGGTCGCGAACTGGAGAGACATCAGACAAACTACGATGAATGTGAAAATCTTTTTCATAATGCTATGGTTTTTAATGTTTATATTTTACGTTGTTGTCCTTTTTACATTTGCAAAGTTACATGCTCAAAAGCCGTTTTCAAAAATGTTTTCGACCAACTCCCGTATTCTTTCGACAAAACGCCTTGATTCTCCGACCATTAATTTAGGTCCTCCGACCTCATTCCTCACTTTTAAAGACATTCATTTGCATATATGCCGAAAAAATAGTTATTTTGTATGCTGAATCTATCCATCCTTATGAAAAGAAAAAGACTCCTTCTCTTGATGGTGGTGTCCGCCTTGTGCCATGCACTCTTTGCCGGGCCGGTGGACCATGTGTCGACACTTGTTGGCACGCTGTCAAAGCATTCACTATCCACAGGCAACACCTATCCGGCCATCGCCATGCCGTGGGGGATGAACTTCTGGACTCCGCAAACGGGTAAGATGGGTGACGGGTGGCAATATGTATACACTGCCGACAAGATACGCGGGTTGAAACAGACGCACCAACCCTCTCCTTGGATCAACGATTACGGACAGTTTGCCATCATGCCAACCACGCGCACTCTTTTCAATGAGGACGAACGGGCCTCATGGTTCTCCCACAAGGCCGAGGTGGCCACACCTTATTATTATAAGGTTTACCTTGCCGACTGGGATGTCACGGCGGAAATCACACCCACGGAACGGGCGGCAGTCATTAGACTGACCTTTCCCGAGACCTCGGAGGCACGTGTCATCGTCGATGCTTTCGATGGGGGTTCGCATGTGGCCATTGATGCCAACGGGCAGCGGGTGACAGGTTTCACCACCAAGAATTCCGGCGGAGTGCCTGAGGGTTTCAAAAACCACTTTGTCATCGACTGCTCGCATCCCATCACTTTTGAGGCGTGTTATACCGATGCCGAAGGACTGACGGTGGGTAAGGCAGAGGCAACGGGCAAGCATGTCGGGGCTGTCATCGGCTTCCCGTCGATGAAGAGGGGAGAGCAAGTGATTTTGAGAGTTGCCTCATCATTCATCAGTCAAGAACAGGCCATACGCAACCTTCAGGAACTTGGAAAACGCTCGTTTGACGAGGTCAAGACAGCCGGTCGCCAACGATGGAACGAGGTGCTGGGGCGTGTCGAGGTGGAAGACGACAATATTGACCATCTGCGGACTTTCTACTCCTGCCTCTATCGTTCCGTCCTTTTTCCAAGGATGTTCTATGAGATGGATGCCGAGGGGAAGCCGATACATTACAGCCCTCATACGGGAGAGATTTGTCAAGGGTATTATTTCACTGACACCGGCTTCTGGGACACCTTCCGTTCCCTCTTTCCACTGCTCAACCTGCTCTATCCCGAGATGAACGAGAAGATGCAGAAGGGATTGGTGAATTGTTACAAGGAAAGCGGCTTCCTGCCGGAATGGGCAAGTCCCGGGCATCGGGGGTGCATGGTGGGCAACAACTCGGCCTCCGTGGTGGCGGATGCATGGTTGAAAGGCTTGCGTGGATATGACATCGAAACCTTGTGGGAGGCTGTCGTGCATGGCGCCTATGCCGTGCATCCGAAGGTGTCGTCAACAGGCCGATTGGGCTACAAGCAATACAACAAACTGGGATATGTGCCTTGCGACATCGGCATCAACGAGAGCGTGGCGCGCACTTTGGAGTATGCCTATGATGACTGGTGCATATACCGTCTGGGCAAGCAATTGGGCAAGGATGTGAGTGAGTGGTTGTCCTTCTACGATAGGGCATTGAATTACAAGAAAGTGTTTGATCGTGAGACGCGGCTGATGCGCGGGCGCAATTCCGACGGGTCGTTCCAGTCGCCTTTCAATCCTCTGAAGTGGGGCGATGCCTTCACTGAGGGAAACGCATGGCACTACACCTGGTCGGTGTTCCACGACCCGGAGGGATTGATACGGCTCATGGGCGGGAAAGACATCTTCGTGCAGATGCTCGACTCGGTGTTCAACGTGCCGCCTCTCTTCGATGAGAGTTACTACGGGAGTGTCATCCATGAGATTCGTGAAATGCAAATCATGAACATGGGCAACTACGCCCATGGCAACCAACCCATCCAGCACATGATCTATTTATACAATTATGCTGCCCAGCCTTGGAAGACTCAGTATTGGGTGAGGGAGGTGATGGACCGCTTTTACACCCCCCGGCCCGATGGCTATTGTGGCGACGAGGACAACGGCCAGACATCTGCGTGGTATGTGTTTTCGGCCATGGGGTTCTATCCCGTATGTCCAGGCAGCGGACAGTATGTGCTCGGCACGCCTTATTTCAAAAAGATGACACTCCATCTACCTCAAGACAATACATTGGTCATCCATGCATATGACAACACCGATGACAATCGATATGTCGGAACGATGATGTTCAACGGGCAGCCTTATGACAAGAACTACTTGGAGCATGCCGACATTCTTCAAGGGGGCGTCATCACTTGTCAGATGCAGTCGGTGCCCAATCGGCAGCGTGGCATAGCCGATGACTGTGCTCCCTATTCCTTCACAAAAGATGTAGTCGACCACATCATGTGGGAACCCTATGAACATGGTCCTTCTTTCCCTTATGGAAATATGTTGCAATTCATCCAAGAAAATCTCCATTATCCAGAAGAGGCTGTCAAGGACAGTATCCAAGGACGAGTCGTCGTGACATTCATCATTGAAACAGACGGTTCAATCAGCAATATCGAAGTGGTACGTAGCGTTCACCCCTTGCTTGACAAAGAGGCGGTGCGTGTTGTGGGATTGATGCCCAAATGGAATCCGGCAATGAACAACGACACACCCATCAGGGTGAAAACCCCCTTGCCGGTAACATTCAAATTGGAAAGCACTGAACAAAAAGAAGGCGGTCAACAATAAATGGCAGCCTAAATGAGTAAATAAAACACCTAATATCATTAATGAAGAAAAAGTCCATAAAAATTTTGAAAGGCCTGCTGGGCGTCATCTTGGGCATTGCTGTCGGACTATGCAGCATGAAGCTGATCTTATGGCTGGTGGACGGCGGAAAACCCATGGTGGAAAGTGCTACGGGAGGGAGGGACTATGGACTGTTGGCACTTTCCATCCTCCTGGCTTTGGTTTGGCTTGTTGTCACCGTGATGATTCATCTGGTGCTTCATGAGGCCGGCCATCTCGTCATGGGATTGCTGACGGGTTATCGTTTCCTCTCCTTCAGGGTGTTCAAATTGACGTTGGCAAAAACCGATGAAGGTTTGAAATGGAAACGATATCACATTGCCGGCACGGGTGGACAATGCTTGATGGAGCTGCCAAAAGACCAGGATGTGAACACCGCCCCTTGGTTCTGGTATAATGCCGGCGGTGTCTTGATGAACGTACTGCTTGTCCTTGTTGCCATCCTAGTGCTTCGAACCACGGGACTGGGAATCGCGGGCTTCTCTTTCTTCATCATGCTCGCTTTCGTGGGTATTGTGATGGCATTGATGAACGGGATTCCGATGCTTGCCGGTGGTGTGGGAAATGACGCCCATAACATCATGACGCTTTGGCGACATCCGGAGTTGCGGCAATATTTCGTCCGCACGCTTCAAATGGCTGGCCAACTGACAAGGGGAAGGCGATTGAAAGAGATGCCTGAAGAGTGGTTTGTCGACAAGCCTGTAACAGAGGACAGCCCTCCTTTGGAAATTGGCAACCGTGTGAATTTCATGACCATGCTTGAAGACCAAGGACGGTTGGACGAAGCTTTGAAGGTGGGTGAGGATTTGATGTCACTGGGAAAGAAACTACCGCAGATTTACCAATTGGAGGTGGGTGGAGAGCGTGTCATGTTGGAATTGCTGACATCGAATCGCACAGAGGTGGTCGAAGAACTATGGACCTCAACAGTGGAAAAATATACGGTGATGAACAGCAACTATTCACCAATCAAATGTGCTGTGCTCTTTACTTATGAATTGCTCTTCCATCATGACAAAGAGAAAGCGGAGACTTATAGCCAATCCCTCCAACTCCATCAAGACAAATATGCCATGACCGGAGAAGCACGTACCGCTATAAGCCTTGTGGAAACAGCCAGGGATGTTGACGCACGTAATCAACAGTCACTCTGATTTCATCTGTTCTTCAAAATAATTGTTCAGATCATTCTGCGTGACGACGTTTCCTGCCTTGTCGAGCGCCAATCCAAACGGTATGGCATGGAATTGGAACTTGGTGGATAGGTGTTGCCATTCCTCATGCGTCACGTATATGTGCTCTCCCTTGATGGCATTGTCTTGCATCCATTGCTCGGCATTGGCGCGTGGACTTTCCTTCTCGTCGCAGATGTAAAGGAAGCGGACGGGCAGGTCTTTCATCCGCTCCACCTTGCCGCGCTCGTCCAGCATGTTGCGTCGGCAGGGTCCACAACTCATCCCCCAGAAATCAATGTAGAGGGCGTTCCCCTTGTAGGGTTCGACGATGCGCTGAAATATGGCATCGCCTTCCGGAGAGGAAGATGCCACGGCTTCCTGATGGCCTTCATGCCGCTTTACGTATTTGCGGTATGCCTGCAATGCATGATAAGCCACGGCAGGATGGCTGAAGTGAGGAATGGCAGCAGCAAACACAGAGGACATCTTGTCTGGTGAGAAGTCATCGTCATCATTTTCCTTGAAAACATGATGACACAACGCTATCTGTCCCATGCAGCCTATGCTTTCTATGCCATAACGCGACTTGATGGTTTGCACTGCCAACTGGTAGTAGCCTACGTCATCGTCTTTTTTCAGGTTAAGCGAATTAGAGTTGCGCATAAAGATGAAGTCGGGCATCACGTAATACTCCACACGATTGACAAGCGTGTTCACATCTTCGACAAACAGCATGGCGGGATTGTCGAGCAGCCATTTCTCACGGCCTGCAAGGAAGTCATAATAGTCACCCAGCTCATCCTTCCTTGGTAGATACGTGCCTCCCGTCATGTTGTAACGGTTATTTTGCATAATGGCAAGGAATGGCTCTGCCAACAATCTGGCACCCAATATTTCTGTAACACAGGAATCGGTTCCCGAGGGCAGAGGCAGGCGGGCGGCCTCGATGTCGGCTATCACTTTGTCTATCAGAACTACCATTTCCTTCTTCCACGCAGGGATTTTATCCATCGGCAAATCCTTGATGAAAAGCTCTTCGTCGCCGAAATAGTGCTTCTTCAACACCGGCCAGAACTGATTCACCATAACGCTTGTTCCTCTGCCGCTAATCGTCATGCCTTCCCCTTCCGGCGTCCCTGCATCCTTGGTCACTTCCACGGTGTCGCCAACTGCCAGGAAGACAAACCCCATGTCCTGCACCATGACACTCTGCGAACAGGTGAGGGGGATGGTTCCTTCGAAAGAACCGTCTGAAGTTACTGGAATCGTGTGTATCTCTTCTTGGTCGGTAAACAGGTTGCTTGAACTCACGGTTACGATATTCCACTCATTGGAAGGCTTGTTCTGTATTCGGCCCTTTAGTACTGCCGTCCCGCTGTGAAACTTGCATGCATCGATGGCGCTTGCTGTCATGCTGATGAGGGCGAGCAGGATGATGACGAGGGTATGTTTGTTGTTATTCATTTCGTTTGATATCGGTCAAAGTGTGTTTATAAGTGGACATGGATCATTCAACTCTATATGGCACCAAGGTTTCGGGGAACTCTTCCATATCTATATGGAGCGCACCCTTTTCCTTAGCCTCCTCTACAGCACGCTCCCCGGCGGTCTTGTGGGTGTTGAGGAATTGGCTGATGGCCACCTCGGCTGTCTTGTTGTCGCCAGTGGCGATGTTGTTGACAACGCCATAACCAAGGTATCTGCCGTTGCTGTCAAAGAAGGAATAGGCATGGCCGCCTCCACCAGATGTGGGGATGCTTTCAACGTGGCGCACCTTGAACTCAACCTGTGACAGGATGCCGACAAGGTCTTCGAAGTCCTTTCTGTCGTATTTCACCACGTCATAGAGGACGAAGCCGTTGCGGTGGTCTGTATAATGCCAGGTAACAGAGTCGGATGTGATGTTGTATTCTGTCTGCACGGCAATTCCTGAATTGGAAGAGATGGTGTAGCGGATGGCTGTTGTCTCTTTCTTGATAGGACGTTTCCGTTTCTGTGCTGCACTGGAATCGTTGGCATTGCAAGTGGAGAGGTAGGGGATTGCTGCCAGGATAAGGGAGGCTAATATATACTTCATCGCTTTCAAAATCATTGATTACGTCATGCGAAAGTACGAATTATTATGGAATTATGGTTATGGTATTCTACAAATTATGTTTTTTTGAGTCAAATTAAAGATTGATGTTCTCTTGTAGACTGTTGTCATTTTCATGTATTCCAACCTGTGGGTGTCAGAATCACCCTTTTTCAAGCCTGTTTTGTGCATGGTCTCAAGGACGATGATTCCCACCTTTCTTCATATGGTACCATTGATTTTTGCTGTAATTATTGTATTTTTCCGGCAAATTTCATAAATTTGCAATCTATTAGAGCAGAGTAATTGACCAATCGTCGATTGACTGTTTTGAGTAGTCATCCTTCGAATGTAGACCATGATAAGAGATAGTTGGAGACATATGCTTCAGCTTTACCATCCAACCCCCAAATAGCGTATAATGAATTTGATGAAACTAATTTTTCTGTCGGGAGTGATGCTGTTTTCATCCATCCTCTGCGCCAATGCCCAAGAGCCTGTTCCAGGCGTCATTATCACGGGGCAGAACAATCACAATTGGCCCGTCAGCCATCAGGCCATCAAGATGATATTGGAAAACTCAAGGCTTTTCTGCCTTGACGTTGCGGTGTCTCCCTCCCATGGAGAAGACATGTCGGTTTTTTCTGTGGATTTCAGCAAGTATGGATTGGTGGTTCTTGACTACAATGGCGACAGTTGGTCTTCGGCCATGAACGCTGCTTTCACAGACTACGTACGCGGTGGAGGCGGAGTGGTGGTATATCATGCAGCAGACAACGCTTTTGCCGACTGGCAGGATTACAATGAGATGATTGCCCTTGGCGGATGGGGTGGAAGAGACCAAGCCTCGGGTCCTTATTTCTACTGGAAGGATGGAACGATGTATGAAGACCATTCCCCGGGCATCGGCGGCTCGCACGGTTTCAGGCATGAGTTTGTGCTCGATTGCCGCGCTGCCGCGCCCCCCACCACCGAG
>Ga0247610_10005636_pt1 | contig 13152 bp, 9 predicted proteins | sample 174DNAGHGhighgp2_FD_193483 | JGI IMG/M metagenome (GOLD analysis project Ga0247610, IMG submission 193483) | Sheep rumen microbial communities from Palmerston North, Manawatu-Wanganui, New Zealand - 1742 DNA GHGhigh gp2 | ecosystem: Host-associated > Mammals > Digestive system > Stomach > Rumen ...
TGGTGCCGTCTTGTTCAATCTCTTTGGCATTACCCTCTAACACCGTTACTCCTTTGAGCAGACCGGCTTCAAAGTGGGCAGTGATGGGCGAGGCATTGAGAATGTACTTGTTGAACACTTGGTGATCGGCTTGGTCATTGGCTTCTATGCAGTAAACTACCGGTCCGCGTTGCAGTGCTGTTTTCCCACGCAGGTCCTCGGCATTGTCATTGGCAGTGATGCGTCTCACCTCCATAGGTAGGTCCAATTCTATTACATCACCCTTCTTCCAGTTCCGGCTGATGGTGACATAGTCTCTGATCTCTGGGTAGAGCGCATTTCCGTTGATGCTGATACTGTAGGGCTTTGCCTTGTCTATATAGGTGTAAAGGCCGTTGTTGGTAGGCGAGGTCTTCAACCAAGAGGGAATGCGCACCTTGATGGCGAACTTACCGCTGCCTTTATTTACCTTGATCTTTACCTTGCCGTCCCACGGATATTCTGTTTCCTGTTCTAATTCCACTTTGCCAATCTGGGCTTTTCCTTGCGCAAAGAGGTTCACGTAGATGTCCTTTCCCTGCTGGGCGTAGATGTAACCAGGTACTGATGCAACGAAGCGTGTAACATTACCAGGGCAGCAGGCACAGCCAAACCAACGCTGGCGCTCATGCTCGCCGCTGCTCTCCAGGGGATTGTCATAGAAGAAACGGTCGCCAGAAAGCGAGACGCCGCTTAACACATTGTTATATAATGCAAGTTCAACAACATCCATATATTTCGATTCGCCAGTGGCAAGGAACATGCGGTAGTTCCAGTAGACGTTGGCGATGGCAGCACAGGTTTCGCAGTAGGCAGTATGGGAGTTCAGTTCGTAGTCAGGACCGAAACCCTCGCCCTGTGCACGGCTTCCGATACCGCCAGTGATGAAGAGTTTTCTTGAGGACATGTTCTTCCAGATACGTTGCAGGGCTTCTTCGTAAGCCTTGTCGCCAGTGAGTGCTGCCATGTCGGCAACCCCAGAGTAAAGGTATCCGGCACGTACGGCGTGGCCCACAATCTCTTCCTGCTGCAGAATGGGCATGTGGTCCTGGCTGTATTCGCTGGGATGGTGGCCATCGGTGCAGCGGCCTGTCTCATCGACGAAGTATTTGGCTCCTTCCAGGTATTTCCTGTTGCCGGTCACCTTATATAGTTTGCAGAGTGCCATTTCGATGATGGGGTGTCCGCCAGGGCGGTGTATCTGACCTTCATTGGGTCCGAAGGTCTGGCACACCAGGTCAGCATTCTTGATGGCTACGTTGAGGAAGGTCTTCTTGCCAGTGGCACGGTAGTGGGCCACGGCACTCTCGATGAGGTGTCCACTGTTATACAGTTCGTGGGAGTTGATTTTTTCCCATTTGTGTGTACCCCACCATCCGCTGAGACGCGTACATTTGTTGGTGACGCAGGTGGTGAGATAACCGTCAGGTTCCTGTGCCAGGGCGATAAGGTTGATGACGGAGTCGAGATATTGGTCTAGCTGGGCATCGTATTTCACGGCTAATGCATAGCTGGCTCCTTCGATAACCTTGTAGGGGTCTGTGTCGTCGAATGAGAAGTCGCCTTGATGCTCCTTCACGGTGGTCTGCATGCGTCCCAGGTTGGCGGCTGCCAAAGCAAAATTGTCAAAGCGTCCGCTCTTTTCACATTCGCGGAAAGCCGAAGGAATAGATACCGTACGGTTTACCTCGATGCGGGGTGTCCAGAAGACATCGTTCAGGTGTACTTTGTTGAATGCAACTTCCTGGATAGGCTGTTTCTGGTCAGCCACAGCTGTGCCTGTCATCATCAGGCTACATAATAGTAATGTCACTTTCTTCTTCATTGTTCTTGTAGTTTGTTGTTAGTATAATAGATTCTCTTTTCTCGTATTCCGGATATTCCTTGGATGGTGTTCCAAGATGGCTCTTCTCAGGGCAGATGTGTCCAGGTGTGTATAGATTTCGGTGGTGCCGATGTCTTCATGACCTAAGAGGGCTTGAATGACACGTAGGTCTGCTCCACCCTCTAATAAGGCAGTGGCAAATGAATGACGCAGCGTGTGGGGGGAAATGGTCTTCTGGATGTTAGCCGCAAGAGCCTGCTGTTTGATCATGATGAGTATCATGGTACGTGTGAGATGGGCACCCCGACGATTCAGGAATACATAGTCCTCCTCACCCGGCTTGATATTCATCTGCCGGCGGTCGTCAAACCATAACCCCAGTTCCTTAATGGCACGCTTCGAGATGGGGACCAGGCGTTCCTTGGAGCCTTTGCCTAAGACACGGATGAATTCCTCTTGGAGAAAGAGGTCGGAGAGGTGCAGTGTCACCAACTCGCTGACACGCAGACCACAGGAGAACAGGACCTCGATGATGGCCCGGTTGCGGTGACCTTCCCATTTGGAGAGGTCTATTGATGCCTCCAACCTGTCAACTTCCTCGGTGGACAAGACGGCTGGCAGGTGGTCGCCTATCTGGGGCGACTCCAGCAGTTCGCTGGGGTCGTCATCGCGGAAACCGTCTAATTGCAGGAACCGGCAGAAGGAGCGTACGCCGCTTAGAATACGGCACTGGGACCGGGGGCCTATACCGATGTCATGCAGCCCCGCGGCAAAGTGCTGCAGGTCTTCCAGTTCCATGTCGATGGCATCTTTCTGCTCTTCCGACAGGTAGTTCAGCAGTTTCTCCACGTCACGGCGGTAAGCCTCTAACGTGTTTTCCGACAAGCCTCGCTGCAGCTTCAGGTAGCGGAGGTATGCCTTGTAATAGTTCTGCTTCTCACTCCTCATAGCATATTCTTCACTCGTCCTCTTCCTCCTCCATCGCCTGCCTGATGATATCGAAGTCATAGCCCCGCCCCATGGCAAATCGGATAAGCTTTTGGCGCAGTTCGTAGCCGTTCTGGGCTTTTGTGCTCTTCCGCTTGGTTTTCAGCAGGGTGCGTAAGTTGTCGACATATAATTGGGCATCCACTTCATTGAGCACACGCTGCTGAATATCGTCACTGATGTGTTTCATCCACAGTGCCTGCTCTATTTTCCGACGCCCCCATTTGTCGAATCGTACTTTGTCGCCTACGAAGGCTCTGGCAAAACGTTCATCGTCAACATATCGTTCTTTCTTGAGTCGTTCCATGATGCGTACCTGGGCATCGTTGCTAATGCCCCAACGCTGCATCTTCTCTGTTATTTCTTGCTGGCAGTGTTCGCTATTGGCGCAAAGCGTCGACAGGCGCAGCCAGGCTTCTTGTTCACTGATCTCTTTCATGGTCTGGTGGCTTTGACCATTCTGCATTTGCCGTATTGGTCGTTTTTAGTTGTTATATCCTTGAACCCCTGTTGCTCCAGGAGCCAGCATAGCTGTTCGTGGTGTCGGGGGTTGATTTCAAAGTAGAGGCTGCTTCCGTTGCGCAGTGCCTTGGATGCATACTGCCCGATGGCACGGTAGAAAAGCAACGGGTCATCATCGGGCACGAAGAGTGCTTGGTGCGGCTCATGGTCTAACACACTGTTATGCATCTGAAGACGTTCGCTATAACATACATACGGCGGGTTGCTGACAATGACGTCCCAGCAGCAGGTGTCTTGTGGTGGTCTGAGTGCATCCTGTTGAACAAGGCAGATGCCGGCTCCCAGCTTTTGTGCGTTCTCCGATGCAATGTGCAAGGCTTCTTGCGAGATGTCCCATGCCGTAACTTGCGAATCCTGCATGTCCAAGGCTAGGGTGACAGCAATACAGCCGCTGCCCGTTCCAATATCTAATATTGTATGATGCTCTGAGCAATGTGCATCGGAGATGATCCACTGGCACAGCTCCTCAGTCTCGGGTCTTGGAATCAGTACGCCAGGTGCTACGTGGAACCAATGACCGCAAAACTCTGTTCGTCCTGTCACATATTGCACAGGCTCGCCCTGTTCCAAACGCTTCATCATCTGCTCCAGCTGCCGTTGCTCCTCCACCGTCAGCCTTTCAAGAGCTCCGCCTAGCAGATCAGCCAGTGACAGATGGAAGCCAACGTCCATGAGCCATGTCACAACTGCCTTTGCCTCGCCTTCATCGTAGACCGTCAGCAGTCTTTGCCAGAGTTCTCGATAGTTCATCATTGAAGGTTGTGCGTCATTTGTTTGATGATGGGTGCCAGACGTTGTCTATACCACACAGTTTGGATAATGCCGCGCATGGCTAAATAAATGACCTGTGCCAACCACAGGACATGATTGAGCAGTGCCGGATGGCGGTAGTCACTGCTGGACGTCAACCACTTGTCGCCCAAGGTGAAGACAGAAAAGAAAAGGAAGGCGGAGACGGCCGATGAGACTAACATGCCACGAGTGGCAGTGAGGCCGATAAAGACACCGTCCCAAATGAATGCCGTGGCTCCTGCAGCGGGGATGATCCATGCCCAGCAGATAAAGTTGCGGGCAAAGCCAATGACGGGCTGCTCGTCAGTAAGCAGTCTGACAATCCACATGCCGCCGAAGACATAGATAGTGGTGAAGACTGCAGTGACGGCAATGGCCCAAATAAAAAGATGGTGCAGCGTCTCGTTGAAAGCCTTGGAGTCGTGGGCTCCGTAGAAACGACCTCCCAAAGCCTCGCCGGCATAGGCAAAGCCGTCCATGAAATAGCTGAAGAGCAGGTAGAGCTGCAGGATGACAGTGTTGACAGATAATATGACGGCCCCCTGACGGGCACCGGCAGCAGTAAAAAAGAGATTGACGGCCACCAGACAGAGGGTGCGGAGGAAAATGTCACGGTTGATGGCGAAAAAAGAAGTAGACTTGCCATCGGTTTCTTTACCCGAAGGGGAGCTGTTGCCGTTGTCAACGTGTAGAACATCGGTAGAAACTGATATTTTACTTTCCTTGGGAAAGAGTGTGGCAGTGAGGCAGAATATGATAGCCATAAACAGTCCGGCATATTGGGCAATGACAGTGCCAGTGGCCACACCCTCAATCTTCATTCCGAAGCCATAGACCAAAAGGAGGGAGGCAAGTATGTTCACCACGTTCTGCATGATGGAGATGAACATGGGAATGCGGGTGTTCTGCATGCCGATAAACCAGCCTGTCAGACTGTAGAGGCTTAACATGGCGGGTGAACCCCAGATGACGATGCGGAAATACTGAACAGCCAGGGGACTGACATCGGTCGTAGGGCCGATTATCCAGAACATGAGCCATCGCAGCGGCATTTGCAGCAAGATAAGCAGCAGGGCAATGCCCAGACCCCAGAGCACCGAACGTCTAAGAACCTGCGTTGCCTCTGTCCAGTCCTGCCGCCCATAGGCCTGAGCCGTCAGCCCGCTGGTGCCCATCCGTAGGAAACCGAATAGCCAATAGATGAGGTTGAAGATCATAGAACCCACGGCAACGGCACCCATGTAGGCTGCGTTGCCCATATGTCCCACGATAGCAACATCAACCATTCCAAGCAGTGGCACTGTGATGTTCGACACGATGCTGGGAACGGCTATGTGTAGTATCTGACGGTCGCGTATATTCATATATGGCTTCTATATAACTAACCTCTGCAAGGTGTTTTAAAACGCCACTGCTTTTGGCCAGCCGAAAAGTTTGCTGCAAAAGTAGTAAAAAATGTTGGGACAGCAAAATTTTAGCAAGAAAAAACATGGTGTTTCTCTATTTCTCAATTCGCATTTTGGGAGACTTCGCTACATTTGTGTGTGAACCAATAATTCTGTCTATGCGTGTTAGTACTCACATATACTTTTTTTGTTCGGTTTCCCTGTGATAGACTCGAAAAATTGGCGTTTGTTTTTGCGTTCAGGCGAGGAGATTTTGCGCTAAGGCACAAGGTGTTTTGCGCAAAGGCGCAAGGTGTTTTGCGTAGACGCAAAAGCGTTTTACCCACCACCTTTCTCCTGCTTTCATTGGACCTTGCACCAACGAAGCCCCGTCCTCTCACCCCTGAAGCCCGGCTGAGGTGGGCGGTCACGGGGGTGCTCAGCATGCAGATGGTGCACCCATCGGGGTGTAAAAGATTGACCTCAAACGCCCCTTCAGGCCGTATATGCCTTCGTTGTTGGTAGGGCGCAGCAAACGACTCAACGGGGTCTTTGACATCGAGACGGGGGTACAAGTACATCAGGCTACTGAGAGAAGACGCGTTCAGCGTCTTATGTTCGAGATAGTTATAAGGGTGGGAAGCTCTAGTTACTTCAGTTATGGCGGTTCTTTTAAGCTCTCTGCAAAGAACCTGAGCACTCACTGTGCGCTAGTTAAAGGTTGAACAATCATGAAGTGAATCCCCTCTTTTGCATCGGACGTTTCTCTTGCTTGAATCGTGCCACTCTTTTGTTTGAATCGTGCCACTCTCTTGCTAGGACCGTGCCAATCTCTTGCTAGGATCGTGCCAGTCTCTTGCTTGAATCGTGCCACTCTCTTGCTTTGATCTCGACTTTAGGCTGCTTGAAGAGAAACGCTTCGTCTGGCAGGGAATTTGCTCACTTATTCTGCCTCTGACCTGACGGCCGAAGGATCTTTCGTTGACTGCCGTCTACCTCAAACGCTGCTCGGCCATTCAAGCTTGCTTGATGGCACTCGCTGCTTTTTCGGTTCGGAAATGAAAAGAAAAATAAATTTTCCTTTTGCATTTTGCTCACTTATTCGTACCTTTGCAACCAAATTTTTGATTCATATACAAAAACGAGCAAGATGAAAGTAGCAATTGTGGGCGCCAGTGGCGCTGTAGGGCAGGAATTTCTGCGACTGCTTGACGAGAGAAATTTTCCGATGGACGAACTGGTACTGTTTGGATCGGAGCGCAGTGCCGGACGTAAGTATATCTTTCGTGGCAAGGAGATAGAGGTGAAACTTCTTCAGCATAATGATGATTTCAAGGATATCGACATTGCCTTTACCTCCGCAGGTGCAGGTACGTCGAAGGAATTTGCTGAGACCATTACGAAGTACGGCTGCGTCATGATTGACAACTCCAGTGCCTTCCGCATGGATGAAGACGTGCCTCTGGTGGTGCCTGAGTGTAATGCCGAGGATGCATTGAACCGTCCTCGTGGCATCATAGCCAATCCTAACTGTACCACCATTATGATGGTTGTAGTTTTGCAACCATTAGAGAAACTGAGCCATATCAAGCGTATCCATGTGGCTAGTTACCAGAGTGCCTCTGGTGCCGGTGCCGCTGCCATGCAGGAACTGCAGCAGCAGTATAAGGAGATTGTGGAGACGGGTGAGGTGAAGACGATCAAGAAGTTCCCTCATCAGTTGGCTTACAATGTGATTCCCCAGATTGATGTCTTCCAGCCCAACGGATATACAAAGGAAGAGATGAAGATGTTCAACGAGACACGCAAGATTATGCATACCGATGCCAAGTGTTCGGCCATGTGTGTACGCGTGAGCTCGCTCAGAAGCCACTCTGAGAGTGTGTGGATAGAGACAGAGCGTCCCATCAGTGTGGAAGAGGCCCAGCAAGCCATTGCTCAGGCTCCTGGCTGCAAACTGGTGGACGATCCCACCACACTGACCTATCCCATGCCGCTTGATACGGCAGGAAAAGATGATGTGTATGTAGGCCGTGTACGCAAGGACTTGTCTGACGACAACGGTCTCACCTTCTGGCTCTCTGGCGACCAGATTCGCAAGGGTGCTGCCCTGAATGCCGTTCAGATAGGCGAGTACCTGATTAAGGTTAATGGCTTGAAGAAATGAAAAGACAACTGACTATGCAGGCAAAGAGGTTGCTACCCCTTTGCCTGTTTTCTTTCCTGATACTGTTCTCTTCCTGTAGCAAGGACGACAATCTGAGTGTGCCAGAACTGATTGTAGGAACCTGGGTGGTGGACAGCTATGAGGTGTTGGGTGACCCTGACACGGAATACACGGTCTATATTGACCATTTTGAGTTCCGTAAGGACCAAACGTTTACAGTCTACTACGGACTGGCTCCTGGTCAGCAGACAGCAGAAAGCCCTGACAGCGGCATATACGAGGCAGGAGAGGCTTATCTTCGATTGGAGTATAACAATGTGCAAGGCGCAGATCGCAAGGTGCTGTGTGAAATTATATCATTCACGGAAACCACCATGCAGATAACTTATCGCCATCCTGACAGCGACATTGTTGCACATGTGAAGGTTAAGAAGAAGTGAAAGCAGCCACAGCCTAACCTTTATTCCTCCTCTGTCTCGTCCTCTTGATAAGTGGCGTTGATGGTATAGGGGATATAGGCCGAGAAGTAACCCAGGCAGCCACCCGTGAAGTTGGCTACTGGGTTACTTCCGTTATTGGCTGCCTGTGACAGCGAGAACAGGTAGTCGTAGGAGGCACGGTCGATGGCCCGTACCTCGATGCGTATTTTATCGCCGTTGTGGAGAGCATCTTCGTCATCGCTGAAATCCTCGTGCATACAGCCTAATAGCTGTTGCAGCTCCTTGCCGGGGTTGCTGGTGTCGCGTGTTATCGTCCAACGGTAACCGATATTGTTGCGGTACATATGGATAAAATAGTAGTTCTGCTGACCGGGGAAGTCCTGGATGGTCAGGTCGGCAAAGAGGATTCTTGTCGACATCATCTTCTTCCATACAAAACGGAACTTGTTGACCTTTGGCTGTGGCTGGAGAATGGAAGAAGAGGAGAAATGATGGCCATCTACATCAATATCTACCTGATAGAGAGTGCCTGGATAAGCCTTGAGAGGATAGATGTAATTGCCGTTAGAGGAGTAACGGGCGGTTTGGCGTACACTGTCGCCAGAGGAAATGACAACGGTGGCATTCTCCACAACACGGTCGGACGACTGACTGCCCTTCATGGGTACCGTCTGAGTGACGCGGACAGTGGCAAGACTATTAGTAAGGGATGCTTCCACAACATACTGTGGTGTAGCCTCATGATAGTCAATGTCGATTTCCTTCTCACAGGAAACCAGAGTGGTGGTAATCAATAATAACTTAATAATTCTTCTCATTTCTTATCTCTCACTTGCCTCATTCTACATTCACCACTTTACTGTATACGCCACAGAGGGTACGATTCCGAAAAGCGAGTATTGCATAGCCTTGGTGTGGGCACCGTCCTTAGAGTCCTCAAAGTTGATGAGGTATGGGTTATGACGATTGTACAGGTTGTAGATACCGAAAGACCACTGCCGGGTAGTATGGGTCTTGGGCGTCTGCTTTGAGAACGTGGCTCCTATGTCCAACCGATGTGTGGAAGGGGTACGGTAGCCGTTCCGTTCTGAATAATAGTAAATCCAGTTGTCCTCTATCTCGTACTTTCCGCTGGGTGCAGTAAATGCCTGACCAGAGTAGTACACCCATGTGGCATTGAGTGTCCAGTGCTGGTTCAGCCGATAAGACCCAACGATGTCTATGTCGTGACGCCGGTCATTGTTGGCTTTGTACCATCGTCCGCCGTTGATGCCGGGAATCTTGGTCTCTGACCATGCAAGTGTATAGGCCAGCCATCCTGTCAACCGTCCCGTGTTCTTTCTGAAACACAGCTCTGCACCATAGCTGCGGCCGCGGCCAGGTAGTATGAGGCGTTCTATCTCAATCTCTGAGCTGAAGCTCTTGCCATCACGGAAGTCCACTACTTGGTCCACCTTCCTATAGTAGGCTTCCAATGAGGCATCGTAATCCTGATTAGGACTCATGGCGAATATGCCAGCACTTATCTGGTCGGCCACCTGAGGTTTCACCAGGTTGCTCGTAAGGGTATAGCGGTCAAATGGTGTAGAAGTGTCCTGATTCCTTAGGGCATGGATGTTCTGTGAGGTGCGGCTATAGCCCATCTTCACACTCAACAGCTTTGTCATGGGGATGTTCACGCTGAGTCGTGGTTCAATGCGGAGGTAGGTCTTGACGGCCTCCCATTTGTCATAGCGGAACAGGCGGATGATTTCCCCCTCTTCGTCCAGGTCGTAGTAGGGCGATTCGCCACCCATAGGCGAGAAGATGTTCAGACGAATACCGGCAGAGACGGTTGTCCGCCGGCCTAAGCTCAGTACGTCGTTTATCCACACATTGTTCTCCCAGGCGCGGCGCACCTCTTTCTCATGGAGGCTTACCTGTTGCCACTCTGCCGACTTCACACTGAACAGCATGGACTGAAGGCCCGTATTCAGCGTGTGACGTCCCAGGTGCAGGATGGTCTCATGACGCAGCCCGCCTTGCCTGATATGTCCTGTGTAACTGATATTGGTATCAAAGATATCGAAGGCATTGTCGGTGTCATAGCCAGAGTAGAGCAATGTGGTTTGTGCATAATCCTCGTTACGCAGGCGGTGAAGCCACTTCAGACTGGTTGTCAGGTTCTGCCACTTCAGGTCGACCATTTCCTCCAGACCAGTACAGTCTCGTCCGGTGAAGAAGGTAAGGAACAGTTGGTCGCGTGGTGTCAGCTGGTAGTCCAGCTTTACATTGAAGTCGTAGAAGTAAAGGGTGTTGTTCTTGTATTCCTTCGTAGGTTTGAGAAACAGGTCCATGTAGGAACGGCGGGCTGCCACGAGGATGGCTGCTTTGTCTTTCAGCAGCGGGCCTTCCAGAGAGCCTTCTGCTGCCAACAGTCCGATGGTGCCTGTCCCATGCCAATGAGTACGGTTTCCGGTACGCGCTGTCAGGTCGAGTACAGCAGACGAGGCTCCTCCATACTGCGCGGGGATGAGTCCTTTATAGAGGGTTGCTGTAGCCAGTGCATCATCGTTGAAGGCAGAGAAAAGCCCCGCCAAATGGCCAACATTGTAGACGGGAGCATCATCGAAAAGAATCTGGTTCTGTGCTGCCGTTCCGCCTCGCACCTGGAAACCTGTAGATGCTTCACTCTCAGGCTTGACACCAGGCAACAGCTGTATAGAACGCATGATGTCGGCTTGTCCGAAGATGTGTGGCAGGCCACTCAGTTCTTTTAGCTGGAGCTGCTCGCTGCCCACCTGTACCTGATTGAGGCGTTGTTGGGCACCACTAGCACTCACCACCACCTCACGCAGCGTCTGCTGACGTAGGGTGGAGTCCTGCGCCGTCTGTGCTAATGACGGCTGAACCGTCATTAGCAAGGCGCAAAGCTTAAAGTGCCAAACGAAGTCCGATTTCTTCACCTCTAAAGAAATCTTCTTTTCCGTTACGATTGGAGACTCGGCAGAATTTTGCATTGCTTTTCCAAGAACCACCACGGATTACACGGTTGCTACCCATGGTAGGACCCTTCGGGTCGTTCTTAGATGATACGCGGTAGTAATCCGGGTCGTACCAGTCAGCACACCACTCGTTGACATTTCCACACATGTCGTAGAGTCCTAACTCGTTAGGCTTCTTGGTTTTCACATCATGTGTGGTTCCATTAGCATATCCGGGTGTGGAGCCTCCGGCATACCATACAAAGTCTTTCACATTAGTGGCAGACGAGGTACCGGCCCATTTGTAGTGCTTTGTCTTGGTACCGCCTCGAGCTGCAAACTCCCATTCAGCTTCTGTGGGCAGGCGGAAATTCTTACCTGTCAGCTGGTTGAGCTTCTGGATGAACGTCTGACACTCATTATGAGTAATGTATTCCACAGGTTTTTTGTTTCCTTGGAAATGAGAAGGATTGGTTCCCATGACAGCCTTCCATAGTTCCTGTGTCACCTCTGTCTCTCCGATGCAGAAACCTGTGAGGGTCACACTATGGACAGGGTCTTCCTTGTATAGTGACATGTCTGCGTCAGGATCATAGTTGTCGCCATTCTTATTGTTTCTCTGAGCTCCCATGAGGAAGGTGCCACCCTTCACGGCTATCATTTTGAAGGTTACACCGTTGACAGTGAAGGTGGCATCAGTAGGATCGGGTGATGCACCAGTCTGTGTGATAGTGATTTCGCGAGTGTTGCCGCTCCAGGTTACGCGTATCTTGGATGTTCGGCTGTTAGTGCTGGTGTTGGGCGAGGCTGTCAGTGTGATAGTCTTGTCACCAGTTCCATCATAGGCCGAACAGGTGAGCCAATCATCAGGCTTTTCAATTCTCCACTGGGTGTTCGAATTGATTTTGAAGTTCTCACTGCCTCCAGCACCATTGAATGAGATGATCTGCGGACTCACTTCCAGCTTAAGTTCCCATCCTTGCTGGGTGACTGCCACTTGTGCAGTCTCGCCGCCGGATTTGATGGTTATAGTGGCATTGCGCGGCGTGGTGGCAGTATTGGTAGCAGTGGTTACGGAGATGGTATATGTGCCCTTCCCGCCACTGGTCTGGGGACGGAAGGAAATCCAGTCAACATTGGTGCTGATTTCCCAATTGTCGCTGGCAGTAATTACGATTTGACGTGTATCGCTCTTGTCGCCGAAGTCAAGTGTTCCTGGTGTTACTTTCACAGAACCTGATGAACCCTGTTGGGTGATCTTCACCTGAGCAACAGCTCCGTTCTCAGCCTTGACGGTGACAGTACCTTCGCGTGACGTGGTGCTGGTGTTACGATCGGCCTGTACGTTGATGGAGCCCTTGCCTTCACCAGAGGGTGGTGTCACCCTGAACCAGTCTTTGTCTGCACTGACCGTCCACTTGATGTTAGAGTCGATGACAAACGTCTGACTGCCTCCTGCACTGCCGAACGACAGGCTGGTCTCACTGAGTTTGAACTCCGTGTTGAAGATGGCAGCCTTCTGGGTGATTGCGATGGTGCGTTTCAGACTGCTATTCTTGTCGGCGGTGATGGTAATGATGGCCTGACGGTCGTGGCTGCTGTCACGATAGGTGGTTGCCACAACTTTTATGTCCTCATTGTTTTGTCCCTTGGTGGGTGACACGCTGAGCCACGACTCACTGGTAGTGATGCTCCATGAGGTATTCGACCTGACTTTGAAGGTCTGTGGCTGCTCGTTGGGATAGTCCTGATCAGCATTGAAGGTCATGGTAGTTGTCTCTACTACCAGTGTCAGTGTCTCAGGCGTGGAGCCTGTTTGCGTGATGCTGATTTGGCGGGTGTCTCCGTTGCTTGCCTTGACGGTGATAGTGGCACTGCGTGTGCTGCTATCAGTATTGGGTGCCACCGTGACGGTGACGTAGCCTTTGTTCTCGCCAGTGGCAGGTGAACAGCTGGCCCATGACTGGTTGCTGCTGACCGTCCACTTCATGTTGGAATCAACAATGAAAGTCTTTTGTCCCCCCTTCTCGTCGAACGAGAAACTACTCTCGCT
>Ga0247610_10005637_pt1 | contig 13151 bp, 3 predicted proteins | sample 174DNAGHGhighgp2_FD_193483 | JGI IMG/M metagenome (GOLD analysis project Ga0247610, IMG submission 193483) | Sheep rumen microbial communities from Palmerston North, Manawatu-Wanganui, New Zealand - 1742 DNA GHGhigh gp2 | ecosystem: Host-associated > Mammals > Digestive system > Stomach > Rumen ...
AGGCGAAGGCCAAAACTACGAACAACACCACTGCCAGTACATCGGGCAGCCACTTCTTTAACATATCCATAACTTGCAAGTTTCTTATTCTGCGTGCAAAGATACGAAAAATCCCCGAACTGCCAAAACAATTCGGGGATTATTCTCATGATGGGAGCAATGTCACTGGGCCATCGACTGGAGTAGTTGCTCGGTGTCAATCTGCAACTTCTCATCAACGATGCGGAACACCAGCGAAGCCTTCTTACCGTTGGTCGTGGTAGCCGTGATGGTGAACTCCCCGTCAGGGGCATCTTTTGTCACCGCCACGATACCAGAGTTATTGACAGTAGCACGCTTCTCGTCACTCGAAGTCCAGGTGATGCCGCGACTGGTGGTATTGTCGGGGAAGAACACAACGAACAGTTGCAGATATGTGCCGGTAGTGACAATGCCCATACCGGGATAGAGACCGTTGATGCCAAGAGCAATCTTTTCAGCCTCCACGATGAGGAAGGTCGGCGTATAGGCCGTGCGGTAACTGCTGCCGTCGGCCTCAATGTCGAGGGCGAAGGCATAGCCCTTCTGGGCAGCGAAACCCGTCGGTTTGACACTGAGACTCAGCAGTCCGTCAGCGGTAGTGGCATCGGTGATGGCCAGCGATGCCGTCGTGGCACGAGTCATCACCACTTCCTCGCCGACAAGACTCATAGCATCCTTATGCTCAACAAGATAAGTTCCCACAGCGGCGGGCTTCACCTGGTAGCGCAGTGTCTGAGCCTGATCGTTCTTCACGCCGATCTGTCCGTCGAAATAGTCAGGCACATAGACGATGCTCTGCACGCGGTCGCGCACCTTCTTGAAACTATCGAAGACGGGCACTTCACAGGTCGTACCGTCGGCAAGGGTGAGGGTCACGGCATCCGTCCCTACGGTTACACTCTTGAAGAAAGAATCTCCGTCTTCACCACGTTCGCCAGGTTCACCTTTTTCACCATTCTTGATGGTCACAGTCTCACCATTGTTGAAGGTCAGGACATATCCGTTCTCAATAGGCGTGATGCTGACCACATAGCCACCGTTCTCGATGGCGTTGATAATCACTTCCTGATTGTTGATGGTTGTCTCCTGGTTGTTGATAGTCTGCTCGAGTTTGTCGATGTTTTGCGTCAGTCTATTGATGTCGTCGTCATAATCCGAGCAGGCTGTGTTCACGATACCGGCACTTGTCACCATGAGTGACAGCACCAGTGTTTGAATCATGTTCTTTTTCATATCTTTATCTTTATTTATTGTTATTATTTGATGATGACTTTCACTCCATTCCGTATATAGAGTCCGTTCTTCGTGGGCTTGCCGTCCAGTTTCTGGCCGTCGATGGTGTACCATTTCTCGTCGACTGCGTCAGCGCCGTACCAGATGGTATTGATACCGGCCGACTCATTGTCCACGCTGATGCCCAGACTACGGGCCATGGATGGGTTGCTCTTGCGCAGCACGGCCTTACAAGGACTCACCGAGGTGTTATCGGTGGGCTGCAACTCATGGAACGTATTGCTATACAATATATAGTACTCTGTCGGGATGAAGTGTGTTGTGATAGTGGCAGGCACCAGTTCATTATCCTCGTAACTATGAGCATCCTCCGTGGGAGGTGTCATACCGGTAGGACGATCGGCACTCGGCCAGGCCCTCAGGTTGTAACCATCAAGATCGCCACCCATCATTACGCCATTGTTTGCCTTGACGATGATACGATCCTTACCTTCCACATTGGTGGTTGTCTCCTTGATGGCTCTGGCAGCAACGGCCGATAGACCGTCAGCCTGACAGACATAGGCAGTTAGAGACTCAGGCATCACGATGTCCACGCCGCTGGAGAAAGTCCAGTAGTGGGTCGTCGGTTTTACGGTGGTCATCACCTTGCCAGCCTCGTACTCGGCCTTCAGACCAATGCACAGCGCATAGTCATCAAGCAAGGGAAGCGACGTGTGTATCCAGGCGGTCGTGCTCTCCGTCTCGTTAAGCCGGAAGGCATGTGAGGACACGTTGATAATCTCCTCAGTTTCTGGCATATAAACATCGGTCACAGGCACACTGCCATCGGTCACGATGATGTCGTTACCCACACCGTAGATATTGCCCGTCGTACCGTCATAATCTTTCAGTGTGGCAGGGATATAGACACTCACGCTGACGGGATTTTCAGCAGTTGCGTCAGCAGGCTTGACGATGTCCACGTGGTCAATACGTAATGTACCATCGGGCATCAGGGTCAAATAGGCATCGTTGTCCACCAGTTCGTTCGTGTCGTTTCTCCGCACCTCGATACCGCTGTGCTTACGGTCAATGGTACCTACAGGCAGGATACTGGCGGTGGTAGTGGTCTGGTTACCGGCATCAGCCAACACATAATTGCCGACGCTCGTGCCACCAAGGGTCAGTCCGCTGATGATGACTGTCTTGTTATTGCCTACCTCGGCATCCTCGAAGGCACCCGTAGCCGCCACGGTCAGGTTGTCTCCCGCCACGAGACCCTCAAACACAGCATTACTCAGCACCAAGGTAGCGGCGGTCGTACCATCATAGTTCTTGTCATGGGCGGTGATACCGCTCACGGTCACCGCTCTCTTGTTGATCGTCAGATCGGCACCCGTGTAGTTGATGATGTAGTTGGCGGTGGCCGCCAGCGTACCCTGCGTGATGGCATAGGTTCCGACATCCTCGCCATCTTCACGTGATAGGTCGCCCGTCATGACATCCGTCCCCACAAGACCTGTGACGGTGTACGTCAGGACGGGGTCGGTCTCGCCGTATGTCTTGCTCACTGCATCGGCGGTGATGAAGAGTGACTTCATATTGATGACATAGCCAGCGGTGGTATTGCCGCTGAAAGAATAGTTGCTGCCGACCTTGCCGGAGATGACTACACTGTAACTGCCGGCATTCACGGACTCGGTAATGTCGGCATCACCCTGTCGGTACCCTACCGAATACTCTGACGAGGGAATCTCACTATTGTCGGACTTCATCACCAATTTTACCGTCGGCTTCTGGTCTTTGCCATTGTAGGTAAACTCAGCAGGAGTAACCACGATCTTGGCTGTGGCTGTCGGGTCGTCGTCACCGCCGATAACCAATATCTTACCACCGACGTTCAGAATACCAGACTTAAAGGTAATCGTATAGTTCGATGAGGTCAGGCCACCAGGGATAATATAATATGTGCCCTTGGGACTGGACGTCGTGTAGGCATCGCCAGTTCCGTCGGCCTTGCTATTGTAACTGAAAGTCAAGGTTCCGCCCAGCACCCCGGCAGTCTCACCGTTCACGAAGCCGCTGTAACTCACGCCGTCATTCGATGCCTCACCACCGTAGTCAATACTCTTATCCTTCGCTGTCACTGTCAGCAATGCCTTAGCGATGGTCAGCGTGGCACCTGTATAGTTGATTGTGTAGTTGGCCGATGCGGACAGCGTGCCCTGCGTGATGGCGTATGTGCCTGCGTCCTCGCCGGACTCGCGCGCCAGGTCGCCCGTCAGCGCGTCCGTACCCACAAGTCCCGCGGCGGTGTACGTCAGTGCCGGGTCGGCCTCGCCGTATGTCTTCTCCTTGCCGTCTGCAATGACGGTCACGGGCTTAGGCGTGATGGCGAATGTGACGGTCTTCGTCCCGGAGTACCCCCCGATGCCTGTCACGGTGATGGTGGCCGTACCCACATTCACGTTCCCGGTGTACGCAAGCGTGTAGTCGGTATTCTCGGTGAGCACTGAGGTGCCTTCCTTCACAGTCGGAACGGGCCTGATCTCACTGCCCGTATAGACGTAACTGTCGGCGATGCCGCTCACCTCGAACGTGCTGGCACCCTCTGGTATGATGCTGAACTGTGCCTCGGCATAGCCGCTGTAGTTGGAGTCATCGTTTGCTGTGACCCTCACGGTATAGTCGCCGACTGTCGTCTGCGTGTTGCCACTGACAGTGTATGCGGCGGCGGGCACGTCGAGCGTCCCGGCCTTCACGGCGGTGACGTTGACGGTCTGTGCCTTGCCGGTATATGTCAGCGTGGTGTTGTCGAGCGTCACGGCGGTGATGGCGGCCTTCGCGATGGTAAAATCTTTGGTGGCTGTATTGCCGAGATAGTGGCCTGCGGCGGCAATGGTAGCCCGCACGGTATAGTCGCCTGCCTCTGTGGGCACAGTAGCCTGATAAGTACCATCGGCTGCGCCCTTCACCTTATAGTCATAGGTAACGGTACCGTTTCCTGGATTTCCCGTCACACTGGGTGCGTTGGCGGCAGCGCCATAAGTCCATCCCGTGATATTCACCACAGGCGTGATGGCGGTGCAGGCCGTAAACGCAGCCTCCACATAGGCGCCGTAGCCATTCTCCACGTTAAAGGAGTAGGTTCCCTTACCTATAGCATCCACAGATACAGCGGTCACGGGGTAAGTCGTCCCGTCGAGATCTGGGGTCCTGGTACGTCCCTGCGCTCCCAAGGCCGTCCGCGTCACAGTGATGTCAGAGACCGTTATATAATAACCCGTAGCGGGTGTGACGGTCAGTGTGACGGTAGCCGCCCCTGCAGGAGGATTGGCATTGTCGGGTGTCACGGTGCCGTTGGATATCGTTCCAAACGCGATACGGTCAGTCTGTGCCCATGCGCCGCTACAGACGGCGACGATCAGGGTGATGATGCTTATTATTCTTTTCATAATCATTGTCCTCCTTTCTTATTTGATGACCACTTTGTGGCCGTCCTTGATATAGAGGCCCTTCTTCGCTGGTTTACCATTGAGTATGCGACCATTCAAATCATACCAGTTCTCTTCTGTCTCGACATCGTCGAACACGATGGTTCTGATGCCTGTGCCGTCACCGCCGATAATAGTCAGGCAGCGGGCACCGGCCGCATTGCCGAGAACGGTCTTGGGCAGATAGGCATGTCCCTTGCCCACGCTGCTCACGCCCGCCAGTTCAAACTGGTCGTTGTAGAGCACGTAGTCCTTGTATGTCTGGATGTCAGTGGCATCCGTAGCCGAACCTTGCAACAAACTCGTTGGCGGCGCAGCCGTACCGTCGTAGGCATAGCCACGATAACTATTCACCATCTTGTCAGCACGTTTCAGGATGATGCCCACGCCTTTGGCCACAAATGGTGCCACCTCCGTGTTCACGGTTGTTCCGCTCACGCCGCTCACCACATAAGCCTCCAGACCGGCTGGAATGGCCAGATCTTCCTCGGCCACGAAAGTCGCCCACTCGTTACCGTCGGCGAAGATGCCGTCGAGGGCACGGTAGATGACCAAGTTGGCACCTGTGAAGTTGATGGTATAGTTGTCGCTGGCCTTCAGCGTACCCTGACTGATGGCGTAACTGCCTACAGCCTCACCAGCGATGCGGCTCAGGGAACCGGTCAAAACGTCGGTCCCCTTGAGACCTGTCACACTATAGGTCAGTTCAGGATCATCAGTGCCGATGGCTTTCTCCAGGGCATTGACGTTAATGGTCAGTACTGCAGGAATGATGGTTTGGTAACCGTCGGTGACGCTGAATGTCACTTTGCTGAAGTTCGCACTGATGTTGGCAAACTGTCCCTCTGACAATCCCATATAGGTCGTACCCTTATAGGTCTGTGCTGCGCTGGCCGTACCGCTGAAGGTGAAGTCAGTCTGTTTGTAGAGATCGTTGCTGAATGTGACGTCATAGCCGGTGACACGATGCTCCGTACCGTCATAGACCGCCATGTCGTAATGCCCTTCGATCGTCACGGTGGCCGTGATAGGATTGATAGTCTGGTAACCGTCGGTGACGTTGAACGTCACAGTAGTGAAATCAGTATTGGTATTCGTGAACTGCGCTGCATCCAGTCCCATGTTCGTCGTACCGGCGTCGGTGCGGGCGGCCTCAGCCGTGCCGCTGAAGGTGAAGTCAGTCACCTTATAGAGCGGGTTGCTGATCTCCACGTCGTAGCCGCTGACGGTGTGCGCCGTGCCGTCGTAGTCAAGGGTATTACTGTGGCCGGTGATGGTCACCACCACGTCAGTCACCGCGGTAATGGTCTGGTAGCCGTCAATCACCGTGAAGGTCACGGGATCGAAGTTCGGGCTGTTGTTCGCAAACTGTTCTTTAGCCAGTCCCATCTGGGTCGTACCCTCGTCGATGCGCTTGGCCTCAGCCGTGCCGCTGAAGGTGAAATCGCCCTCCTTATAAAGCACATTACTGAATGTGACGTCATAGCCAGTGACGCTATGCTCATTACCGTCGTAGGTCGTCGTGTTGTTATGACCAGTGATGGTCACGGCAGCAGCAATCGGACTGATGGTCTGATAGCCGTCGATGACGTTGAATGTCACGGAGAAGTTCGTGTTTGTATTTGTAAACTGCGATTCGTCCAGTCCCATCTGAGTCGTACCTGCGTCGGTGCGGGCGGCCTTGGCCGTGCCGCTGAAAGTAAAGTCACTCTCCGTGTAGAGCGGGTTGTTGATCTTTACGTCATAGTCGCTCACACTGTGTTCCTTGCCATCATAGTCAGTAGTATTGCTGCGACCTATAATCGTCACGATCACGGCATCAGGCGGAGTGATGGTCTGGAAGCCGTCGGTGACGTTGAACGTCACGGTACTGAAGTTATTATTCGTATTCGTAAACTGTTCTGCCTCCAGACCCATGGTTGTCATACCTACCTCTGTACGCTTGGCCTCAGCCGTACCGCTGAAGGTGAAGTCCGCCTCCGTATAAAGGGGAGTGGAAATCTCAACATCATAGCCGCTCACACTGTGCTCATTGTCGTCAAACACCGTCGTGTTGCTGTGGCCTGTGATGGTCACGATGGCGGTAATGGGCGAAATAGTCACAGTGATCATGGTGCGGGTCGGTGCGATGTGGGCGCCATCGGGTTTCACCTCATAATATACATCATAGGTGCCGGCATTGGTACCCTGCGGGATGCCCGGCAGCGGTGTGGTGCTGGTGGCATCCTCGTAGAACACGACGTCAGCCGCCGTTCCCGTGGCTCCGTATGTAATCGTTCCGATGGTCACAAGGTCCTGTGCCGTACCGTCGTAGTTGCGGTCATTCGCCTTGACGACAGCCGAGGCAACTGTCGCTATCTTGCTGTTCTCCACCAACAGCACGCCTTCGTCGGATATAGTGCCGGTGGAAGTAACTTTACCAAATGCATCGATGGTAAATTTAGTTTCTGTGGGGAGTTCATAGTTATTCGGGGCGACAGTCTCCTTGAGGGTGTACTCTACGCCAGTCTTGAGGCCTTCGATGCTATGGTTCTTCTTTGCAGAAACCCATTCATCGACAACGTTTCCGTCACCGTCTAACACCTGAACGGTTGCACCTTCCAAAATCTCTCCTGAGCCGATTTCCACGACGCTGATCTCAACCTTCGTCTTGGCATTCTCTACGAGCAGCACTCCTTCGTCAGTCATAGTGCCGGTGGTAGTAACCTTACCATTTTCATCGATGGTAAAGGTGATTTCGGTAGCGATGGTATAGCCGTCGGGGGCGACAGTTTCCTTGAGGGTGTACTCTATGCCATTTTTGAGGCCGTCGATGCTATGGTTCTTCTTTGCAGAAATCCATTCATCGATAACGGTTCCTTCACCGTCTAACACCTGGACGGTTGCGCCTTCTATCTCTTCTCCACTGGCAACGTCAACGACGCTGATACTCACTTTGAACGCTTTCACGGTCAGTGTGCCGGCTACATAGTTGATGTCGTAGTTAGCCGTCACGTCGGTATCTCCACTCTTGACCATGGCATCACTGGGTGTAATCGTGCCTGAGGTCGTCACGTCTTTGGTTGACTGTATCAGGGTGACATCGGCCAGGGTGTGTCCTGCCACCAGACCTTCTGCCGTCACCTGGTCCATGGCCTGAGTGATGGCTGTGCCTAATGTGACGGTCTGCGGCTTGGCAGTGATCGTCAGTGCCTTCTTCTTAATGGTCACAGTGATCTGCGAACGGGCCGGGGCGGTATGGTTGATATCAGGAGTCACCACATAGAACACGTCATAGGTGCCGGCATTGGTGCCTTGCGGAACAGCCGTCAGCGGTGTGGTGCTGGTGGCACTCTCGTAGAACACGATGTCAGCCGCCGTTCCTGTGGCTCCGTAGGTAATCGTTCCGATGGTCACGAGGTCCTGTGCCGTTCCGTCGTAGGTGAGGTCATTCGCCGTGACAACAGCGGATGCGGCATCCGAGGCATTGATGTTGAAAGTCTGAGTCAGTCCGGTGGCGGGCAACTTGTAGTTGTCGGCCTTTGTGCCTGTGAGCTTTGTCACCGTAGCGGTGTAACTACCTACGTTGACAGCCTTGCCGTCGGTAAGCGACGATCCGCTGTTCGCACTGATGGTGACAACTGCACTTACATCATCGCTGTTCACCAGTCCCGTCACTGTTGCCGAAGGCGCATGGCTGTTGCCGTCGTAGTTGAAACTTGTCGTGCCCCAGGTCAGACCCACCTCCTTTTGAGCGATGCTGAACTTCTTCGTACCGCTGACGTTATAGTCACCGCCGGCCATGTCGGTGACGGTGACGGTAGCGGTGTTCTCGCCTGCATTCACGTTATTAGAGTAACTGACGTTGTAGTCGGTTCCCTGGACTAGAGTCTTTTCGCCGTACTTCACGGTGACGGCGGGTTCCTTTGCTGTAGCGTCGTAGATGTAACCTTCCGTCGGGATGGCGAGCGTAATATTAGACTCGTCCAGATTTTTTGTGACGTGGACGGTGACGGTAGTTGATTTTGAGATGTAAACACCGTCGCCGCCGACAGAGACGGTAATGGTGGCGGTGCCTTCCTTCAAAGCAGTCACTTTACCGCTGGCATCGACGCTGACGACACCGGAGGCATCAGGGGTATAAGTAACCGTCAGTCCGACAGGTGTGGTGGTGGGAATAATAGTATGAGTCTCTTCCACCAATAACTCCACATTTTCTTTGTCAACACTGACGCTGGCATCATTCAGACTGACGTTAACGGTGACGGTCTTGCTCTCAGCGGCGGCGTATTTTGTATTGCCGGCGAAGGAAACGGTAATGGTGGCCGTACCTGCACCAACAGCCTTTATTTTACCGCCTTCAATCTTGACAACAGACTCGTCGCTTGAAGAGTAAGATAAGCTACCTGCTTCGGCAGGAGTCAAAGTAGCACCAATACCAACTTCATCCCAAACTTTCAACTGCCAAGTATCTCCCCACTCAGGATTAGCGGGAGCAACAGTGATTTCAGTAGGCAACTTACTTACTTTAATCTTCATGGACTTGTCTTCGGCGGCGGCATAATTCTCATTTCCAGCAAAGGAAACGGTAATGGTGACTTCGCCTTCACCAACAGCAGTGACTCCACCACTAGCATCAACAGTCACAACAGACTCTTTGCTTAAAGTGTATGTTAAACTACCGGCTTCGGCAGGCGTAAAAGATTTGAGAATAACATAAATATCATCGACATACATCTGCCCGACTTCTCCCCCGCCAGGAGGCGTATTTAAAGTAATCTCAGTAGGCGCCTTCGCAATGCTGAAGGGTACGCTCTTGCTGTTGAGGAAACAACCGCCAGTGACGGCGGAAAGCGTGGCGTTGTGGTCGCCGGCATTGGTCTGGGCGCCGGAGATAGCGACCTGCGCGGCGGTATTGTCAAAAGACTTCGTGCCGTTGGTCAGCGTGAAGGTGCTGATGGCGGGGCAGTGGGCAATCTTGTCGTACGTCCAACTCACCTTGTCGAGGGTGATCGTGGCCGTCCAACCGTCTGTGGTCTTGGTGATGACTTTGCCCGTGCCGTCGATTGAAGCACTGCTGAGGTCGATCTTGTTGACGGCGGTGCCGGTGACGACGACGCTCTTATAGCCGTTGGCAGCCGTACACTCGCTGGGAATCTTATAATAGTAGTATCCCGTACCATCGGCATGGTTGGTGCTGAGACTGGTGGGGGCCTCGGCGATTTTCACTTCCGGGGAGCGGCGGGGCGGAGCAAGGGCACCGCCCGGGCTGCCCACCACCTGCACTTCGATCATCTCGTTGTAGAGCCACTTGCCGTCGGCGGGCGTCACTTTGAGCACGAGATACTGGTCGTGCTGCACGTTCTCAGCCTCCGTGCCCGATGCCGAGTAAGAAGTTCCTGGCTCGGTGCTGCTCACATAGGTTTCAATAGTGACACCTGTGGCATTTTTCACAATCTTCAGGTCATCACTTTGTGCCTGTGCCGTTCCTACACCGACAAACAGCACGGCGAGAACGAAGAGTATTCTTGATATATATTTCATATCCAATCCGTTTAATTCGTGAATTCGTTGTCGTTACTTAATCACTGCCTTCTTACCTTTATATATATATATTCCCTTCTTCGCAGGCTGGCGGCCGAGCCGACGGCCATCGAGAGAGTACCATGTGCCGACGGCATCGTTGTCGTCGCGTAGGATGGTGTCGATGCCGGTGCCGTCACCTGCCACCTTGAGGAGTCTGGCGGAGTAAGGATTATCTTCCAGGTCGATGTAGGCATGGTGGGCGGGGATCTTATTGTCGCCGTCGGTGACGTAGGCAAAGATGAAGTCGCCCATGTTGTTCAGCACGTAGCACTTGTCTAAGGGGGCGAGTTCCTTGCCAGTGTCTGTGCCCTTAAACTGATTTGCCTTGTCTGGCTGGGTATAACTCACTGTGGGGCTGACAGGGGTGAACTTGAGCAGGGCGGGGAGCACAGCGGTGTCGTCATTCTTGTCGGCGTAGTGGAACAGTGTCGGCATCTCGCTGAATGAGACGCCACCCTGAATGTCGGCAAGGGTGAATGTGCCAGCATCTGGGTCGACGCTCGCGACGGTCTTCACCTCGATGGTCTTCACTGTTGTACCCGATGCTGCGTCACCATCGGTGACAATATAGTTTGCGGATGCCCCAGAGGCATCCTTCCACTCGTGGTAGAAACTCATCCAGTTCTTATTATTGGAGGGGATGGTAAACCAGTCGCTCTCGGCGATGGTGGCGGTGATGGTGGCATCGGCCTCTGGCATGGTGAAACCGAGTGCGTCCTTGATGTCCGTATCAGTGGTACCGTCGTTCATCGTCAGAGCAGTCAACTCGTCATAGAACGTGCGGATGTCTGTCGCCTCTTTCCGGCTCCCGAGCGTCACAGTGAGTGTCACGTGCTGACCGACGGCGTAGTAGAAGTCGTCACCGTCCTTGTCGTAGCGATCAGTGCCCTTCGTCACCTCGTTGAATTCCACCTTCGAGCCGTTGGCATTAGCGCTGGGCACGGTGGCCTTCTTCACGTAGAGCATGGCACCATCGTTGGCGGTAATGTCGTCCCAGACATAGGTATAGGTGTCGGTTTCGGGGTCATAGGAGGTGACCACCTCGGTGCCGCGCTTTGTATAGCCCTTGGCGGTACCGCTGTTGTTGGTCACGGTGACGCCGTAACCATAGTAATTATTCTCCAATTTGCTGGTGTATGTCGAGCAGACACCGACGATGGCACCCGTGGCGCAGCCGTCGTCGCTCAGACTACTGACAAGAGCCGATCCGTCGCTCGTGGCGAGCACTTTGCATCCGGTGATAACCACGTTGTCGGCTCCCATACCTGAAGCGGAGGCGATGACGCTTCCCACTGCGACAGCACAACTGGCGTCAGTGGCGCGGAATTTACAATCAACGAGCGTTACGTTCATCACCGACGAGGGGGAGTCGCTTGTGCCGAATACATTTCCGAAGAGCCCGACATAGGCTTTTGTGCCGTCGGAGTCTTTCGGCTTGGTACAGGTGTAATCAATGCCCGTGATGGTCTTGCCGTTGCCGTCGAAGCGCCCTCGGAAGTCCGCACTGTAATTATCTGCCCCAATGGGCTCGAAATCAGCGTTGGCAGCGTCATCATATACGATATCTTCAGTCTGCCTGAAATATTGCATGGAACATGTCCATCCGCCGACGTTGACACTTTTGGCCAGCATATTCAGATCAGCGGCACTTGCGATGGCCCAAGGGTTCGCGGGCGAGCCCCACGTATTTTTCGGCTGGGTAGGATCTACCGGCAGGAACTGCGGTTCGATAATGAAGAACGTCTGACCGCTGTATCTGTCGTCGCGTCCGACGAACCAGCCGTTTTCGCCGGCTGAGGGTTTCAGGTCGTTGTTGCCGATGCCTGGCATACCGGCCGTGTAGTTAGGATCCACCAGAATATCAATGGTAGCGGCATCGGTCATGTTGAGTAATTCCGTTCCACCCTTCTGAATACTGATGCTCTGCACATGTGGCACCGCGCCGATGGTGCCATCGAAGGTCCACACGAACTTGTCGTAGGTCAGCACGGCCGTCCAATCGTCTGTGGTGCGGCCGACAGTGACGGTATTGTTGTCAAAGTCCTGCGCGATGGTGGCATTGGAGTCGTCGTCTGAGAAGGAGAAGTGTTTCACCACAAAGCCGTTGATGATGCTGTATTTGTAGCCGGCTGTGCAATTGTGCTCTTTTGGCAGTTTGTAGTAGTACCAGCCTGCGCCATCGTGACGGGACTTGGTGTTACTCTCCGCATCAACGTAGGTGTCGGCCTGAAGCAATTTGAGGGTGTAGGCGGGGTCCACGATGGGAGCGCGGCTGCGGGCGAGGGCGCCACCTGCTTCGTAGGCCATGAGCAGCCTCCTGTCGGTCCAATAACCTGGATTCGGCACGATGTGGGCGATGATATAGTGATCGTTGCCGTCGCTGTTGTCGATGAAATCAGCAGGCGTTTTGGCGATAATCTCGGCACCGTTGCCAGTGTAGGCCACCGGGTCAAACACATACGCGTCATCCTCTGGGGCGAAGTCAGCATTGGACTCGTAGAAGGTCACCGTTGCATTGTCTCCAAGTTTGTTTTGGAGGAAAATGCCAACGTATTTGAAAGAAATCTTGACCGCAAAATTATTCGGGTTTTTCTTTTTTGAATAAACGAGAATAGTACGCTTAGCCTCATAATGCCCGTAAAGTGGAGAAGCCTCGTCATCAGCAGGATCATAAGGAACGAAAACAAGTTCACCTTCGTAAGGATCGCCATCGCCTTCTCTTACATTACCAAACGAGGTATAAGGATCGTCACCATTCCAGTTGCTGGTCATTTGCGAAAGTTTAGTGATATAACCAGCCTTAGGGTTGACACGAATCTCAACCATGAGGCACCAGTTAAAAGAATTATAGTTCTC
>Ga0247610_10005639_pt1 | contig 13145 bp, 10 predicted proteins | sample 174DNAGHGhighgp2_FD_193483 | JGI IMG/M metagenome (GOLD analysis project Ga0247610, IMG submission 193483) | Sheep rumen microbial communities from Palmerston North, Manawatu-Wanganui, New Zealand - 1742 DNA GHGhigh gp2 | ecosystem: Host-associated > Mammals > Digestive system > Stomach > Rumen...
CCCGCCCTGACGGGCACCCCTCCTACTCAGGAGGGGAAACCAATTCCCAGAAGGCGACGGCAGCAGCTGCGGCTACGTTGAGGGAATCGACCTGATGATACATGGGGATGCGGACAACGAAGTCTGCATCCCTTATTGTTTCCATCGGTAGTCCGTCGCCCTCAGTGCCCAAAATGATGGCCAGCCGTTCCTGTTCTTTGAGGATGGGGTCGGCGAGGGAGATGCTATCGTCACTCAGGGCCATAGCGGCAGTCTTGAAGCCTAATTCCTGGAGTGAAGCATAGTTGTCGAGCCATGTCCAAGGCACTAAGAAAACATTTCCCATCGAGACGCGTATCGACCTGCGGTTCAACGGGTCACACGAACTTCGTGTAAGTAATACTGCATCGATGCCAAGGGCTGCTGCACTACGGAAGATAGCCCCGATGTTGGTAGTGTCGCAGACGCTGTCGATGACACAGACACGACGGGCACCCTGAAGGATTTCGTCGAGTCTGGGTTCAGGTTTGCGACGCATGGCGCAGAGTACGCCTCGTGTCAGGGTATAGCCCGTCAGCTGTGAGAGCAATTCCCTTGAGCCTGTATAGACCGGCATCTCAGGATAAAGCCCGATGATGTCAGCCGCATCACCATTGATATGTTTTTGTTCACAAAGCAAGGCCTGCGGCGTATAGCCAGCGTTGATGGCCACACGGATCACCTTCGGACTTTCTGCGATGAAAAGGCCTTGTTCTGCATTCAGGCGGTTGCGCAGCTGCGTCTCGGTCATCGTGGCAAAGACAGCCACACGGGGATCCTGTATCGATGAAATCTCGTATATCATCTGGTGTAGAAGTTTATCAGACGGATGAGGGCCTGTTGGCAGACAAGACAGAACTCCGGCTCCTCGTTGGTACGCATTCGACAGTTCTCAAAACCACGCCAGACACCTTTCGTGAGATAGCCGCCTCCCTCAATGAGACCGGCCTTTCCATCGCGGACAAGATCTTCCCATTTGCCGTTGAAATCGCATTTTGTCGTGAGGTTCGGCTCCCAAGGCTCTGTGTCAGGGAAGTACATCGGATCGTCGTCGCCATAGGGGTACTCGTCGCCCAGACCACCGAAGGAATGGCCGAATTCATGTACGACGACAGGGCGGAACTGAGGTCCGTGGGTGTAGGTGAGGTTATAGGAGTTGAAGATGCCTCCTCCGCCATAGTGGTCGGTGTTGACGAGGATGATGATATGCTCGTAGGGGATGCCTGCCAGCACGTCGTGCAGTTTCTTCAGGTGGAGAGTAGTCAGATAACGGTCGCTATAGAACGTGTCGAAATGAGAACCGAGGACCGTGTTCTTCCAGATGCCTTCCGCAGGCCAGCTCGTGCCGCTCTCCTCAGAGGGGGACATAACGGCAACCATATTGAAGCGGTCCTGCATCTGACGGAAGGGTTCATGCGAAAAGAGCGATTCCATCGCCACCTTACAGTCCTCGACGAATGTGTCCATTTCGTTCTGCTGATACCCTTCAGCCACATAAGCCACATGGATGCAACGCGTGGTGTCGGCAGCCTGTTGTAAAGTGACGGAAGGTGTGACCTGTCGTTCGCCAGCCTTGCGGATGAGAATGTCTGAGGGATCGACTGTATGCGTCATCGAAGCATAGACGCTGTCGTGATAGTCGCGCAATTCAACGGTGATTTCAACGGGATGCTTGGGGTAGGGCACTAAGAAGACATTCTCAAAGGACTTCTGCACACGCTTGGACTCTGCAGTTGAGAGCCACTCCTGGAAAAGACTGGAGAAAGAATGGCGATAGATGACCATTCCATCGGCCTTTGAACGGACGGTGATAGAGCCATTTCCTTTCAAGGGCAACTCTGCCAGACGATGGCGTCTGCCATACCAGCGGGGGATAGACACCAGCTCATCGACATAGATCTGCTGATGGCTGGCATCGCCGCAGAAGGTATAGTCGAGACGCAGGGTGCGGTCTTTAAAGTAATCCTCAAAACGTTGTGCCTGAATGGAAATTGCTATTGAGGATAACAATATGATAATGAATGACTTTCTCATATTTCATTCAATAAGTTCTTAACGTAATCACGGCTCCAGTCACGCAGGTGATATTTTTGGTCGTCGTACTGCAACAGGTCGAGATCGATGGCCACAATACCGTCTTCGTTGTGGATTCGTCCTAACCGTCTTTCCGTTTCCTTCAACACTTCGCCCAACAGGTTCACGCCAAGGGCTGTGGTGCCTGTGCAAAGCTGGTTGAGATAGGGAACCTGACGGCTGGTGTTGACAGGTTCCGTCCAGATGGCGGAGGTGAAATGCACCTCTGTCAACAACTGGGTAAGTTGTTCCCTGGCGGCTGCCAGATGAGCCTCCTGGTCCTCGTTTGAGGCGAGGCTGATGATGATGTGATGTTCCTTTTGTGTCATAACGAATGCAAAGATAATAAAAAAAACGATATGAATCATAGATTATACGAAAAATATTCAGTAACTTTGCAGCTACATTTTAATAATGTATGCGTCAGAACTGTCAAAAGAGGCAGAAAAATGATATATGGATTTGACAAAATGAAAGAAAATGCATTAATTTCGTGAATTTCTGCTCAAATATTTGGCTGAATGAAAATAAAAGTGTAATTTCGCAGCGTTTTTCGAAAACATTCATTATAAACATTCAAAATAAAACAACCAAATGAAGAAGTACAACTTTAATGCTGGTCCCTCGATGCTTCCCCGTGAGGTCATCGAAGCAACCGCTCAACAGTGTCTTGATTTCAATGGCTCGGGTCTCTCTCTGATGGAGATCAGCCACCGTGCAAAGGACTTCCAGCCCGTAGTAGACGAGGCCGTGGCTCTGACGAAGGAGCTGCTCGACATCCCCGAGGGCTATTCAGTGATTTTCCTCGGTGGTGGTGCAAGTCTCGAGTTCTGCATGATCCCCTTCAATTTCTTGATTAAGAAGGCCGCTTACCTGAACACCGGTGTGTGGGCAAAGAAGGCCATGAAGGAAGCTAAGCTCTTCGGTGAAGTCGTAGAGGTGGCTTCTTCTGCCGATGCCAACTACACCTTTATCCCCAAGGACTGGACCGTTCCTGCTGATGCTGACTATCTGCACATCACGACCAACAACACCATCTATGGTACTGAGATCCGCAAGGACCTCGACGTGCCTGTGCCCCTGATTGCCGATATGTCTTCAGACTTCATGAGCCGTCCTGTGGATGTCAGCAAGTACGATGCCATCTATGCCGGTGCCCAGAAGAACCTGTCGATGGCCGGTGTGACCATCATCATCCTGAAGGACGAGAAGCTGGGTAAGGCTCCCCGTGAGATCCCCACGATGCTCGACTACCGTACTCACGTGGACAAGGGTTCAATGTTCAATACACCTCCTGTGGTGCCCATCTACTGCGCCCTTGAGAACCTCCGCTGGATCAAGCGCCAGGGTGGTTTGGAGGCTATGGACAAGCTGGCCAAGCAGCGCGCAGAGATCGTCTATGGCGAGATCGACCGCAACAAGATGTTCGTTGGAACCGCCAAGGAAGAGGACCGTTCACTAATGAACCTCTGTTTCGTGATGGCCGACGAGTACAAGGAGTTGGAGAAGGACTTCCTCGACTTCGCAGTGTCTAAGGGTATGGTTGGTGTAAAGGGTCACCGTTCTGTTGGTGGTTTCCGCGCTTCTTGCTACAACGCCCAGACCATCGAAGGCTGCAACGCCCTCGTCGCCTGCATGAAGGAATTCGAAAGTAATCACTAAATATCATTAGGCACGGATTTCACGGCTCTTTCAGAGACACGGCTATCAATAAAAGCAGTGTTAATCCGTGTAATCCGTGCCAAAACAAATAAAAGAAAATGAAAGTATTAGTTGCAACAGAGAAGCCTTTCGCAGCAGCCGCTGTGAATGGTATCAAGGCAGAGATTGAGGCAGCAGGCAATGAGCTAGTGCTGCTGGAGAAATATACAGAGAAGGCTCAGCTGCTGGACGCTGTGAAGGATGCCGACGCACTCATTATCCGTTCGGATAAGGTGGATGCCGAGGTGCTCGACGCTGCCAAGCAGTTGAAGATCGTCGTTCGTGCCGGTGCTGGTTACGACAACATCGACCTTGCTGCTGCCACAGCCCACAACGTAGTGGCAGAGAACACTCCTGGTCAGAACTCCAATGCCGTGGCCGAGCTCGTCTTCGGTCTGCTGGTGATGGCTGTCCGTGGATTCTACAACGGCAAGAGCGGTTCTGAGCTGCTGGGTAAGAAGCTGGGTATCCTTGCTTTCGGTAATGTAGGTCGTAACGTGGCTCGCATCGCCAAGGGCTTTGGTATGGAGGTCTATGCCTTCGACGCCTACTGTCCCGCTGAGGTGATTGAGAAGGCTGGTGTACACGCTGTCGCCAATCAGGACGCTCTCTTTGAGCAGTGCGACGTGGTGTCACTCCACATCCCCGCTACGCCTGAGACCAAGCAGAGCATCAACGCTGCTCTCGTCGGTAAGATGAAGAAGGGTGGTGTGCTCGTGAACACAGCCCGTAAGGAAGTTATCAACGAGCCTGAGCTGATCAAGCTGATGCAGGAGCGTGAGGACCTGAAGTTCGTCACCGACATTATGCCCGATGCCAACGACGAGTTCAAGCAGTTCGAAGGCCGTTACTTCTCAACCCCGAAGAAGATGGGTGCTCAGACAGCCGAGGCCAACATCAATGCCGGTATCGCTGCTGCCAAGCAGATCAATGCCTTCTTCAAGGATGGTGACACGAAGTTCCAGGTAAACAAATAATTTAGTATTAGAAAAAAAGTGATCCCCTCCGCTTTGGAGGGGATCACTTTTTTATTTAACAATGAACTTTTTGCCGTTCTTGATGTAGATGCCCTTCTGGGGATTATAAACTCGCTGGCCTGCGAGGTTATAGATGGCACCATCGTTGCTCTTGGCCTTGAGGACGTTCTTGATTCCTGATGGTGTTTCCAATATCACTTTGTTCAGACGCAGACCGTGTCCCTGCATCACGATGCCTTTCTCAAGGATGATCTTCATGACATCTTCGCTGAAGGTCATCGTCGTAGTACAGGCATCACCATTACCAGCACCATTCAAATCGGTGGGCCTGAATTCCTTGTCGATGGTCTGTCCGTCGATGATGAATGAGGGATTTGTAGACCAGTCGCCATAGAACAGCTGGATCATATTGTAATCAGAGTCACCATTCATGTCAATCGTATATTGCAGTGTCAGTCTGACATCCTGGCCGTGGGCTGCGAAGTTCTCTGCGGGAACAGTCAGTTGGAGACCGTCGCCCCAGTCCATTACTGCGTCGCCTTCCCAGAACACCTCAGAGTCTCCACCTCCCTGTGGAGGCTCTTGCTCTTCAGCAACACCATTGAGCACCACCTTCTTCACTACAATGCCGTGTCCCTGGAACAGCATGCCCTTCTTCTTGAAATTATGAAAGGTCTCTTCATCGAATGAGAAGGTCGTCACATGCTCTGTGCCTGATTCTGTACCATAGACATCAGAAGGTACGAAGTCGCCGTTAAACGTCTGGCCTTCAGCCGTCACGTTGATCATCGTACTCCAGTCGTTATACCAGAACTGCATCATGCCGTATCTGTCGTCCTCTTTCTCAAACTGGTCGTATTGCTGCACATAGGTAATCTCTACCGTCGAAGCATCGCTCAGGTTTGTGAAGAGGTCTGCAGCGAGATTGATGGCAGAACCCCATTCCAGCATCTGTTCTCCCTCAAAGATGACACCCTCGCTTGGAGCCTCCTTAGCTGGGTATTCACCTTTAAAATCGTCGCCGTGATAGGCCTTCGTAATGGTCTCTGCCAAATCGGGCTGGTTGAAGACGAGTTCCTTACGGGAGTTTCCGTCGGAGAGTCCCATCCAGTAGAACGTGGCGATACCGTACTCCTTAGCTTTCTTCACAAAGTAGTCGCAGAAACCGATCATCGTCTCGCGGCGATCGATATAGTCAGAGCCATTATCGACGTTGCTGGTGCCCCATTCACCGACGATGAGAGGCACGTTCAGGCGCTGAATGATCTTCTCATTGAGGTTGTTGAATGTCCAGTCGAGACCGCTCTTGGCTGAACTAAGGCCTTTGGTGATTTCCGGATAGCTGTGTACTTCTACAATCAGGTGATCTTTTGACTCGTCCGTGGGCAGTACCAGTTGCTCCAGTGGATCCTGCGGGTGTGTGTTGTTGCCCCAGACGCCGCCACTTGCTGCGGCGTAAGGATTCACGATGAGGTTGCGCGTTGCATTGTTGCCACCCGAGAGGCGCACGGTGCTCACGAAGCTCTGTGCGTAGCTGTTGACGGCCTCCAGCGATTTCTTCTCGTAGTCGGCGTCGAAGTCCATGCCGAAGGTCGGATAGTTCCAGCAACTGTTGCCATCAAGCATCTCGTTGTATGCCTCAAAGAGCAGTGTCTGCCCGTAGTCCTTGAACTCCTCGGCAATCTGGCTCCAGAGTTTCACATAGCGATCCTTGTTTTCATTGTAGTTGTCGGCATCGGCCTTGATCCAGTGGTAGCCTGTCAGCTTTCCGTTGGCATCCTTACTGTCGGCACCTGTGTCGTGGTGAACGTTCAGGATACAGTAGAGCCCCTCGCTGATCACGTAGTCCACAACCTCCTTCACGCGCTTCATCCATTCCTCGTTGACGTTACCATCCTTGTCCAAGTGGTTATACCAGGTCACGGGAACTCGGATGGCCGTAAAGCCCGCCTTCTTCATCATCTGGATAAACTCCTTTGTCGTGTATGGCTGCCCCCAGCAGGTTTCCGAATCCAAACCTTGCTGTCCCCAGTAGGCGTCATTGGTGATGTCGCTTATGGTCTGGTTGTTGGCATCAAGCGTGTTGCCGAGGTTCCAGCCCACACCCATGTTCTTCACTGCGTCGGCAGCCGACTCGAAGTCCTGTGCCTTCACTGTGCCGCAGACTATCATCAGCAGCGCAAAAAAAGTAGTAAATCTTTTCTTCATAATCCTTAATTTGTTAGAGTTATATTTGTCTTTGGCTGCAAAGATACCACTTTTTTCTAAATTATCCAAGAGATATAAGAAGAATATTTGGTTATTCCAAATAATCTGCGTAATTTTGCACCACGATTTCAGAATCAATAGCAAAATTCAACAAAATATGGCAATCATCAAACCGTTTAAAGGAATCCGTCCACCGAAAGAGTTGGTGGAGCAGGTAGAGAGCCGCCCCTACGATGTGCTCGACTCAGAAGAGGCAAGGGCAGAGGCCGGTGACAATGAGAAGAGTCTGTATCACATCATCAAGCCGGAGATCGACTTCCCCGTAGGTACGTCGGAGTACGACCCCCGGGTGTATGAGAAGGCTGCTGAGAACTTCCAGAAGTTCCAGGACAAGGGCTGGCTGGTGCAGGACGCTCGCGAACATTATTATATATATGCTCAGACGATGAATGGCAAGACACAATATGGTCTTGTGGTCTGTGCCCATACCGACGACTATATGGCCGGCCGTATCAAGAAGCATGAGCTGACACGTCGTGACAAGGAGGAAGACCGCATGAAGCACGTCCGTGTGAACAATGCGAACATAGAGCCCGTGTTCTTTGCCTATCCTGACAATCAGGTACTCAATGATCTCATTATGCGCTATGCCGCCACAGAGCCTGAGTACGACTTCATTGCACCCATCGACGGCTTCCGCCATCAGTTCTGGGTAATCAACGACGACAATGACATGCAGACCATCACCGATGAGTTTGCCAAGATGCCTTCGCTCTATATCGCCGACGGACATCATAGAAGTGCTGCTGCAGCCCTCGTGGGTGCAGAGAAACAGAAGCAGAACCCCAATCACAACGGCACAGAGGAATATAATTTCTTCATGGCCGTCTGCTTCCAGGCTTCACAGCTCACCATTCTCGACTACAACCGCGTGGTGAAGGATCTGAACGGCATGTCGTCAGAGGAGTTCCTCGCTGCCCTGCAGGTGAACTTCATCGTGGAGGACAAGGGAACGGAGATCTACAAGCCCCAGCAGTTGCATGAGTTCTCGCTGTATCTGGATGAACACTGGTTCAGTCTGAAGGCGAAGGAAGGCACATACGATAATAATGATCCCATCGGCGTGCTCGACGTGGATATTTCTTCCCGTCTGATTCTCGATGAGATCCTGAACATCGGCGACCTCAGAAGTTCACAGCGCATTGATTTCGTTGGAGGTCTTCGTGGCCTGAAGGAGTTGAAGCGTCGTGTGGACAGTGGCGAGATGCGTGCTGCCTTGGCACTCTATCCGGTTTCGATGCAGCAGATCATGGACATTGCTGACTCAGGCAAGATCATGCCGCCAAAGGCCACATGGTTTGAACCGAAGCTTCGCTCCGGTCTCGTCATCCACAAGCTCAGCTAAGGGTGATACTCAAAATGCTGGTAATCTTTCATGGTGCGCCAGGAGCCGCCCCAGATGAAGCCATTCTTGATGAATAGCTGATAGCAGAGGTCACCTTTAGCGATTTTATATTTGAAGTCTTTCTTCCGATCACAGTAGGGCTTGCCCGTGGCAGGCTCTACTATTTGTTTGCCGTCCTTGCCGGTCCTCACGTAGGGATTATACAGCGTGTTGATGTCAACGGCGAGGCCTCTGGCATGATAAGAGAGATGCTGTCGGCCTGAGACAGTCCGGAAGCAGAAACAACTGGTGTTGTTGTCCCGCATCTGCCTCTCGTCATCAGCATCATACTCGTCAGCCAGACGGATCTTCTGGATAGGGTAGTGCTGGCGATAAAGTTCCATGAAGATACGGATCAGCTTCTGGGCGATGATCCTATTGCAGACCATCTCGCCATAATGTGTCTTGCCGTCGTAGTCCCAGTGCATCAGTTTTAGATAGCGCAGGTCTTCACGGTGGATGACATCATTGGGCTGATATGTCTTACCCTGCATCTTCTGCCAGATGCTGTCAGGAATCTCATGGATAGAGAAACCGGCAGAAAAATCCTGGCTCTGCGCAGGAAGTATGCCACAGAGCCAGAATAGAACAATGGTCAGTAGTGTTGTCCTCATCAGCGTAACACTTTCTTATCGCCTTGGATATACACACCTTTCTGAGTCGGTTCCGTCACCTTCACACCTCCGAGGGTATAAGTGTCGGCACCCTTCACGTCGGCAGAGATGGAACGCACGCCCAACGTACCGTCGAGTTCTTTCTTGGCACGTTCAAACTGCTTCAGGAACTCATCGCTGTTGTGCAGACGGGCATAGACGGCAGCACCTACGAGACGACCGGCCTCGACATCAGTCTGCCAGTGATAGCCTGTGATGACGCGCCCCTGGCCATACTGATAAGCACGTGCCAACAGGGCTTCCTCTGCATCAGGATTCAGTTCTGACAGCACCAGCGCATACATCCAACCCGTAGAAGAGTCACCCGAGGGATAAGAACCCGTATTCTTCTCGATGTTCTCAGCAGGCGGATAGGCCGTAGCCTCGTTCAACTGCTTGAACGGACGAGAACGATGGTAGAAGTTCTTGCAGCTGCGGGTAGCACCGTCTCCAAGGAGATACATCGCTTCACAGAGCTTATACACTTCCGGCGTAGCCGTTGCAGAGAGGGTTCTGCCGAAAGGAGTAGAGTAGATCTGCATGAAATAATCCAGCTCGTTGTTCACATCGTTGATGGCAATCTGGCCCTCATCCGTCGGACGGATGCCCTTGCCTTCGATGAACTTATTCATGTCCGTGGTACCCAGGGCAGAGACCGTGTCTGGAGGGGCCGGCAGATAATTGACGGCATCCGGCAACTGGTCTTCGCTGAAATACTGATTCGTCTCTTCCGTCAGCGCAGGACTCTCATACGTCGTTCCAGACACCTTGGCATATTCAGCCTTGGCAGAGTTGATCATCGCATTGACACCTGTGTGGTCATGCAGACGGACGATCAGGGCACTGGCCAGCAGACGACCTGCCTGAACATCGCTGTCCCAATGGTAACCCGTCGAAATCGAAGCATCGCCGAAACGATAGCCGAGGTTCAGGATATCATCCTGTCTATCCGGACAGATCTCAGTCAGTAGCAACGCATACATCCATCCCATCAGCGACTCGCGGGAAGGGAAGGAACTCTCGTCGCGGTATTTCTCCTCCATCTCCGGGATGAGCGACACCTCGTCGAAACGCACATACGGCCTTCTGAAAAACGCGAACGACGCCTTGGCCTGCTGGATGCTCTTGTTGCCATACTCCATACAGTACTCAAAGAGCTCTGCGATGTAAGGTGTCTCTGCAGCGTTCAGCGAGACGTCGATGGCCTGTGAGAAGGCATCCAGATAGTACGCGGCATCGGCGTTGAAGTCGTTCCTTGCCTGTTCGCCTATCTCCGTGCCTCTCATGGTCTTGCCCCAGGCATACTGGAGATAGTCCTTGATATACTCTACGGATGTCTCCGCAGGAGGTCCAGGAAGGAATTTCCCGGCATCGGGTACTGCCTGAGCATGAAGGTTACCGCAGCAAAAGACTGCGATAACCGTTGATACTAATAATCTCATATTTCTCTTATACATATTTTATATTATGAAAATGCAACCGTCAGACCAGCCATGACGATGCTGACCATCGACATCAGCTTGATCAGGATGTTCAGCGACGGACCAGAGGTGTCCTTGAACGGGTCACCCACGGTGTCACCGACGATACAGGCCTTATGGGCAAACGAGCCCTTGCCACCGAAGTTGCCTTCCTCAATGTTCTTCTTAGCATTGTCCCAGGCACCTCCGGCATTGGCCATGAACACTGCCAGCGTGAAGCCGCCAGCCAGACCGCCCACGAGCAGACCAAGGACACCTGCCACACCAAGTACACAACCCACGACGATGGGGATGATGATGGCGAGGATGGAAGGAACCACCATCTCGTGCTGGGCAGCACGGGTGGAGATCTCCACACAACGGCCATAGTCTGGCGTGCCTGTTCCCTCCAGAATACCGGCAATCTCACGGAACTGACGACGCACCTCCTGCACCATCTTCTCAGCAGCACGGCCCACAGCCTCCATCGTCATACCGCAGAAGAGGAAGGCAGCCATCGCACCGATGAACGCACCGACGATCACGCGGGGATTCATCAGGTTGATCTGATAATAGTTCATAAAGTCGGGGATGGTGGCTTCTGAAGCAGAGATCACATCACCAGCCACGTTGTTCAGCGTCTGACCGGCACGAACCATCGCGATTTTGATCTCCTCAATGTAAGAGGCGAGTAGGGCGAGAGCCGTGAGGGCTGCAGAACCGATGGCAAAGCCCTTACCTGTGGCAGCTGTCGTGTTGCCCAGGGCGTCGAGGGCATCCGTACGATGACGAACTTCTTCACCCAGACCGCACATCTCGGCATTACCACCGGCATTGTCGGCGATAGGCCCATAGGCGTCGGTGGCCAGTGTGATGCCCAGCGTAGAGAGCATACCCACGGCAGCGATACCAATGCCATAAAGTCCGTGAGCCAGCGAAGTGGATGACATCGAGAGGTCGAAGCCATTAGCAAAGAGGTAACTCAGCATAATGGCCACACCAATGGTGATGACGGGGATGCAGGTAGAGATCATACCCGTACCGATACCTTTGATGATTACCGTAGCAGCACCTGTCTGTCCAGCCTCAGAGATCTTCTGCGTCGGCTTGTAGGAGTGCGAGGTGTAGTATTCCGTAGCCTGTCCGATGATCACACCGGCAGCCAGACCAGAGATGACAGAGAAGGAGAGACCCAGCCAGTTCTCGATACCCAGCAGGTAGAGGATGGCGAAGGTGGCTATGGCTATGAGCACGGCGCTGACGTTCGTTCCTAAGGCAAGCGAACGCAGCAGATCCCTCATCGTGGCACCTTCCTTCGTGCGTACCAGGAAGATTCCCAGCAGCGAGAGGAACACGCCCACCGAGGCAATCAGCATCGGAGCGATGACGGCCTTCAACTGGATCTCAAGACCAGCCACACCGAAGGCGGCAGCACCTAAGGCAGCCGTGGAGAGGATCGAGCCGCAGTAGCTCTCATAGAGGTCGGCACCCATACCGGCCACGTCACCCACGTTGTCACCCACGTTGTCGGCAATGGTGGCAGGGTTACGGGGATCATCCTCGGGGATGTCGGCCTCCACCTTACCCACGATGTCAGCACCCACGTCGGCAGCCTTCGTATAGATACCACCGCCCACACGGGCAAACAGCGCCTGTGTCGAAGCACCCATACCGAAGGTCAGCATCGTGGTGGTGATGGTGATGAGGGCCATCTGGTCGCCCTGATAGAAATAGCTGAGCACCAGGAACCATATCGCAATGTCAAGCAGACCCAGTCCGACAACCGTCAGCCCCATTACGGCACCCGAACGGAAGGCAATCTTCAGTCCGGCGTCCATGCTCTGACGGGCCGCATTGGCCGTACGGGCAGAGGCATAGGTGGCGGTCTTCATGCCGAAGAAACCTGCCAGTCCGGAGAAGAAACCGCCGGTAAGGAATGCGAAGGGCACCCAGGGGTTCTGTACGTTCAGGCCGTAGGCCATGAAGGCGAAGAGTGCACAGAGCACTACGAAGACAATACAAACCACCTTGTACTGCTGCTTCAGGTAGGCCATGGCACCTTTTCGCACATAGAGTGCAATTTCTTTCATACGCGGCGTACCCTCGTCAGCCTTCATCAGCTGGGTGAAGAAGAAGTACGCCATTCCCAATGCTACCACCGATGCGATGGGCACGAGCCAAAATACTTCAGGAATGTTCATTTTGATCTAGGTTTTGATTTATTAATGATTGATTATTCGTCTACAAACTCAATGAGGTTGGCAGCTTCGTCGTCGGGATCTTCGCTGCCCAGGTCCATCATCGTCGAGTAGTTGTCCTCGGTGATCTCATCGTCATCGGGATCGCTCACCTCCTCGTCCTCCTCGTCGTGCGAACTGTAGTCATCCTTCACCTCGTAGTCCTCATCGTCCTCATTCTCGTCACGTTCATTTTCATCGTCTTCATCGTCGGAGAACTTCATGCGGATCTTCTCCTGCTCGGGCTTCAGCTTGGCGAAGATGGCCTCCACCCAGCCGCCTTTCTCCACCTCGAGCACCTCGAAGCCGTCGTCCACCTTCTTCTCGTACATGCCGCCCTTCTTGTGCAGACGGTCCTTGGGAAGGGCAGAGGA
>Ga0247610_10005640_pt1 | contig 13145 bp, 16 predicted proteins | sample 174DNAGHGhighgp2_FD_193483 | JGI IMG/M metagenome (GOLD analysis project Ga0247610, IMG submission 193483) | Sheep rumen microbial communities from Palmerston North, Manawatu-Wanganui, New Zealand - 1742 DNA GHGhigh gp2 | ecosystem: Host-associated > Mammals > Digestive system > Stomach > Rumen...
GGCCTTTCTGATAGTCCTTTGTGTCCATGCCTGCTGCCACCATTGCGCGGCTGATGTCCTTCACGGACTGCGTTGCGTCGGCTCCGGTCACTTCCGCGAATTTAAGGAATGCGACGGTCGTGTCTTCGAGCTCCTGCCCGGTATAGCCGAAACGGGTGTTTATTTCGCCTATTGCGGCTCCGATGTCGTTACTGTCGGCGACGATCCGCTTCGAGACGTTTGCATAGCTCCCTTCGAGGGCTTTCGCAGCTTCTCCCGTTGCTCCGGTTGCCTTGATGATTGTGTCCATGCCGGAGTCGAAGTCTTCCCAGGCGTCCATTGCGGCTTTTCCGAGGTCTTTCAGTCCGGAAATAAGCTCTTTAATCGCTGTAGCCGCAAGATCGGCGAGAACGCCCTTCAGGACCGTGAATCCTTCGTTCGCGGTCTCTGCGTCCTTTCCTGCGTCCTTCAGCGCGTCCCCGAGGCCGTCTGCGGCCTTCTCGGTGCCCGCCATGCCGCTGTTGACGTCATCGAGCTTCTGATTGTAGGTCGCAAGCTCTCCGGCCGTCTTGTTGACTGCTGCCTGCTGGTTTGCAATCTTGATCCGCAGGTTGTCAGCTGCTGCGGAATTTTCGCCCTGTTCCGCGACGACCTGCTCCAGCTCTTTCTTGTAGGCGTCGAGGATGGTGTTCTGCGCCTTGTAGACCTTGTTTAACTGGTCCAGCTTCTTTTGGATTCCGTCTGCGCTGTCGGCCATGTAGTCCATAGCGCTCGATGCAGCCTTAAACTCCGCATTAGCGAGCTTTATGTTCCGATTCGCTTCCTGGATGTTTTTCTTCAGGTCGGATATGTCCGCCTTAAATTTTGTGGTGACAGTAGTGTCCGGCATGTTGCGCCTCCTGCGTTAAAACCATGAGTCCCCAGCAGGCTTCCGGATCACCTGCTTTTTGCTCTTTCTCTTTGCCTCCGCTTTTAAGTAGCGGGCGGCTCCGACGTAAACCTCGAAAAATTCCCGGGCGCGCTCCCTCCGTAGCGTAAAGGGCGACACTCCCGGGAACCGTTCGCAAAGAGTAAAAATCATTTCGTAGAGAATGACTTTTGTCGGCCGGTTGTCCGGAATGCCGGCCGTGTTCAGTTTCCCTGCTGCTTCAACGGAGCCAGGGTTCCGATTGCTTCCTTCGCAAGCGCAACGAAAAGCGGCACGAGCTCCTTTGTCTTCGTTCTCCGGAGTTCTTCCGTGGTTACTTCCGGGAAAACGTCGCGAAGGATCGGCGCGATCTGGTTGAATCCCCGGACCGCCATCTTTGCGAGCTCGGTCTCGTTTCCGCTGTTGATCTTGTCGATATCAATTATTGCCATAATGTCCTGCAGGGTGCCGAGCATGAGGTCGTAGCCTTCCGCAGTAAACGTCTTTTCGATTTCGTTCTTGTTGTCTTCTTTGTAGATGTTCAGTTTTAAGATTCCCATTTTTCAATTCTCCGTTTCGTTTCGATTATTGGAAAACGCGGCGGCACAATGACCGCCGCGCTCCGTTTGGGGTAAATATTGAGAAAAACCAGCGTTTATTCTGCCGCCACAGTGACGGTGCATGTTGCGGTCTTTCCTCCATCGACGGTCGTTACCGTGATAACGGCTTCGCCCTCGGCGAGCGGAGTCACTTTTCCGACTCCGTCAACGATTGCGACGTTGGCGTTACTCGTGGACCAGTTGATGTTCAGGTTGTCAGCGTCAGACGGTGCGATGGTTGCCACCAGTGTTGCGCTTGCTCCGCCAGCGGTGAGCGAGAGGGTGCTCTGATCGAGCGTGACTCCGGTCACATGCTTTGCGGTGCTCGGCTGAATGCTGTCGGGCGTCTGAATCGCCTCGAAGAAGCTGTCAAGATCGGCGAGCCCATAGCGCTCGTCAACGACAACGCCCTTCGCGGATCCGCTCTTCCACTGACCGTCCGCATATACGCCCTTCGCGAACTCGTGCTCTGTCATGATGCCGGTGAATACGATCTGCGTATTCGTGGTATCAGTTCCGTCGTTCTCCGTCTGGTTGTCTTCCTCGGGAATGTTAAACGTTCCTTTAAGGCGGGAAACGTAGCGATAATGACCATCAGTTCCCTTCGTGCGGTACATGATGGCGAAGTATGCATTGTCTCTCGGACCGTCAATCATCATGCCGGTTGCCGGATCCCAGCCCTTGCCGGTGATGTCTGCAAGAGTTGCGAGCTCCGGAGGCGCCATGGTGATCGTGATGGTGTCGGCGCTTTCGCTGGCGACAACGATCAGCGGCTTATTGTCGTAATAGTGCGCCTCATTGCTGCTGTCTGTCGACTTAGCGATCTCGGCAACGGGAGAGAGGCGCTTCGGCGTTTCGCACAAAAAGCCGGCGGCGTCATCCTGAAGAATGCGGGCATAGTAAAGGTTGTCCACACCTCTGAATTCAAAAACCTGCTGCTCAGGCATTGCTTTGTCCTCCTTGTAAAGTTTCGATATATGTGACCGAGATTCCTCTGCCGACGTGCGTGGGTTCGTCACTGCCGACGTCGTGTCCCCGGTCCGGTGTCTGCCATCCAGCCGCTTTCAGGGCGGCTCTCAGGCTTCCTGCGAGGCTGTAAGCCGTCGCCGCGCTTGTCGAATACACATTAGCGTCAAAACGCCAGACGACCGTGGCCGTCTCGTTTGAGTATGCCGTGAGTTCCGAATCTGCGCTGTTCCAGAACGTCAGAAAAGTGTCCGGATATTTGTCGTCTTCGCCGAGCGAGCCCTGTCTGAAGATTGGGACTTCCTCGGCCGGTGTCGCAGCTGTGATGATGCCTGCTTCTAACAAAACAGCGGTCATTATTTCGATCAGCTTGTCTTCCATTCCGTCCTCCTATTTCATCAGTTCCTGTATTGCTTGATTGAAAATCTTTTGTTGCTTGGCCGCGATGTCCTTCTGCGTTTTGCTGCCATAAATTGCATTAAAGAGCTCGGTGTCTGCCTTTATTCCGGGGTGTTCCTGGGCGTCGGGACGAACCGGCCCGCCGTATTGATTCCCGGGCGCGTGCCTCGGGGTTCCGTACATCAGGAATATTGAGGGCATTCCGCCTTTCTTCAAGTCGAAGCCGACGTCAATGCTGGCGATGTTTCCGGTCCATGTGACCTTCTGCCCTTCGACGATGGACTTTTCGGTGACTCCGTGTCCTCTGTGTTTCTGCATGGCTGCGTGGAGCTTCGGATTAACGTCTCCCGGGATAAACTCGAGCGCCTGTTCCGCGACCTGTTTTATGTCGCCTCCGAGAGCCTCGAGCTTTTCGGAAAGCTCCGACACCCCGTCAAAATTTAATCCGAACTTTTTTCCCATTATGCGCCTCCGGTGATCTTCTTGACCTTGCACAAAAGATATTGATTGCGCATTTCGATGTTTTCCGGAGTCCCCATGACTTCATACACGTCTCCGGTCTCACTGCTGCCGTCCGTCGGAAGGATCCGGATCCGAACGTTAGCTGTGAGTTCCGGCGTGTACCAGGTCTCAAGAGTTGCGGTATCGACGACGGAATAAACTCCGTTGACCGTCGATTCAGAGCCGCCGAACGTCCGGAACGAGCAGAAAAACGTCGTTTCCGACTCCGAGAAGCTCTTTTCCCGGTTCCCTTTTTCGACGGAAACCGTCGGCGTCAAAATGCGAAAGGGCACGTTGTATGGAGTATGAGGCTTATACATGCCGCCCTCCTAACTATGCAGCGCCGCCTGAATGGCTCGCTTCATAAAGTAGTCGGACAGCGTTCCGTCTCCTGCTCCGTATGCCCACAGATCGGCGACACCTCGAGCAATCAGACCGGGCGTCATCTTGTCCGCCTTCACTCCGGCGTCAGCCAGGAATGCTTTGACTTCTGCGATATACTGCTGGAGCGCTGCGTCCTGGTAGGTTCCGCCGATGTTCAATGCCGCCTTTACGTCGGCGAGAAGCTGCTGCTCCGGCGTCGTGTTTACTGATTCACTCATGGTGTCGCCTCCTGTTTGTTATTGCTTAGAATCCGACCTTTGCGATCGTTACGGCTCCGCTGGAAAGGGTTGCCGTGTAAAGCGTTGCTCCGTCTGCATCGACGGAACCGGTTGCCTCGACGGCGGTTCCTGCGACCTTGAAGCCTTCAAAATCGAAGGCCGGCACAAAATAAACCGTCATGGAGCTGACGCCGGATGCAAAGTCGAAAGACTTGATTGGCTCAGCTGCGATCACGTTGCCGCTGCCGGACGAAACGACGAACACGCCGGGCTGAGATGCCTGAACGGCTGCGACGGTCGTGCCTGCAAGCTTCATGATGTTGCCGTAGAGAGTCAAAAGATCGACTTTCGTTACGGGAACGATTCTCTTGTCATTGATCATTGATTTGTCCTCCTGTTAGTTTCTGTCAGGTTGTGGGAAGTTCTTTCGCCTTCCACTTGCCTCCGTCAACGGTCAGAACCTGGCCGTTGTTGGAAGACGTTACTTTCGGGAGCTCGGGCGTGGTCGCTGCGGTTACAACGTCGCCGACCTTCGTGGCGATTGCCGCGATAATGTCAGCATTCGTTTTTCCTGCAACATCTGCAGCTTCTCCGCCGAGCGCAACATATACGAGGCTCAGTGCTTCTGCGTTTGTCATGGCGATTGCCTCCTTCTTTCGGTTTAGCCCTTCTTAATAAGCCAGATTCCGGCCGGATTTACGACCTTACCGTCTACAACGGTGAGGGCCTTGTCCACCCACTCGTTCGTCTCTTCGTCAAAGTAACGGCGAATTGCGAAGCCGAAGTTCTCGTTGATCATGTACTCTTCCGGCTGCCAGTAGATGCCGATTACATCGCCGGCGCTTGCGGTGTCGAAGTCCGGAAGAATGTCGGGCTCAACGAGGGAAATTTCACGGCCGAAGAAGCGGCCCCGAGGCTCTGCAGCGTCGCCGTCCTCAACAACAAGACCGGTAGCCTGATAAAAGACAGGGTTGTTGTTGTCGTCGGACATGGTCTGCAGGTAGCTCTCGACGGTGGAGCTCGCGAAGATGAACTCGCCGGCTCTGTAGCCGAGAGGAAGCTTTGCGAAGAAGTCCGTTCTCCAGTTCTTCCAGTTGTTCATCTTTGCAGCGGTCATGGTCACGTTGTTCGTTACTCTCGCATCGTTCAGAATGCCGAGCGGAGCTCCGTCGCCGGAACCGGCAACGATTGCCTCGTCCATAGCCTGAAGGTATGCAACAGCGATGATTTCGCTCAGCTTTGCCTCAAAAGCGGAAAGCGTGAGGATGTTTGCAAGCCAGGTCGTGGCGATGCGAATTTCGCCGACGTTTGCTGCAAACATAACGTTGCCGAGAGGGCCGACCTTCTGACGAGGCGAAACGGTGCTTTCATTGATCCATCTGAAGGATGCCTGAAGGGATCCGATCGGGATCTTAACGCCGCCGGGCACGCTCGTCTTCTTAACCTTGCTGTAAATGTTGCCATAGCGCTTGCGGACGGTGTTGATGACTTCGTTCATGACGGTCATCGGGATTGCTGCGCCGGTGTCTGCGGTGCTGTTCGCATTGCCTGCGCGAAGCTCTGCGCGAAGCTCTGCGGGAATCGGGGTTCCGTGGCATACATAAGCACGGAAAGCCTCACGATACTCCAGGGATTCGGTGTTGACTCCGCCTCTCTGTGCGGACGGTGCAGTAAAGGACTGAGCGCCGGCGTTTACCAGCGTAGCATTAGCCGGGGGCGTCTGGGGCTCAGAATCCAGGTTTGCAAGAGCAGCGCGGATTTCCTGCTCTTCGGACTTGAGGGCGGCAAGCTTGCCGGTCAAATCGCGAACTTCAGCGGCGTCATTGGACGCTTCTGCGCGTGCGGTGATGTCGGTGATCTGTGCTGCAATAGCAGCCAGTCTCTTTTCCAACAGCTTTCTCATTTGTTTTGTCCTCCTGATAATTTTGTGAATTCAAGCTTGGCTTTTGCCAGCTCGAGGTCGTTTGCGGCCGGAGTTTCGGTCGCGGGTTTCGCTGCTCTCTGCGCGCGCGCACTCTCCAGTGTCTGCCGGGCGCTCTCCAGCGCCTCATTGCTTCGATTAGCATATATTTCGGTCGCGTTATATGCGGGAAATGTCACGGCGGACACTTCCACGACGCGGGAAATACTTGTAATACGGCGCAGCGGGTGATCGCTCTCGAGGTTTTCCCACTCGTCTGCGTCAATGAAGAACATAAAACTCATGCCGGAGATGTCTCCGCGGCGGACTGCCGAGTCAAGGGCCCGGGCGTCTGCGTTCGCCTCGATGTCGATCCTGGCCGTGATGTCGAGTCCGTTGTCGTTCTTTTCGAGCTGCATGGTGCTCTTCATGTTGTTGTTCCGGCTTCTTGCCAGCGGGATCTTGCTCAGGTCGTGGTTCACAAGGAACCGGACGTCTGTCAGATCCGTGTTGTCCAGGGCTCCAGGTGCGATCTCTTCGTCGAACCATCCGAGGTCGGTCCGCTGATTGAAAACGATCGGGCGGCCGGTGATAATGCTTTCGGATTTTCTTTCCGCGTCGCTCTCTGCTCTGACTTCGCAGATATAGCTCCGGTGCTCCGCCAGCTTCTCTTTGTTCATTTTCTTGTCCTCCTGTTAGATGTCATCTTTTTCTTCGTCTACGACTTCGACGTTTTCGTTTTCGCCGGTTTGATAGCGGCTCGCGTCGTTTGCGTCGATCCAGTTCAGGCTCATGTAGCGCTTTCCTTCAAGCTCCGGAAGCGGCCGCATTCCGAGGGCGACTCTTTTTTCGTTTTCGAACATTGCCCCGGTCGGCGCCAGCGCGTTTATAGCTTCGAGTGTTTGGCTCGTAGAGAGGAAAATCAGCGCCTTCGGATAAAAGACGATTTTATTTCCGAATCCTTTTTCGCGCTGCGTGAACAGCGTCTTCGAAAATGCCTGGCTGTAAGAAATGATCAACGGTTCGAGTGTCTTCTGATAAAACGCCTCATACTGGTCTTTCGTGTAGTCTCCGGTGAGGATGTTCAACGGGACGCCCCAGTTCCGGAGGATCTTCTCGTCGATGAATTCCAGCGTCTTTTCGTCGACCAGGTCGCCCTTATGCTCGATTGGTGTGTATGACGCTTTCATGTCAAGGGGAAGCAGGCCGCTTTCGTTGTTATCGAGCTTTGCCTGAAACTCCTTGAGGTTCTTATCAATTGTCCCATCGTCAGTCACTGTGTTGTACTGAACGACGCCGTTGACTGCATAGCTTGCTTTTAATGCCTTGGCCACTCCCTGCAGCAGGTCATGATTGAGCTGCAAGGTCTTCAGGATTGCCTTGTGGTCAGGCTGTCCTGCGTAGTCTCCGCCCATGAAGTCGGAAACGGAGAAATTATATTTCAGATGGATTACGTCCTTGTAGTCGACTGTCGTCGTGTAGCCGTTCGGAAATGCGAAGGTTACAAACAGGCGGCCTGTCGCGTCTTCTATGAAGTCGACCGTCAGCGGCTGAATCGGGTACAGCGCTTCATACTGTCTTCGCTCTTCTCCGGTCTTCGGATCCGTCCATACATAATATGTCGGGATGATAAATGCGTTGTAATTAAGCAATAGCAGCCATGTCACTTTTTCGACGAACTCGGCCGTGGTCATGGTCGGATTCGGTCCGTCGAGGATCCGCTGCAGCTTGCTTCCTTTTACCGGGACCGGATCGGCGCCTTTCTCGATGATGTGTGTCGGCCGGAGCTTCTTCATCTCGTCGACGATACATTTGATAGCCTGCTGCACGACGTCGCTCGCGTAAATGTCGGAGCCGAATTGCGAGTAAAAGGCTGACCAGCCACTCAGCGTCATGACCTGCTTCTTGTTTTTCGGTCCGCGCCGGAATATGTCAAGGATTCCCATTGTCTTTTTGTCCTCCTGTTTTGTTTCTCTCTGCAAGGCCGCGCAGCTCGCTCTTGTGTCTTCGGAAAAGCTCGAAAAGCGAAACAAGCGTGACAGCTCCGTCGATTTTTTTGTCGTTGCTCGGTTTAATGACGAGCGCCTGTCTCTGATCGTTCAGCTTCAGGCAGGCATTTGAAAAGCACCAGCGGTCTACCGGGTTTTCGTTGTAGTTGATATTCCGGCTCCGGAACTCCGCCTCTGTCAGGTTGATTGCGTTGTTCAGCGTCTGCGCGTTCTGCAGGATCATTTCGACGTCGCCGTATTTTGCGGACCAGCCATATTCTTCCATTGCGGTCAAAAACTCACGGCTGAACCGCTGGTCATATCCGCATTTCAGGAGCTTGATTCCGTGCTCCTTCTGCATCTTGTAGAACCATGCGGCGACCTGCGTCAGATCCGTCTCGTTTCCTTCGCATACGGTGATATAACCGTCTTTCGCCCATTCCTTGTATTTCGCGCCGGCGTTGTGATCGTCGTTCTCCGGATCGAGCTTGCTCTCCGGGATGAAGTATTGCGTCACGATGTACTTCGTCCGGCCGTCCGCGGAAAGTATCATTTCTTTTGCGCAGGTCAGGTCGGTCGTTTCTGCCAGGTCGACTTCGCCGAGGGCATAGCCGCCGCGCAGGTCTTCCAGGTCGAACGTTGCCGGGTAGATATAATCCTCCGGCGCGAGCCATGTCTGCGCTCCGTTTTGCTTGATATTGAAGTCCTTTGTCAGGACGAAAATCCGGTCCGCCTTGCTTGCCTTCGCGAGCTCGACCTGTTCCTGCAGATAGTCGAGCTTTTTGATTACGCCCAGCGACGGATTGCTTTTGTACCAGCTGCGCGGATCCGTGAAGACCTCCGCTTCGCTGTCCTGCGTATACAGCCAGGGCAACATGCGGAAAGCTGCTGGGCTGTCGTCTTCCCGGCGTATAATGGCGCGTGCCTTCTTGATCTCTTCGTCGAGGAAGCCTTCTTGAATGAAGCCCTCCGTCGTGATCAGGACCAGCTTCGGGTTTTCTTTTATCGACTGCGACTGTTCGATGCTCTTGATGATGACGTTCGTCTTCATTTCGTGCACCTCGTCGCCGATTGCGAAGTCAATGTTCCGGCCTTCTTTGTTTCTCGTCCGGTCGGAGAGCTTAAATATTTTCGAGTTGGTTCCCTTGTTCAGGATGAAGCGCTGGTTTCTCTTGGTGTCCAGGTCTTCCGGATCGTACAGCTCGCGCATGGTGTCGATTGCGTCGTAAACGATCGAAGCCTGATTGTCGTCGTTCGAGCTGCAGACAATGTCCGCGCCGGCCTCTCCGACTATGAGCTCCGCGTTTGCGAGCGCGCTGCACATTTCGCTCTTTGCATTCTTTCGTGCTATTTCGAGCAGCGCCCGCTTGAAGCGGTCAATGTTCCGGCCCTCTTTCCATTCCCGGGCCATCTTAAAGCTGTAAAATGCTTCTATAAACGCCTTCTGCCACAGCAGGAGCTTCAATGGCTTTCCGTAAAACGGGCTTTTCGTGAGCCGGATCACGTTCTCCATGAAGTCCATTCGCAGGTTTGCGTCGTCGGTGTTATATACGCATTCGTCATTCTCGCGTATGTCTTCCGCAAGGTTCCGGAGCTCCTGATACATGTCCTGGCCGACGATGATCTTTCCCTCTTCAATCTCCGCTTTGTAGCGAAGCAGGAAGCTATTGTCCGGATTCCAGTCTTTCACGCTTGTTTCTCCCGTTTAACCATGCCCGCAGCGGGCTCTCTGCTTCATCTTCCTTTAAGTCTCCGCACATCTTGCAAAACAGCTTCAGGCTGTTGTTATATTGCTGCAGCAGCTCCTTATATTGCCGCGACGCCGGTGTCGGCTTCTGCCTCTCCGGGTTGTTCGGATCAATGCGCAGAAACGGAAGGCGGCGCAGCTCCTGGAGCCGCTGCTCCAGGAATGCTATATCCTCCACAAGCTCGGCCGCCTTCTCTTCTTCTCCTGCGGCTCTTGCTATTTCCAGAAGTTTTGCTGCGCGTTCGTTCATCAGGTCGCCTCTCTGATCGTGTATGTCAGGCGCATGGTCATGTCGCTCGTCTTCGTGACTGCGCTGTCCAGGTTCTGCTTCGTGGAAAGCGCAAGCCAGTTATACATTGAGATTAAATACCGTTGTCCGGAAAAGTCGTTGTATACGAACATTGAAATTCCCGTGAAGTCTGTCGGTGCAAAACCGACGATTGTGTTCAGGTTCGCTGATTGATAAACAGCTCTTGATAGACCGGCGCACCCGTTTTTTGTTGCTCTGCCTTTTGTCGATACGGTCCAGATTGTATTGCTTGCTGTTTGTAGTGTCGAATATGAAAAATGCAAGCTTCCGAACGCTGAAATAAATCTAATTCCGCCGCCGGATCCGCTGTATGCAATATTTGTTCCGGTGCTGTCCTTTACGATTCCGCAGTCCGTGTTGTCCTGCAGGTTGATCCATGCAAACAGGCTGTCGCTCGTCTGGAAATACAGCTCGTTTCTGTAGATCCCCCAGCTGCCGACCGTGTTGTTCACATAAAGCGTTTTCCCGGTGTTGTTTGCGACGGTCTGCGTTGTCACGGTTCCGGTGCTCAGGTCGACTTTGACCAGCGTTCTGTTTCCGCTTGCCCAGTTTCCGGTTGTCAACATGTAGAGAACTCCGTCTTTCGCCGTAAAGGCCGGGAGCGCGTTTCCTGTGATATATGCGGAAATGTCGACGGTAAAAGTCTCTTCTTTGCTTACGTCAAAATATGCATAACCTCCGCGGCTTCCTCCCGGTGCCGCTGACTGCATTATTGCGTCGAACTTGGAATATGGGATGTGAATCTTGGCAATAGTCAAAACTCCCGACGCCATGCTCCGCAAAACATAAAGAACGGAGTCCGTAAAGCTGAACCACACGGCGTTCGTCATTTTGAGCTCGTTAACTCCGGACTGTGTTCCTGCGACGACTGCGTCGTTAAAAAGATCAAGCGCGCAGACGTTGGCGTCCGGTGTCGGCTGCCCTGCTCCGACGGATCCGGCCCACTTGTTGCAAAGGCCGAGCGCCGCGATGGTTCCGTTTCCGCGCTCCTGCGTCCAGTCCCAGACGAGGACCTTTTCCGTTGCGCTCTCGCTTGACAGCTCCGTGTTAAAAGAGCCTTTGGTCAGGTCGCTTCCCGAATAGGACGTGTCGTCTCCGTGCGCCGTCATCTTGTTTTCCGGCGGGAAGCTGTAGTCATCGGCGCTGTTCGACAGCTCGTCTTCGTAAAGGATAACGCCGCCGAAGAGGTTTGTTTTGCTGAATGTCTGCGGCGTGTAAACGTTGTTATAATTGTAATGTGCGTTTGTCAGGTTTCTGGCTCCGACTCCCTTCGGCGTAAACATGTCGCGGATCCATCCAGTCAGCATGTTGTCGTGCTCGACGACCTTCTTTTCTCCGGTTTTAACGTTTGTCAGCTCCAGCTTCGCATGTCCGTGTAACATTGGTTTTCTCCTTTACTCTTCTACAAGCTCGAGCACGATCTGCGTCAGCGTGTCGCTTGTTGTGTTGAATGAAACGCGAAGGCGCATTGTCGTCGCCGTTTGTAACAGCGCGAGCCATGCGGCGGATCCGAGTGCCTGAAGCTCCGGAACCGTGTTCCCGTCGTTCGTGCCGGCTGCGGTCCATGCGCCCGAGTCGTATTTCTGCCATTGCCCTCCGTTTACCTGGAAAGCAAACAGCGGGCTTCCGGTGTATGTTGCGGAAACGCTCGAAACGTTCACGACGTCGATCAGCGGTTCGGCATTTGTTATGACGTCCTGCGCCGGCGGAACCGCCGTCACGCGGGCTTCAACGTTTACCGGCTCCGTGTCGCTCCAGGCGTGCACGGTCGGCGCGGTCAATGTCATTAAAAGCGATCCGATGTTCTGCAGGTCGTCGAACCCGTCACTTTGAAACAATGCGGCGGACAGGCTCCCGCTTATCGTTACCAGCGCGCCGGCCTGCACGGTGTAGAGCTGGCCGCTGTCTTCAATCAGATATTTTGTCATTGAACGGTCACCTCCGTCACGGTTGTGAACTCGTCAAGCGGAATGTCGACGCTTGTCATGAATCCGGAGTCTATGGCTCCGGCGGTTCCGACGTAGGTGTAGTCGGTCCGGAGACCGATGGAGTTCCCGACGTTTACATATTGCGGTATTGTGTAGAATGCCGCATTGTCAACGGTTACGGAAAGCTGAACCGTGCGGCGGCCGACGATAACACCCTCGACCGGAGTTTCAAGCTGCAGCGCCGGCGTGAAGATCGAGATGGTAGGGATCTCGTCGGCTTCCGTGAATGTCGCGATGTTGCTGTTCGGTTCGACGTTGTAGGTCTCTTGGATCGGGACGATTGTGATTGCGCTTTCCGCAAGGTCCGCCGGTGCCAGGAGCTCGAGGACTTCGAGGTCGCCCGTGAATGCTTCCGAAACGGAAATGGAAGAAGCCGTGATGGTCGCCTTGCAGCGGCCCTGCTCGATCCGGATATTTCCGGCGGAAGTCATCAGGAAAATGTCGACCTGGTTTCTGTCGCCCTGGGCGATGTTCATGATCGGGTAGTTCACGGTTATTACATACTTACCGTTTCGGACCGTCTGAATCGGGATATACATTTCATCGAACACCCGGTTCACCCGGAAGTGCATTTCGACGTCGCCGGTGTCTTCTATGTCCGAGGCCGTGAAAATAACGGTTATAACCAGGAGCGCGTTTGTGCCTCGCAAGGCTGCTGAGAAAACAAGCTCCGCGATTTTCTGCATGTCATAACCGGACGGCTGGATGTTGTACTCGCGGCCGTTCGTGTAGACGATTACCTGCTGCCGCAGCTCTTCGTCTTTCTCTTCCTTGCCCTGCATGTAATACGCGTTTACGAACTCGGAATCTTCAAGCAGCGCCGCGTCCGTCGATATAATATCCGGGAATGTGATCTGTGTGTTCTGCGACAGGAAGTCGTCATTCAGGAGCTGAATTAGTGTCACGCCTCCTGCGGCCCAGTATTCGCCGGCCAGCATGAAGTTGTAGTCCGTTGACGGCTCCAGCTGCTCGTCATATTCCGCATAGCGGACCGTAATGTGCAGGCGCTGGTTCTGCGAGCTCGACGTCCGGAACTGGAGATATATTTCGTTTTGAAGCTCGCCGCTGTCGGTCTCTTCGTTCTCGATCAGGATCGGAGTGAAGCTGTCGTCAAAAAATAGCGTGTTTTTCATTTCTTTTCGGCTTCCTCCTGGTCTTTTCGGTCCGGTTCCGGTTCTTTTCGTTCTTTATCGTTTTTTGTAATTTTTTACAGTTTGAAAAATCAAAATCTCGATTTTTCAGATTCTGCGAGAATTAAG
>Ga0247610_10005641_pt1 | contig 13144 bp, 17 predicted proteins | sample 174DNAGHGhighgp2_FD_193483 | JGI IMG/M metagenome (GOLD analysis project Ga0247610, IMG submission 193483) | Sheep rumen microbial communities from Palmerston North, Manawatu-Wanganui, New Zealand - 1742 DNA GHGhigh gp2 | ecosystem: Host-associated > Mammals > Digestive system > Stomach > Rumen...
TAATGCTCGAAGGGGATTTTTGTGTTGGATCAACGGCAGCGGTCGAACCACTCCTTGAGTGCGCTGCGCGGTTCGCCGCGGCGGATGGCATCGTCGAGCTCCCGACGCGCCTCCTTCCGGCGTCCCAGCTGTAGCAGTAGGTCGACCTTCGATACGACATACGCTGTGTTGCCTGGGCGACGTCGAATGGCCTCGGTCCAGTCGTAGAGGGCAGGCTCGTACTGCTTCTGACCGGTCTCAAACAGGGCGCGAGCGGCATAGGCGACGGCGGAGTCGGGGAACATCTGAACGGCGCGGTTCAGCTCGTCCATGGCATCGGTGATGCGACCCATGCGCTCGCAGACCGTAGCCAGTCCAAGCCGGGCCTCCAGGTTGATGGGGGCAATCTTCAGAAATGACTCATAGTCGGCGCGCGCCAGCCCGTAGTGGCGTAGCGTGGTGTGGGCATAGGCGCGGTAAAAGAGCGCGGCTAAATTGCTGGGCTCTATCCGGAGGACGTTGCCATATTCCTCGATGGCATATTCCCATTGGTTCAGCTCGATATTGACGGCGGCCTTCTTCAGTCGCAGGTCGGTTGACTGCGGCTGACGGTCAATCTGTCGGTTCAGCGCGGCGAGGGAGTCGCGCCACTGTTGTGGTGTGAGGGCTGTTTGGGCGGCCAGCGTGAGGACCGTCGTTAGCAGCAGGAGGAGGGTAGTCAGCGTATGTTTCATCAGGCTGCAAAGGTAGCTGAAATTGCCTTAATCTCCAAATCTTTTTTAAAATAGAAAGAAAATTTGCATTTTCGTTCGGTTCTTCGTGACTTTGAGCTTTGCTCGAAGTTACTTTCGTTCGGAAAAATGCAAATAAATTTGCATTTTCGCTCACTTATTCGTAACTTTGTCCCCAGAAAACTTAAAACTATTAACATTAACGATTATGAAATTAGACGGAAGAAGAAGTAGCTCCAACGTGGAAGACCGCCGCGGCGTGAGCACAGGAAAAGTGGCTGGTGGCGGTATCTTGGGTATTATCGTGGCTGTGGCCATCGCTTACTTTACGGGTGGCGATCCTACGGCGGCACTCGTTCAGGGCGTACAGCAACAGATGCAGGCCAAGACGGAGACCGTCGGCGAGCAGGAATTTACCGAGGAGGAACAGGCGCTGGCCGAGGACTGCAAGAAAATCATGGCCTCGACGGAGGACGTCTGGGCTAAGGTGTTTGAGGAGAACGGGTGGGGTGAATACCAGTACCCGACGCTCGTACTCTTCTCTAACCAGGTGAACTCGGCCTGTGGCTCGGCAACGGCGGCCGTCGGTCCGTTCTACTGCTCGGGCGACCAAAAGCTGTATGTCGACCTCTCGTTCTTCACCGAGATGAAGCGCCAGCTGGGCGTCGAGGGTAACACCTTTGCCTACGCCTACGTGATTGCCCACGAGATAGGCCACCACGTGGAGTACCTGACGGGCACGCTGAACAAGGCCCACCAGGCCATGAGCCAGACCGACAAGGTGACGGCCAACCAGCTGAGCGTGCGTCTGGAACTGCTGGCCGACTACTATGCCGGTGTGTGGGCTCACTACGAGGACCAGATGAACCACTCGATGGAGTACGGCGACTTGGAGAAAGGACTGGAGCTGGCCAAGGCTATCGGCGACGACTGGCTGCAGAAGAAGGCACAGGGCAGAGCTACGCCCGAGTCGTTCACCCATGGCACCAGCGACCAGCGCAAGCGCTGGCTGAAGCGCGGCTTTGAGACGGGCGACATGAAGACCTCGACCTTCGCCGTACAGAACTACAACGACCTGTAGGCAAAGACTGATGAAGACAATGCTCATCCTCGTTGGCAAAACGACCGACAAGCACTTCCAGGCCGGTATAGCCGACTATGTGGAGCGCATAGGCCACTATATGCCTTTCGACGTGGTGACTGTTCCGGAACTGAAGAACACGAAGAACCTCTCGGAAGACCAGCAGAAGCAGGCCGAGGGTGAGCTGATACTTAAACTGTTGCAACCATCGGACACCGTGGTGCTGCTTGACGAGCACGGACGTGAGTTCCGAAGCGTGGACTTTGCCAGCTGGCTGCAACAGAAACGCAACACGGTCCGCCGGCTGGTATTTGTAGTCGGCGGACCCTATGGCTTCTCGCCTGCCGTCTATGGACGGGCTAATGAACAGGTATCGCTGTCGAAAATGACATTCTCGCACCAGATGATCAGGTTGGTCTTTACGGAGCAGATATATCGTGCCTGTACCATTATCAAGGGGGAACCCTATCACCACGAATAAGACACGTCACTTGACGGTCTCAGTCCTCAGAAAATCCTCAAACTGCGTGCGGTAGCCGTTGAACACGTTGATGTCAACCTCGCCATGAATACCGCTGACGCGACCGTTTGGCGACAATTGCCAAACGACCAGCTTGACGTCGGGCTTATACTCACTATAGCGCGCTATCCATACTTGATAATTACGCTTTAGGTCGGGTGCCGCCGACAGGTAGCGGTTGACAAACTGCTGACTGACATAGAGAATGGGGCGCACGTGGATGCCGCGCTCGACCGTGTTCAAGAAAGCACGCATCTGGCGGAATAGCGCCTCCGTACCACCCATGGCGGCTATCTGCGAGGCCGACGGCTCTACATCGAGTACTGGCGGCAGGTCGCCGCTGCGGAAACGCGTGTTCATCATGAAGTATTGTGCCTGAGCCGCGCCACCCGTGCGACACGAGAAGAAGTGATAGGCCCCGATGGGAATGCCGTAGCGACGGGCCTGCAGGTAGTCGGCGCCGTAGTAGGGGTTCTTGATGCTGGTGCTTTCGGTCGACTTGATGAACACGAACGACACGGGGTAGTCCACACGACCCATGGCGTGCTTCTGGTTGCGGCCAAGATGGGTCACGCGCAACTGGTTCCAGTGTATGGGGTACTTCTTACGGCCTTTGCCGTGCTGGTAGCGGGAGATGTCGATGCCATAGATGCGCTCGCTGGTGTATTGGATGCGCTCGCCCAGATAGCGGTCGTTCTTCCATTCGCCTACACGGACGGCAGAGTAGGGCGATACCGAGAAACCGAAGCCGTGGCGTCGGTCGTCCTGCCACATGCCCTCATAGTAGACGTCGCCATCGGCCAGATAGTAGCCGTGACCGCTGGCCATGCTGCCGCTAAGGTCGCCCGTGTAGATACCGGCAGAGTCAAGGCGTAGGGCTTGGGTCAGGCTGTCGCCCGCGTACGTACCAATGACTATACGTCCAAGAGTGTCGCTGGCAATGACCGTTTCCTCACGGCAGATGTTCGTCCACTCTCCGATGCCGAACAACGACGTTGCTGGCACGGGAAGAAGCGACAGAAGCGTGTCGGTCTGCTGGGCATAGGCGGCAATCATCTCGTAGCCTTCGTCCTGCACGTTGTGACGCTCCAGATAGTAGGTCAGTTCGGCCTGTAGGGCTGAGTCGGCCGGAAAACTGCTCACGACAGAGTCGCCTACCGGCAGCGTCGGTATGAGCAACATCTGCGTAGAGTCAACTCCCACGGTAAGATGTACTGGCGAAAGACGACATTGACACCCGGCTAAGAGCGTCACGACCATCAGAATCTGGGCTAAGACCTTCATAATGCCTGCAAAATTACTAAGAAAACCGAGAAAATAATATCTTTTTTGAAAAAAGTTTGAAAAAAGTTTGGTGGACTCGGGAAAAGTACGTACCTTTGCACCCGCAAATCAGATAATGAGGAGCTGAATGGTTCCGTAGCTCAACTGAATAGAGCATCTGACTACGGATCAGAAGGTTGTGGGTTTGAATCCCGCCGGAATCACTTGAAACACGTCAAGGGAGCCAATTTGGTTCCCTTTTTTGGTGCCTGATTGTCAATATTTTACGAAGACAACTAACTGATAATCAGATTTTTACAAAATCTGCCATCCCTTAAAGTGTATAGCACGTCTTACAAGATGATGCAAGTTAGAATACACATTTTTCAATTATAAATAATTTAGGGGTATGAAAGCAACATTTGATGTAAAAGTGAAAATCGACGGTAGGAACGTCTGGGTCTCTCTCTCCATGCGTGATGGTGCCGAGGACGTGGATGCGAAGGTAGTGGAAAAGCTGATGAAGAAGCTACAGCGTTTGAGCAAACTAAATCTCAGAACATCTGAGAAAACAAAACATTTTTCACGAAGAAATGTTCAATATCACTATTAAAATGTCCAAAAGTACAGTTTGTGGGTCGTGAAAACGTTAATATACGACTTTTTTTTTTATGAGAGGGCTACTTCGGAGAAAAAACAGCATCTTTGCATCGAAATTCATAAAACATAATATATGATGAACAAGGAAGAAATGACCGTACTGGCCGCTCTTGTTGCCGACCAGGTAGTGAGGAAGTTGAAAGGTCTAAGAAACCTATCTGAGGCTGAGTATGTCGATGCCAATGAAGCTGCTCGTATACTCGGCGTGTCTGCAAACTATCTCCGTCAGGTGAAAGATCGCTATCCTCACATCAAGGCCGGAGACCAAAAACAAGGTCGCATAATGTTCAAGCGCGATGCGCTCCTCAATGAATTTAAATAGCATAGTAGTATGGACGGAATACGACAACCGATTCTCACGTATATATATAATAGGTGCGCGAAGGCTTCACCGATACGTGATGCTGTGATAGAGCTTCGAATAGCGTACGCCAACAAGCAGAAATACCTCTCGACTGGTATTCGCGTGTTCCCGCGGGAATGGCATCGTGGCCGGGTGGTGAACCGTCTGGATGCTGCTATCCTCAATAAAACGCTCGACAAACTGATGATGGAGGTCAGACAGGTCATTTACGATATGATCGACGATGGCAACATTGACATATTCGCCATTCCAATAAAACTTGCTGCGAAGCGCCGGAAGGCAATGACCTTTCTCGAATTTTATGACGAGAAGGCAAAAATCCGCAAACACGGCATAGGGAAAATAGCGCAAGGGCGATATGATCTTGTTCCTCGTGTTTTGGATGAATTTGGAAGAATCACCTCATTCTACGATCTAACTCCCAATAACATCATAGCCCTGGATAAGTTCCTGACAAAGAAAGGGCTTAAAGCGACCAGTCGCTGGGCAAATTATCACAAATATATTCGCCGCTTCATTAAGGAAGCTATTAAGGAGGGCTTCATGGAGCGTGACCCCTATGATGGCGTTCGGCTGGACCATGGCAATTTTGAGCACAGCATAGAGAAGTTCCTCACTGTCTCAGAACTGAAACAGCTGAAAGAAGCAAAAATGCCAGACGAACGTCTGGAACGTGTAAGAGACTTGTTTATTTTCCAGTCTTACACTTGTCTGGCTTACACCGACCTGGCGCATTTTGATAAAAAACGAATTCAGATAGAGGAAGGCAAAAAGGTATACCATGGCAAACGTGACAAGACCAATGTACGTTTTACCATCCCATTGCTGGCACCAGCCATAGAAATTCTGGAACGATACAATGGCCTTCCCCTTTCTTCAACTAAGAAAACCAAAGGGAAGATCATTAGCAATGGCAAGTATAACGAATTTCTGAAAGAAATGGCAGAAGCTGCCGGACTCAGCCAACATCTTACGACGCATTGGGCCCGGCACACAGGCGCCACAATGCTGTTGAATGCGGGAGTACAGCCGGAGGTGATAGCGGTCATTGGTGGCTGGAAGGATACGAAAGTGCTGATGAAGATTTACGCCAAGATGCGTGAGAAGACTGTCATTGCGGCAGTCAACGATGTAGAACATAAAATAGTGTAATTATGGCAGAAATGAATATCAATGAGAAATGGGCTGAGCTGCTCGATTATGCAAAGCAGCACGCCACCGGCGAAGGCTTACACCGTGGCTATAACTGGCTGAAGGATGCCTTCAACGAGTATTTGAACATGAGCGACAGCACTCCCGGCTACGGCATGGGCGGTCAACCTGACAGCATGCACAACCGCGAGGCGCTTGCCGAAAAGGTCTGTCTGGAACTTGGATACCATGTCGGCGGTCGTCACCTCATCGACGCAGATCAGGAGGCGAAGCTTCGACAGACGCTGAATGATATTGTTGCTGATCAGAGCCGCACCAACGGCCTAAAACTATAAGAGGAATGACTATGAAAAAGAAGAAGAGACCACCACCTATAAAAAAGAAGTCCCCGAACGTGAACGTCCGGGGGATGGTTCAGGGAATCTGACCTGTGTACTTCCTCGTGCTGGGGCAAAGGTACACATTTTTCCTGAATCAACCAAGTTTTGTTTTAATTATTTTTTGAATTTAACAAAAAAGGTTGAAAATATGCAATTATCAAAGTTATATGAGCTCACAGAGCAAGGAATTAACATCATAAAGTTAGTATATCCTCAGGTAACTGAATCTGAATTAGAATGCAGACAGACAGAGAAGTATGGCGAAGTATATTATGTGCGTGGCACAGATAATAAATGGTATAGTCCCATCGATGCATACATGATCAGCAATCAGAAAACACCTGGTAATAAGGATGAGTTCAAAGCCGCCATCAAAGAGATAGCACATACCTTTGGTTTTGATTATAAACCAAAAGAAAAAAAAGAGAGTGACGTAGACGCAAACGAGATAGCGGAGATAGCATCAAAGTTATTGCGCATTGGCGGCAAGTGGTATAAAAAGGCGAAAGATCCTCTGACCCTGCAGGAAACGCTATTCAACATTCCCAGCTCGATTATAGTCAACGACTACGGAAAAGATATAGGAAACTTGATACTGAAGGCTGCTCCTAAGTATCTGGCGGAAACCAACATACCCTCGCATATAAACTATCGCGAGAGTATTGATAATGGAGACGGCGAATTGTTCTACAACATATACAGACCACTTTCGCACATCCCGACGGAAGGTGAATGGAAACATATAGAGATGCTTCTGCGACACATTTTCCAGGAACAATATGAGATGGCGTTGGATTATATTAAAATATTGTACGAAAAACCTCTCCAGTCACTGCCGATACTCTTGCTCGTAAGCGAAGAGACAGGAACGGGCAAGAGTACGTTCTGCAAATTTCTTAATGCGGTGTTCTGCGAAAATGCCTTGCCTCTTACACCTGAAATTGTGGAATCACGATTCAACAGTTACTGGGTCGGAAAATTACTGGGCTACATTGAAGAACAAGCCGATGATAGCGAGGAAAGGAAGACGCAGAATGCCAAGATGAAGAATGTTGTGACAGCGGAAAAGCTTCCGTCAGAAGGGAAGGGAAAAGACCCTAAGGTTGCATTCAATTTCCTGAAGGTTATTATCTGTAGCAACGACGAATATACCCCGGTTAAGATTGACCCCAACGACACCCGCTATTGGGTTCGCAAGGTGCCTGCGCTCTCAAAAAAAGAAGAAGGCACAGATATACTGGATGAGTGCGTTAAAGAGATACCTTACTTCCTGAAGTATCTGCTTGATAGGCAGATGCGATATGAGCGAAAGAACAGACTGTGGTTCAATCCTGAGGAAATGCACACGGATGCCTGGCGCAAGATAGTACGTCACAGTGAGCCATCACTGGAGCAGGAACTCAGGGAGATCCTTCTTGATATCATGCGCGAGCAACATTTAGAAATGTTGGAGTATGATCTTACCACATTGATGGCGCTCTGCGAGAAATTAAGGCTTCCCTCCAGACTAAAATGTTCCATCACACGAAGTGATCTAAGCCAAATAATACAGAGATGGGGCATAGGAAAAGCCACCAAAACAGCAACCCGCATCACTTACTATTTGCGCGATGAGCTTAATAAACCATCATATCCCTGCCAAAAAGTCGGCAAAAAGCTCAAAATCTACAAGAAAAAACTTATAGAAGATGATCTCTGAGGAAATAAAAAAAAGGTTACAAGGTTACATTTGTTTAACTCTTTGATTTTCAATAAGTTTGGATATAACTTTTCTGTAACGAATTTTAAAAAAGTTGCAAAGGTTACAAAAGTTACAGAAGAGTTACATGCAAAAACCCTTTGTTTGTCGAGGTTTAAGGGCAATTTGTAACTTTGTAACTTTTGTAACCGCATTTTGAAAAATGAATTTATGAATATTAAGCAAATCAAAGAAAAAGTTACCTGCCTGGACTATTTGGGCAAGCCATTGAAGAAAACAAGTGCCGGATGGTCCCTCTACCGATGCCCATGGCGAGAGGACAATCACCCTTCACTGAACGTAACGCCCAATGGTAAGGTCTGGCATGACCTGGCTACAGGAGCCAAGGGTGGTATCATAGAGTTGGTAATGGCTTGCTTGAACACAGGAGATCTCAGTCGGGTGTGTGCCGAGTTCGATTCTTCTTCTTCTTTTTCGTTGTCATCAAGAGTATTTGACTGCGAAAAGAAAGAAGAAGTAGAGACCACAGCATTCTATTCATTCTCACTGGTTCCGCTCCAGTCGCGAGGGCTGTACGCCTACCTGACGAAGCGACGCATAAATACCAACATTGCTCGGCAGTTCCTTCAGGAGGCACACTATAGTTTCCTGCCGAAAAATGATGGCAAGTTCCTCTATGCACTGGCATACCCTAATGACAAAGGCGGTTGCGAACTTCGCAGCGAGTACTACAAGGGTGGAACAAGCCCGAAGGGTATATCTACCCACCTCGGTAAAGAAAACGTGCCTACGGTCGTTTTTGAAGGTTTTTTCGACATGCTTTCCTTCGCTACCCTGTGCGGAGAGGTGAGACACAACTACATCGTCCTGAACAGCATCGTCAACGCCCCTGCAGCCATCGAGGTGCTTCGCTCGATTAGCGGCAAAGTGTATCTCTGTCTGGATAATGACGAAGGTGGAGAGAAATCCACAAGGCAAATGCTCGAAGCGCTACCGTCAGCCGTTGACATTAGGAACCGATTCGCCCCGGCAAAGGACGTAAACGAGTATCTATGTAAAACTACCACTTTATCTGGTTCCCAGCCCAATCGGTGAGGTCAGTGATGTAACTTGGACTGCCACCGGCATCTTTGGGCTGAATCTTTAGGAGCGCAGTCAGTCGACGATGGGTATTATTGGCTATGCTTTGGACGACACGCGCAGCACCATCGACCCAACCGCCGTATGTTCTACTATTATCGAAGTCTTTCCTGACAAGTGAAAGCAATTCATTGGCGGCATTGGTTCGGCTGGTACCAGAGGTGACAATGGCATGTTCGACATGAAGGGCTTGTTGTGGCGTGAAATCATGAGCAGATGGAGAACTGGCGAAATCAAAGATTGACTTTACGGCATCACGCGCTTCAGGCCATCTACGGTAAAGGACTGCATCACGTTCCTCTACATGTCTACGTGCTTTTTCCAGCTCACCCGACTTATCCATTTTTGTCAGTTCCTTCCGCTTTTCCTGAATAGCCCTGGTTGCTTCTTTGAGCTGTTCGTTGGTTCGGTCGTGCCTTTCAATGGCATCAGCTGTCATGTTTCTAATTGTTTGTTTTGTCTGATCTTTAAGTTCATCGAGTTTTTTCAATTCCTCTGTGACATCATTCAACTGTCCTTTTCGTAGGGATATTTTTTCAATGATACTATCGAGCTGTTCCTGCTTTTCTTTCAGCTGCTTCTCTACCTCCTTATTACTTGTATCGCGCATATCTTCGAGTGCTGTGATTTCAATCTCCAGATGTTCTTTCTGTTCCATCAGATTATTAAGCATTGAAGTGAAAGATTTCAGTTTTGTCTCAGCCTTTTTTACCTCTGCCTGTATTTGATTCAGAGTATACTGCTGTTCTTTCTTTTTACCAGTCAAAACCTTTAGCTCAGTGCGCATTTCATCGACAATCTCCATCATCTGGCGGTATTCCTGATGAGTCAATGCCTTGGGACTGTCTGGTCCTTTTCGTTCACCGCGCTCCATGCCGAGCGATATGGCCAGTATGGTCTGCATCTCGCTCATCACCTCTTTGCCAAGTTTGATTGTTTTGCCCGTGTCCCAGTCAAGGAAGTCACCGATTACATGAGCATGATAATTCATCTTATACTCACCAGTTTCTTCATCGTAATATCCTTCGTCTTTGTGAAGGTCGATACGAAGGATATGCAGACGGTGATTCTCTGCCCATTTCAGGAAGTAATCGAAATCTTCTATCTTGGTATCTGCCTTGATGGGTGGACACATCTCACGGATTGGCGACCAGCCAGAAACTTTCGATTCACGACCAGTTTTTTTATTGAGCCTTTTCTTATCTGCCATCTGTGGTTTCTGTCCGAATTTTTCTTCGTACAATTTTTTCTGTTCCTCCTGGATCTCCTCAACCGTTTTTCCCTGGTATCTTTCTGATTCGTTGACCCACGATGAATTATTTTGTGTCAGGTGTTGGAAGAAATAGAGATTACGTCCAGAGTTCTTCACGGAGTCCAGATACTCTTGTTGTCTTTCGTTGTGCGCTTCGACGCTGCCCACGTTACATGGCCTCCAATGGCCCCCTGTTTTTGTTCCCATAATTTTGATTCTTTTTTGTAGGAGCTTGCTCCCTTGTTCTACATTTTATATGTCGCTCGGAGAGCCCACAATCCCCCGTCGCTTGCGGTAGGTGGGATGTAGTGGGCTATATCCCCTTACGGGAATAACTGTCGCGAAGTTACAATGCTTTCTTGATTCTGAGATGCTTGGAAAATTTTATTTCGTATTTTAACGTTTTCACGACTGCCTTGACGTTTCGGTACGATTTTGGCAACAGCAAAGGCTCGGTGCGGCGATTGAGCACCGAAGTGATTAACACCACTGAACGCAATGGAAATGAAGCGGTAAGCAGGCTGATCGACAGAGCCGACATGTGGAGCCAGCGGAACATGATATGCCTGCCTTTTAGACACAATCAATAATGTTTGGCCTTTAGGGGCATGGATATCAGGTAAGTCGTGAAAACGTTAAAATACGAGATTTATTTATTTTGTGATGCAAATTATAGCTAAGTTATTATCTTTGCACCGATATATTTTAATTGTTTATATTATGATTAATTTAAGTTTGAACGGTTTTGAAGAGGGCAGCAAGATTCTTGAGATTGAAGCTGCCGTGTTGCGTGTGATGGAGAAGACAAGTATCCGTCCGAAGAAGATAGACACCGAGTTGTGTGAAGCTAAGACAGAAGGCTGTCTTATGATGACGTTTGTAGTTAAGGAAGCATCTCTTGACGAATTATTAAATCTGAAGAAGGAGTTTGGGATTGAGTTTTCAATTACCATTATAGGTAAGAGTAGATCGGAACTTTTTCTGAAGTTGGAGGCACCGAGGGAAAATTTCCTAAATCTCGGGAAGAGGTACAGGTATGACCCCTCACAGACTCCACTACGTCCCATTTCCGCTAACCCTATGCAGCCTAAGCTACCTTAACTGAGACAAGAGCCATTCACGCTGATGCGTGAATGGCTCTTTACGTTACATTTTCGCCTCGCCGAGAGTAGAGCAGGATGAGGTAGTTCCAGATTTGGTCCAGCTTTCCGTAATCATCACGAATGTCACCGCTTATTTCATGGAAATGATTTTGGCATTCCCTTTTTCTGTGGTTGGTGTTATGCCCAGCTGACGCAACTGAAATTCGAGCACAGCAACTTTTCGAGCTTCTTCAAGATACTCTTCAAAATAGTCTGGTGGCCAATGTTGCAGACGACTATCTTTTTCCATATTTGTTTGTCATTTGAAAGAGCCGCCGCCTGAGCAGCGAATCAAACCCGCTGAGGTCAGGCAGAAGCCAAAAAAGAGCGATGGAAACCGCCTCCGTTTCTCATAATGAGGAACATCAACATGCCGTCATTTCCTTCGCTGATGCTGCAAAGATACGACAAAATTCTGAGACCACCAAAGATTTAGCAAAAAGAGCTGCCACCGTTGAGTCGCAGAACACGAACTTAATCGCACGATCCTCCAACAGGCAGCAGCTCATATCATGTGCCGTTTACTCTACACCCTCCATCAGTACGGTTATGGCACGTTCCTGGGCCTGATCGACTGTCAGACCGTCACGCCGACGTTCCTCAAACTCCTTCTCGGCCAGTTCTGCACGGGCCTCGATGAAGTCATCGACATCCTTCCGAGGGTCATCGGTATCGACCAGGTACTTCTTAAGGTACAGTCGATAATATGACAGTTCCTTGCTCATTGCCATATCAGTCAGGAATCCCATATATCACAGTGACGGTGGCACCAGTACTGTGCAGTAGTACAGCGATGGTACGCCCGCCAATCGTGCCGGTACCAGAGTATACCGTATCACCCTTTTTGCTACTCGCTTCATCTTTCGTGAGCGTCATACCGTACCGCTGCAGGATCTCTGAGATGATGTAAGTCGCATTGCCAGTGATGTAGGTCACAGAAACCATGCTCAGGCCTTGGTTACGACCAAGAAATGCGTAGGTGACTGTCGTTGTGTTCCTACCATTGCTATACATCTGGGCATAGTCGTTACTGGTTTCAACAAGATCCCAGCCGGACATGTAGGCCTTTACGTGATCGGTGTTGCTTCCCCAATCGAAGCATGGTTCATAGTACGTCACTGTGCCTGGCACATCCTGTCCGGGCAGGTCATCTTCATCATCACCGCCGCAAGCGGTAAAACTGGTTACACACATTGTGGCCATCATGACCACATTCATCAATCGTAAAAAACAATTCTTTTTCATATCCATAAGTTAATATAAAGTTTGTACACTATTTTCCCCGTCAATAAGATTGTCCAAATAATCTCCAGCATCCCATATATAACAGGAATCTTCAATATTCTCTATTTCTCCTAGGAAATGAAAATCGCCGCCCTCATTCTGCATTTTTTTCTTTTCTGCAAGTTCATTTTTAAACTTTTCAAGATATTCTTTCTTGCAATTTGCCAAGATTTCTTTTGCCTCTTCGGACTTAAAGAACTCATTTCCCGTCTCAGGATTAATTATTGGTTCGTTTTCCCAATAAACAATGTCAGTACAACCCATTGATTTTGTTTCAGCATATGACAGTACAGGGTAAAGCAATGACTTCCTTTGACTTTCTGCTTCGTATAGTTCGTTCTGGGCGCGTATAATAATCTCTGTCAACTTATCTGCCTTGTCCATTCTTTCAAATAGATCATCCAAACACTTGACTCGAGCCAAAGTACAATGTTTCTTGAAAATCTGTTTCCCGTTTTTTCCGAAGGAGTGAATCATTTTGTTCGTAAACGACTGTA
>Ga0247610_10005643_pt1 | contig 13140 bp, 18 predicted proteins | sample 174DNAGHGhighgp2_FD_193483 | JGI IMG/M metagenome (GOLD analysis project Ga0247610, IMG submission 193483) | Sheep rumen microbial communities from Palmerston North, Manawatu-Wanganui, New Zealand - 1742 DNA GHGhigh gp2 | ecosystem: Host-associated > Mammals > Digestive system > Stomach > Rumen...
TAACCCTAGGTTCTGCAATCGTAAGGACTAACTAAAGCGTTTAATTCTCTAGAGAATTCAAGAGTTAACTTAATGCTGAAGATTGTTAAGTCTCATTCGTCCATTCGCTCCCCTTAGGGCTGGCATTATAAGTGTCTCTTGATACTAAAGGACTATTCTAATGATGGTTTTATGTCGGTAACATGTCAGTATTATGTCTGTTTTATGTCAGTAAGCAAAATCGTATATCATTGAATAACAGACAAATAGTATAATTTTATGTCGGATGTCAGTAATATTTAATTACTTATTTGAATCTATAATAATTTTGTGCGCCAGTTAAGTACTTACTATTTCCCAATATTATGCTCTTGTTAAACAATAATACCCTTCTGTTTCACAATACTAACCTCTTATTCAATCCTAACCCTTTTGCACTTTTTGTTTTTAAGTTTTTCCGATTAAAATTTGGAAGTTTCGAATAAAGTCCGTATCTTTGCAGCGTTAACGTTTCATTAAATTAATAGAGTATGGAAAAAATCAAAAGAACCCGCGAAGAAGTCCGTGCTGCATTCAAGGACTTTATGCGCAGAAAAAAAGAGCGTCAGATGGAAGCAAGAATGGAGTTGGAAGCAATGAGTCAACAAGGATTCTTCGATAATTAATTGTCAAACACTTTAAATCTTTCTTACTATGAACACGCTCAGATTGGAAATTATCTATCTGCAGGCACCCTATAGGGTAAAGCAGAGAGAAGACAAACCCCAGCATTATTATTTCAGAACAGATTTTGGCGTAGAATACGACATCTGTATAGAAGAAGATTTCTCCATTATTCCCAGTGGAGCCTATACGCTTGATATTACAAATCGTGAACATACCATGACCTTTACTATATCCAAACCGCAGAGGGACAGATGGAAGGTCAGATGAATTGCATGGCTATTATATCTCGTAAAGATAATCCCAAACTTCAAGAGATCATTAAGGAATTTGAGGACACGATAGCCGTGGGGACAGGTGACCCCATGATCCATGTTTTTTTATTCGTATACTTTCGAAAGATCAACAGGCTGAAGAGGCATCTTTATTTTCTTTAAATACCAATCCTTGTCGCCCATTTCTTCAGCACCTTCAAGATATTTTTTGCACAAATGTTGTAAAGACACATCTGGGTCTTTGGAGAATGCCAACTTATCTAACATATTATTTTGTGCTATTTTAAAATCCAAATTGTTTGCGACATCAGCAACATTTATCGTCTTCACAATAACAGGCTTAGCTGCAAGTGTTGCTGCAGTTTTTTCTAGATAACCTCCTTTGGTTCTTTTATAAACATTTTCATCAGGCATCCATACCTTTTGTGTTCCTGAGAAGGTTTTACTTACAGCTACACCATTCTCTACCTTAACAACCATTTTAAAGATAGGTGTCCTTTTTTTATACCATTCACCTGTAGCATTTGGATATTGGTCATCCACATATGTTATAGTACATATGCCATCAACAACGAGTTTGTCGTCAACAACTTTGTATGGGACTTCAAATGAACCTATCTTATAAACGCCATTTGTAAGCGGATTGGTTTTCCTATAATTTATGGCATCTATAATGTCTGTGCAGGCTTTCTTAAATCTGCTACTTTTTGACAATAGATAGTAGTCCCAACTGTGATTCTTTTCTGTATCTTTCCATTGATCGTATAAACGATTTAATTCAATAACTCTGGGGTTATTCTTCTCTTGTCCATACACAAACTCCACCCTTGAAGGGCTATTCCTCGAATAGGTATCAAAATCTGGAATAATCCTACGTTCAAAATAACCAGATTCTTTTAAGATGGAACCATACAAATCTATAAAATCATTGATGTCTCTCATCTTTTCTTGAAGGAAACTACGTAATCCATTAATATCCAATTCTGTTATTTTTGCCAACTCCTCATTAGAGGGATCTAACGATCTAATATTTGCCTTTTCAACAATAGTACTAGGCTTTACAGGTTGTGCATAACTTACATAATGATTAAATGCTTTGAATTTGTCAACATTATACTTTTCTATTAAATAAGAACTTTCATTATCCATCGGAGGAACAGTTTGAGAACAATATAACTTGAGACCCATATAGATTTCTGAATCAATCCATTTGTAGCGATCAACGGAATCATTCTGTCTGTTTTTCTTATCTAATTCAGAATAAGTCTTATCAAATAGGTAATTATAATACTCCTGCCTCCAACTACGTTTATATTCATTGGGAAAATCTTTCTTTTTTGTTACAACCTGTTTAAACAGCTTACCTAGTTCAGAGTTTTCTTTTTTCAGATCGTCAACACTCATATTTCTTTCATCTAGGTAAGATTGTAAAACCTCATATGAGTAAATATCGTTTCTAGAAACTCTATTAAAAGCATCTTTTTCGACTTTATTGAATAGCTCTTTGTCATAGATGGTTTGATGCTTATAATTTCCTGCTGCCTTTCTGTTTATAGGGTATTCGACATATTGAGCATTTGCAAATAAAGAAAAAGTGATAGCTATTGCCAATAACGCATTTCTTTTCATAAATCTATTGTTTTTAGTTATTTCTGCTTGCAAAGATAATAAAAGATCCCTAAACTTGCAAGGATTTGATACAAAAAAACGAAAAAGACTACAAAATAAATCTCAATTTATCAAGGTAGGGCATCACATCCAGATTATCTCGAAAGATCAAAGACCAGTCCAAGTGATTGGGTAACAAAGAGACATCTATTATAATAACGACACAGAAGTGCCAGCTCCCTCTATGTGTCATTTTGTTCTATCCAATTATAAAGATCTCTTACGATTTGTGGTGTTAAGAATCTCTGAGAACACTTCTTTCTATGCCTCTCATCATACATCGCGTAGTCAATAAAATACTTTCTATTTAGAGAAGATTCCCTAAAATCCGGTGCAAATTCTATATTTTGCTTCACTCTATTCTCATGATTTGAAAAACCTGTATCAGATTTAATTTGGTACAATCTAATATCCTGTCCTTTTAAACATGGTGGCATTTCTTTAACTCTTTCAAGAGCATACCCCATCCATGGATATTTTCTCTTAATACCCCAATAAAATGATGATCTACTATTTGAAGCAATTATTAGTTTTGGACAAATATGCTTTTCTATTTCTGCAAAAGTGATCAGCATTATTTGTTTTTGGAATTCTACGTTTCCTTCTATCTCTTTAGAAAATTTATTTTGAGAAGATTCAACAAAAGGGAATAAATCTAAATATGCTGTATGATTAAGTAAATAATCATCATCTCCGATTAACTGATCATATTTATTACGCCAATATGAATTACACCTACGCTCAGGAATAGACATTGTTTCCTTGAAAGTGTAAAAAAGAGTATCCTTTGAATCACCACTTGGATTAATACCCGTTATAAGAATGCCGTTTCTAGGATTTGCACAACACATGCTTAATCCACGATTAACAAAATCTCCCTTTATAGAGTTATCTGTTCTAACCTTCAATAATTCATGATAATACTGTAAAGCGAGCGTAATGTCATGTTCCATACAATCCCTTCTACCAAGAAAAGAAGAATACAAATTCTCGAAATATTTATAATTCATATTGGATACATTTAGTTATTCGGCTGCAAATATAACAATTGTTTTTGAAATAACAATCTTTATTCTGATTTTTTTACCCCTTAGGTAAACTCACCAGGTACGGTTCTCGGTGAGGAGAGATCGTACTCAGTAGGGTCGGTTCCTATTGTGTAAAAACACTGTTTTGTTAATTATATCATGATCCGTAAGGCCCGAAGGGATGCAAATGTTTCTGCACCCTTTGGGCTGTTTGGATTTTCAGAAATATAAGAATGTGGCAAATAAATGTAAGGGGAAAGAATTAAAACTAATGATCTTTTTAGAAAAATCGATTCGATTTTTTGCGAATTTCGATTCTTTTTATTATCTTTGCAGCCGAAAAAGTATAAAGTATGATAGTTACTTTTAATGAAGTATATCTGGAGAACCTCTATAAAAAGGGGGAGACTGGCTTGAAGAAGTTCAGGTTTCAGCCCCAAGTCGTCAGAGGATATCAGAAGGCTGTCAAGTACTTGATTCAAGCTCGATGCAAAGAAGACTTGTTTCCATTTAAATCACTTCATTTCGAAGCTCTTCATGGCGATAAGGAAGGACGGTTTTCGGTTAAGGCGAATGATCAATATCGAGTAGAGTTTACTTTGGAAGAGTCAGATGACGAACCTGTGGTGACTATCTGCAACATTATGGAATTGTCAAATCATTATAAATAAATACGGTTATGGCTAAAATACAAAACATCTCAGAAAACAGAATAGCAAACAATATGACTTCATCAGAATTGATACATCCAGGAGAAATGATCAAAGATGAAATTATGGCACGAGGACTGACTCAAAAAGAGTTGGCCCAGCAGATGGGTGTGTCCTATACCGTATTCAATGAGATACTAAACGGTAAACGTCCTGTTACTACAGAATATGCCTTGTTGTTGGAAGCTGCTCTTGGAACGAGTGCTAATATCTGGCTTGGTTTACAAGCAGACTATAATATGCAGAAAATAAAGCAGGACAAGTCGTTTATGAAGAAGCTGGAGAAGATTCGCAAAATAGCTGCAATTTTCTAATGAGAGTCTAGTGCAATAAATATCTCGTAAGAATCCCAACGTATCATTTTTAAAATAGGGATATTAAGAGCCAATAGCTTGTGTTACAGGTGATTAGTTCGTCATTTTGTGTCGAAAACCGAGAAAAACAGCAAAAAATGAAACGCCCCTTTTGATACAACCTATTGAAAAATGTTGTACCTTTGCACAAAGTTTGTTAAAAATAGCACCCTCTCGTGCAAGATTTGCGATATTTGGGTGTTATATAAGAAAGGATTAATATAAACAAAGGAATATGAAGAAGATCGTTTTAGCAGTAACAGCAATGTTACTTAGTGTGTGTGCAAATGCTCAGAATGCCGTTAGCAATTGGAGCCTCCAACCAAAAGTTGGTATAAATCTGGCGACAATGACGAATGACGATGATGCAAAGATGCGTGTAACACTCGCACTTGGAGCAGAACTTGAGTATCACGCAACGCCCTTGCTCTCTATTTCTGCTGGGGCTATCTATTCTCAGCAGGGAGCCAAAGGAGATACTAATGGAATTAAGGAAACCATCAAGATGGATTATATAAATGTGCCGATATTGGCCAATTTCCATGTGGCAGAAGGTCTTGCCTTCAAGGTTGGTATACAACCCGGATTTCTGATAAACGACAAGGTTGAGGTCTCAGCAAATGGTGTTACTGCTGAGGTTGGGCTAAAAGAAGCCCTTCAGGAATCAGGAGTCAACGCAGATATACCCTCCTTGGATTTCGCCATTCCGCTTGGCGTTTCCTATGAATTTAATCGTGTCGTACTGGATGCACGTTATAACTTCAGCCTAACGGAGGCGCTGTCTATCATGGGAGAATCAACCAAGCACAGCGTGTTCCAGATAACTATCGGATATAAACTGGGCTTATAATCGTTTCATGGGCTACCTTTGCACAAAGAATGTTAAAAACAGCACTATTGCGTGTAAGATTTTTGATGTTTGCGGGTTATATGGGTGAAGACCAATTAAAAATAGAGAAGATGAAAGTAAGATTTAATCGTTGGTACAACGCCGTTTTGACAGCATTACTGTCGATATTAGGGTTTGGATGCTCTTCTGAAGAGCCTATGGATATGTATGGTCCACCTGTAGAGTATGGTACGCCTCAGGCTGATTTTATTCTGAAGGGTACTGTCACAGATGAGATTGGTACACCCGTTCAAGGCCTCAAGACCTCTTTGAAGGAAGTCTATGGGCATAAAACTGGCTATTGTGTAGACTCGATACAGACAAACGAATCTGGCAATTATCAGTTGAAACTCGGAAAAGAGTCTAATTTCTTTAAAGAAAATGTAAAACTGATTGTCGAAGACATCGATGGCGAGGCCAATGGCGGTGAATTCCTCAGCGACACTCTTGATATTGACTACAGCAAGGCAGTAAAGGTTGGTGAAGGAGACCAGAGATGGTATGAAGGCACATTCGAAGTGGTCACCGATATCAAACTGAAAAAGAAATGAAGCCCACCCCGCTGACTCTCAAGAAGAAACTTGCCCTCGAACTCTGGCGACAGAAGGAAAATCTTATCCGTGAGGAGCATCCCCTAAGGCAGTTGTTCTGGGAATGTACCTTGCGCTGCGACCTGAAATGTCGTCATTGTGGCAGCGACTGTAAGATGAAGGCAGAGAGCAGCGATATGCCTAAGGAAGACTTCCTGCGTGTGCTCGACAGCATTGCTGCGAAGACCGATCCCCACAAGGTGTTTGTCATTATCTCAGGAGGCGAGCCTTTGATGCGACGCGACATAGAGGAATGTGGACGAGCCATCTACGAAAAGGGCTTTCCTTGGGGTATGGTAACCAACGGGCTGCATCTTACTCCCCAACGTTGGCAGGAACTCTTAAAGGCAAGTATCCACTCGATGACTATCAGTCTCGACGGTCTGGAAGAAGACCATAACTGGATGCGAGGCAACGATCAGAGTTTCCAGATGGTGAGTCAGGCCATCGACATGTTAGTAGCAACTGAGGGCTTTCTTTTCGACATTGTCACCTGCGTGAATCGTCGTAACTATCCGAAACTCGATGAAATCAAGGAATTTTTGATTTCAAAAGGTGTGAAGCGTTGGCGACTTTTTACTGTTTTCCCTGTTGGTCGTGCTGCCCTCGATCCTGATATGCGACTGACCAATGAGGAATTCCGCGGGGTCTTCGATTATATTAAGAAGGTACGTGAGGAGGATCGCATCCGGGCTGATTATGGTTGTGAGGGTTTCCTTGGCAATTACGAAGGTGAGGTTCGTAGCCGTCTTTTCGCTTGTCAGGCGGGAGTGACGGTTGGTTCTGTGATGGCGGATGGCTCTATCGCTGCCTGTGCCAGCATCCGGGCCGACTATCATCAGGGCAATATCTATGAAGACGACTTTATGGAGGTTTGGGAGAACCGCTATGCGGCCTATCGTCAACGCGAATGGATGCGTACAGGCGAGTGTGCCAACTGCAAGTATTTCCGTTACTGTCAAGGCAACGGAATGCATCTGCGCGATGCTGATGGCAAACTATTGTTCTGCCATCTGCATCGGCTACAGGAAACTTAGCTTTTATTTTTTCAGATTCAGGCGGAGACCAAGCTGGAGGTTGAAACTGGTGGGCTGGTCCTTGAAGTAGTTGCACAAACGACTACCGTTGTCGAAGTAGTGCTTCACACCTGGTTCGGCATATAGGCCAAACTGAGGCAGGATATTATATTGAAGGCCTACCCCACCCTGAACGGAGAACTGCAAGCGGTCGCGATTGAGATGCTGCGTCACACCCTCGGAAGCCAGATACGTCTTGATGTTGTAATCGGCCTCAGCACCAACAGACAGATAGATGTTCAAACCACCACGATGGAACAGTTGATACTGTGCATTCAGCGGAATGCCCAGATAATGAAGTATCTGTTCCTGCGAGATGGAAGAACCGTTGATGATAGACGCGAAGTCGGAGTGCAGACGGGTATAGATGATGCCCGACGACAACAACCATTTCGTCGACAGCGGATAACTGACAGACAGTCCGATAGCGATGGGCAGATAGTGTTTCTGTCGCTCTTCGTAGCCCACGAGATAGATGGGTTCGTCGCTCCGAGTGAGGGCTCTGTTGTGAGGCAGATACTGGTCTATTTCATAGCGAGCTGCCAAAGCATCATCCATTCGCACACCATTGGATCGCTGCAAATGGGTAAAGCCGTTGGAAGCATAGAGGCCGAGGGTCATTGCTTTGTCGGCTTTGGAGGACAGCTGGGCGATTGCTTCGTCTATCTGGCGAAGGGGATCGTCGTTTGAGAGTGGAGAGTGGAGAGTGGAGAATTGAGAGTTATCGTTACTCTGCTGCTGATCATTTTCAGTTTGAAGGATCTCTGAACTCTCTGTACTTTCATGGGTTTCGATGACAGATTCCTCAACAGAAACCTGAGCCATAAGGTTTGTTGAAGGCTGAATCACGGGGACAGGCACCCTGATCTCCACTGCGCTACTATCATTGAGCCAGTCCCCATGATTCTTCTGCGACTCGGTAGGCACCTGTGGATTGGCCTGCGAGAGTTCTGGCTGAGGAGTTTGGGGAGTCTGAGGGGTTGGGGCTTCTGGGTTCGAAGAATGCCACAAGCGATAGCCTCCGCCAACTACGAGAAGGGCGAGGGTTGCAGCCACAGCCCAACGGCGCAAGGGTACGAAACGGGCACGAGGCTTCTTGTTGCCTGCGAGGTCTTTGGGCAAGGCTGCCTCAATATCAGCCCACAGATCGTCTGGTGGAGCTACTTCGCGCTCTGCCAGCTTATCATGCAGTTGTTGAGTCCATTTGTCCATTTTCATATCCTTTGTTTGTTTTTATATTCTACGATCATCTGTTGTAGCATCTTCTTCGCTCGGAAGAACAGCATGGCTGAGTTTTGTTCGCTGATGCCGAGCTGTTGGGAGATTTCGCGATGAGAGAGTTGCTCGAAGACGAAGAGGTTGAGTACCACTCGATAGTTGGCAGGCAGCTGTCCTATCATCGCGTCCAGCAGGTCTGGTGGCACTTCGCCCACATCCGGCTCTTCGTCTATCACGTCGTCAGGCTTCTCTTCTGTAAAGGGCAGACGCTCATGTTCCCTGATATGGTCGATCGCTCGATTGGCGACGATTCTCGACACCCACGACTTCAACGAGCCTTCGCCCCGATAGTCGAAATGGCCGATGTTGGTGATGATCTTCACGAAACTGTCTTGCAGCACGTCGCGCATATCGTCGCGATTAGGGATATACCTCAGTCCGATCGCCATTGCATATTTCGAATAGCGGTCGTAGAGTCGGCGCATCGCTGCCCGCTCCCCTTTACGTATGGCATCTAACAGTTCGCGTTCTGTCTCCACAGGTTTTATTCTATATCCCGAACTTTCCTTTTTGCCACATATATCAATTCATGTGGCTTCGGGAAATCCCACATTCTTTCAACATGATCTCCACTTCCCATTTTTGAAAAATATACTTTGTTCAATGTTATCTTTAATGACCACAAATTTGTTTCATAATTATAGACTGCTAGAATTGGCTCTTCTGTAACAACTATAATATACCCAGTATACCTTTTATTATCACTATTATATGTGAATCCTTCAGCTATACTTCTTGGATTTGAAACAGAAATATTGTTTTCGTAAAAATAGGTGTTTTGCGCTGAATAACCTTGAGCTTTATTACATACTATAACAATAGGAAGCGATGTTAATACCACACTATCTGGTCTTATAGACTCTATCAAATAATCATCATAGTATTTAGAATAATCTTCATAATCTTTCTCGGTTATGTCTGCTACATTATTTAATATAAATGTCTTGGCATACTGAATGAGTGCATAAGGCGGCAAAACATTAATCATGTAGTCTTTTACTCTTAGAGTAGCCGTATCTACCACATGCTCGTCCATTATCCACTCTCCCTCAAATTCACCAGACCCAATCATACGAATAAAAACTGCATCTTCTGCATGCATTTGGATGTCATCTTTTGTATCGTCCTTTGTACAAGCTATGAGGCCAACAAGTAGCAGAATTAATAGAAATAATTTCTGTTTCATACCTTTGCTTTTTTATTGTTTTCTACTTTTATAACGGCAAAATTACGAAATCTTACACGAAATCCTAAATTATTTTAGGGAAATTCCATTTTCTTTTAGGGGAAATCCTTTCAAGCGTTGGCGGTTTAGGGCTAATTTTGCAGCGTGAAACCTTATAAAGGTAAAAAGGTAAAATAGTAAAAAGATAAAATGTTTGGCTTATGAAAAGGATGATGATTGCTATGTTGAGCTTGATGCTCACGTTGCCAATGATGGCACAATACGGGCGACCCCGCTACTCTTCTGGTCGCTATGGATATAGTACGTATACCCGCACGAGTTATCGTCACAACCCCGTGAACTCCTATTTCGGATTTCGTGTAGGTGGGGCGTTCTCTACGGTCAGTTCTGATGACAAGTATCTTGATGGTGGTACAATGCGTTCAGGTCTGAACGTGGGCGCTGTGGCTGGATTCCAAGTGGCTCCTCACGCACCTATCTATTTCGAGACGGGTCTCTCCTTTATAGAAAAAGGTGGTAAGGGCAACTTCGAAGGTCGTAAGTTTACCTATAACCTCGACTATCTGGAAGTGCCGTTGTTGCTGAAGTACGACTATAAGGTGGATCGCGATCTGAGCATCCAGCCTTTCTTAGGCGGTTATGTGGCAGCGGGCGTAGGCGGAAAGATTAAGGATTTCGGCCATCGTCAGGCTTACAGCTCCTACGATGATGATGCTTTCAATCGTTTCGACGGAGGTATTAAGGTGGGTTGTGGCTTGCAGTTCAACTACCTTTATGCGGAAGTGGGCTATGATTTTGGATTGTCGAATATCAGTCGCGATTATTTCGATGATGCCCATACGGGCAGCCTCTTCGCAACGATCGGCGTAAACTTCTAAAATTATTCCCACGTTGGGAACGTTTCATTCCCACCGTGGGAATCAAATGTTCCCAGTCTGGGAATGAAAAGTTAGCTTTCTGCAAAGGCTGCAGCCTCTGCTTCAGCGATAATATCTTCGCGTGATTTCTCTTTGTGAGAGATATCGGAGAGGTCGAAGTCGTCTTCGAATTGAGAATTGAGAGTTGAGAGTTGAGAGTTTGGATTACCTTCTTCGCTTGGGTCTGTGGAAGGGGTATTCTCTTTCCTCTTTCCACTTTCCTCTTTCCTCAAATCCTCCTGCTCGATGATAAAATCCTCCTGTTCTTTCTCAGGATCGGGCACGAGCATCGTGGGCTCTTCCTCCATCTTTGTGCGATCAGACTTTGCCTTGAAGATGGCATCCACGAACTGTGGTTCGCGCTTCAGCTTCTGCAACGTCTCTTTCGAGGCGTTCTGCTGAGCCTCTTTCTTGGAATAGCCTGAGCCACGCTCGCCCTCAACACCCTCGATGACCACCTGGAAACTGAAGACTGGACTGCCATTATCATCCAGCTTCTGCTTCAGCATGCGATACTCCATACGTACCTTATTCTTCTGGCTCCACTCCAACAGCTTCGACTTGAAGTTCACCTCCTTGAAGGCCACCTTGTCGAGGTTGATGTATCTGCCCAGTACACGATTCTCCCAGAACCACATACAGGTATCGTAGCCACGATCCAGATAGATGGCGCCCACCAAAGCCTCGAAAGCATTGCCATTGACATAGCTATTGTGCGAGTTGCTGCGACCTGCCGAGAGGAGAAGCTGCGAGAGTCCCATCTCGTTGGCGAGCTTACCTAAGGTCTCACGACTGACCAGTTTGCTGCGGGTATTCGTCAAAAAACCTTCACGCTTGCCCTCGTACTGCTTATAGACAATGTGTCCCACTATCGCATCGAGGATGGCGTCGCCCAGGAACTCCAAGCGTTCGTTGTTCAGCGGTTTACCCTTGTCATTACGACGACCTATGCTCTTGTGCATCAGCGCCTGACGGTAATACTCGATGTGGTGCGGATAGAAACCGAGAATCTCGTAGAGAGAAGAAAAAAGCTCCTTCTCCTTGCGGAAAGGGAGCTTGATATGATCAATGATGTTATTAATCCACATACTTCTTGAAGACGACACAAGCATTGTGACCACCAAAGCCGAAGGTGTTGCTGAGACCAGCACGTACCTCACGCTTCTGAGCCTTGTTGAATGTGAAGTTCAGATTGTAGTCAATCTCAGGATCCTCATCGCCCTCCTCGTGGTTGATGGTGGGAGGAATGATGTCGTTCTTCACTGCGAGCACAGTAGCCATAGCCTCAACGGCACCAGCAGCACCCAGCAGGTGACCAGTCATTGACTTCGTAGAAGAAATATTCAGTTTGAAGGCCGCATCGCCAAAGACGTCCTTGATGGCCCTAGCCTCAGAGATGTCACCCACGTGAGTAGAAGTACCATGCACGTTGATGTAGTCGATCTCATCAGGCTGCATACCAGCATCCTCGAGAGCGTTCTGCATCACAAGCTTGGCACCCAGTCCCTCAGGATGAGAAGCGGTGATATGGTGTGCATCAGCACTCATACCGGCACCCACCATCTCTGCATAGATCTTCGCGCCACGAGCCTTAGCATGCTCGAGTTCCTCGAGGATCATACAACCAGCACCCTCGCCCATGATGAATCCATCGCGAGAAGCACTGAACGGACGGCTGGCCTTCTCAGGCTCATCATTGCGGGTAGAGAGGGCATGCATAGCATTGAAACCACCTACGCCAGTAGCGCAGATAGCAGCCTCAGCACCACCAGCTACGATGGCGTTGGCCTTACCCAAGCGGATGAGATTGAAGGCGTCAGCTAGTGCGTTAGAAGAAGAGGCACAAGCAGAAGCGGTGATATAGTTGGGGCCGTGGAAGCCATACTGAATAGAAATCTGACCTGCTGCGATGTCAGCAATCATCTTCGGAATGAAGAACGGATTGAACTTAGGACCATCGGCCTCGTGTACGCCATAGTACTTTACTTCTTCCTCGAAGGTCTTAATTCCACCGATACCTACGCCAAAGACCACACCGATGCGGTTTTTGTCTTCAGTCTCGAGATCCATCTTACTGTCTTCGACAGCCTGCTTGGCGGCAATCATGGCCAGCTGCGTATAGCGGTCCATCTTACGAGCCTCCTTGCGGTCGATAAAGTCGTTGATATTGAGGTTCTTCACCTCACAAGCGAACTGTGTCTTAAAATTACTTGCATCAAAAAGTGTAATAGGTGCTGCGCCGCTCACTCCGTTGATGAGGTTGTTCCACATCTCTTCAGGAGTGTTGCCGACTGGCGTCACTGCGCCAAGACCTGTTACAACTACTCTTTTTAATTCCATAAGCTACTTTTAAAGCATAATGGTTGCTTCGAATAGGAAGCAACCATTATGTTATTCATCAAAATTTATTTTGCGTTCTCCTCGATATAAGCGATAGCATCACCTACAGTACCGATCTTCTCAGCCTTATCGTCGGGGATAGAGATACCAAACTCCTTCTCAAACTCCATGATGAGCTCAACGGTATC
>Ga0247610_10005644_pt1 | contig 13139 bp, 12 predicted proteins | sample 174DNAGHGhighgp2_FD_193483 | JGI IMG/M metagenome (GOLD analysis project Ga0247610, IMG submission 193483) | Sheep rumen microbial communities from Palmerston North, Manawatu-Wanganui, New Zealand - 1742 DNA GHGhigh gp2 | ecosystem: Host-associated > Mammals > Digestive system > Stomach > Rumen...
CAGGCGATTATCGATATTATCATTTATGATAAATAGAGCAACCTTATCAGTCTTAACTTGTTCATTTAATATGTCCACTATCATGGTTTCAATACCACCATATTTGAACGACCATAAAACATGAGCAATCTTCATCAATTCTTTTTTTTATAGTTTTTTAGAACTCATCTGATAAAAATATCATCCACAATCATTGACTCTATCAACACACGTAATTAATACTGGACAAAAAAAATTCTCATCGGAAAAATCAATTAATATCTCACGCTTTTGATTTACAAATCAATCTCTTGAATCTACCATACAACACGTAAGAAAGGGCAATAGGGAGATACATTAAGATTAACGGATGCTCTTTTATTACTTCTTTACATTCAGACGCATCAACTAATCCTCGTTTCTGAACACGATGTAATTTCATTAAAATTACACTTTTTATGTTGACATCACTCCAAAAGGATCTTTTAAAGAAGATTCCTTTCAAATACAACAAAGATATTCGCACTGCTGCCCTATCACAAAGTCTATTTACCCTTTCAAGACTGGATTGTACCATGCCACTCGGTACTACTCTATAGCAACCCATTTTTTCTGGCACATATTCTCCATATGCATTCCCTGAAAAGAAAAGATACATAAAATAATCTATCGACGGACAATTTGAACGATCCAAACTCACATACTTTTTCACCAAATCCATTCTTACACACATTGTCAACGTCAGTATGAAATTATGATCCAACAATGCTGCAAATATATCACCAGAGCGAGCACTTTCCATACGTTCCTCACACCAATCATATTTGGTAAATTCTCCATCCTTATTTGCCGTTTCAAAAGCAGTATAAACGAAACCAATATTTGGATTATTATCCATAATATTTACCTGCTTCTGCAACTTCTTTTCATCCGTCCAATAATCATCCCCTTCGCAAATTGCTTCATACTCACACTGCTCCCGCCAAAAATTATGAATAGTCATTTTTTCCGGCTTCCCATATAAATTTTTTTTAAGTAAATAGATGGCATACGTGCAATTCGCATTATCCTTGTCCTTAGACATTATTACATGCGCATACTCATTATCGTATTCCGACACATCATCTGGATTACAATGTTCATTTATCCATCTCTTTATTACTTCTTGTTCTCCATCTGTACTCGCATCATCAACAACATATGCAAGAAAAGGGAAATTGGTTTGCTGCATGACAAATCCCTTCAATGCATCCGTAATGTATTTAGACTGATTATATGTACAACATTTAATCAATACTTTATATCTACCCTTTGGAGGAAATCCCGTTAACATAATCTCAATTCATTTAGCTAAACCAATCGACGAAACTACCAAACAATCTTGCTCATATAGTCTTTGAACAATCACAATTCTATAGTTGCACGTCTCGGTTCAAAGCAACAACATGGCCTCAACGCAACAACTCTAACCCCAGAGGCTCTTTGTGGTCCTATATTGGCAAATGTTGCAATAACACTCGTGTCGCCACCAAGTCCAAGCGCTCCAATATGAGCTGCATTCACACCAGATGTAATACGTTGTTCAAACTCTGTCTGGTAATCATAGTTCCCTTTAGCCATAGCCTCCAGCATTAACGACGTAGCTTCAAATTGAGAACGTCCAATACCAATAGCCAACGTACACGGACTACATCCTAGTTTTGAGACTGCCTCTCTCGCTCGAGATATTATTTCATCCACAACAACATCCACACTATGCCGGTGAAACACGCGGTGTGTTATACCCCGAATTGCTGGACCACCTCCAAGCATCAAGACGGTTAATCTAATCTTATCTGGATCGTCACATGGACGGAAAAGAATTGGGGATGGCGCTAATGCACCTGAATCCTCATCCAAGCCACCACTTTGATCGATGCGTTGCATATCATCACCTTTTATTGCCATCGGACGTCCAGGAAGTTTTCGCAACCCTTGACGAATACCTTCGTTTATATCATCTATCAATGATCCACTAATACTACGATTGGCACCAACTTCCAAATAGATATGAGGAATACCAGTGTCGTCACACAACGGACATAACCTTTTCTCAGCGACCTTGGCATTTTCTAAAACCTGTTCGAGAACCCATCTAGACTTAGCATTGCTTTCAGAAGCAATTGCTCTCTCATATGCCGCCTTTTGATCAGGACGAAATGTACTTCCAGCCTTAACCAATACTGCAGATACTTTCTCTATAATCTCATCATTCATATATGCTCCTTCCTTTAGCAACTGCGATAATAGCCTGATAATTCTTTACCTTAATACGATATAAAGCTTCCATTCCAAGCTCTGGATGTACAAGAAGTTCTCGTTCGTATGTCTGGTCTTCAAACAACGCTGTTGTTGGTGGTATAACAGCAAACACCGAATTATTCTCTTTAAGTAATTCAATCGTTGCTGCACCTATAGCACCTTTACCTAAATGTAGCTTTATGCCAAGTTTCGACAAAGGTCCGAAACTTTCTTCTATCTCTTTCTTATTACTTGACGTTGGACCAACTCCAGCAGGGCTAACCGCAGTGTGAAAGATTACCCCACCCCGCAAATCAACCTTTCTGTCAAGAGTTCCCGACTCTGCTTCCATGATAATTTTAGGCAATACTGCATCACGTCCGCAGTATATCCAACCAGAAATGTTCACTATATCGCCAACTTCAAGATTAGCGATATCTTCCTCTGATATGGGAGTCTCTAGATATTTCATTTTCAATTTATATTTCTATTGGCACATTAGATACCAATCCATACTCTCCTTGGAAAAAAACTTTACAATATTTCCCGCTTCCATCACTTAAATGAATATCGACATGACCTAAGCACCTATCGACATCGGTAATCACATACACACAAGACCTATCTCCTTTTCCATTCTTACATACAACAACATAAGCAGGCATACCATTGGAACTACTAAAATCAACCGACAAATACCTTCCCGATCGAGCACAACTAACATTTGTCTCTATCACTTCGAACGTTGTCGACTCTTCATATTCTCCCCCCAGTTCATCATGAGAAAGATATGCTGTATATTTCCCTGGTTTTATGATAGGAATCGAAACATTTCCTTTTGACTCTATTTTTGTCGAATATATAACAGAATCCTTATTCTCCACTACCAGATATTGGTAATCCGTACACAAAACCGACACTTCTATGTTCTCATTCAAACGATAACACGACTTATCTCCTCGCGACATACAAACAGTCTTTAGTCTTTTGAGATTATTTTCTTCCGATAAGTCATACTCCACACCATCTATTTTCTTATATCTATAAATGATCCAATCGCTATATGGAAACTTCTTTTCGTATAAACTTTTTGAAACAGTATATTCTTTTGTTATTTCATCTCCACTTTCCAAAAGCAATATGTCTGTATCCGTTTCTGTTTTCTTAACATCAAGCACCATTAACACATGTACATTTTGCTTCAGAATTATATCTCCTGTTTCTGCTTTTGAAATGTCTTGTACAGGTATCCGTTCAAACAAGCCAGATGACCTATACATAGATGTCGTCATCGGTAATTTTATATTTAACGCATAATTAACGGTAGCACTACAAACGGATCCATAATAGGTGGAACAATTCGTTCCGAAATATGGCGAAGCACCCATGTTTTCGGTATATAATACACTATACGGATTGTTTACCGCAGAAAGAAACGTTTCAAAAGACACCTCTTGTCCCACAAACTTATCCAACTGTTTCACCGACGAATATGGAACCCCAGCATACGGATGATTCGCTTCAAAATATCCATTCAGCTTATGACTGTAAATTGGAGCAAGTGGTGTCCATGCAATGGTTGATATCTTTTTTGCCCTTTGCAATACTGCTGTTTTTCCTCCTACGCTCTCTCCCTTTTGTGAAGACTCATAATCTTGAAAATTATTTGCTTCAACAACATTGGTCATATGCAAAGTATCCTCTTCACAAGCATAAAGTGTGAACGTACAAAAGAAGAAAAAAAACAATATCCTTTTCATCATTTAACTTTCATCTCTTTTATCAATTGTTCCTTTATTTGCTTGTGATCCACATTCAACTTGGGCATATCTTTCCTTATTCCCTGCTTCACGTATATATCAAGAAACTTAGGTTTACAACTTGTTACAATTCGTTTTAATGAATCAATTATCTCATCTGCATAGCTAACATAACTGGAAACTGTTTCATAACCACATGCTGCAGCAACCATCGTCAAATCTGTTGTGCGTCCAGCTGAAGGCTGCCCACCTACAGACTCATTTACACCATTGTTTAAAACAATGTGATATAGATTTGAAGGATGGTATCTTCCTATAGTTGCCATAGCTCCCATATGCATCACTGCAGCCGCATCGCCATCAAACACAACGATTTTTTTTTCAGGCTGTGCCATAGCCATTCCAAGTGCGACAGAGGAGACATGTCCCATAGACCCCACATTCAAAAACTCTTTTCCTTCACCATATCCTTTGACAATAAGATTCTCATGCAGTTCTCTTGTAACTCTTCCTGTTGTACCCAGATAAACAGCATTTCGACCAAAGTAGTCTAGTACCAAAGAAATGGCTTCTTCTCTATTCAACAAGTTACTCTCTGGGTATTCTTGATGTTTTTCCTTGCTCGTGAGAATTGCCTTCTTTGCAATTAGAGCAACGGGAGAAGATATTTTCTTAGCCATGGAAACTGCCCATGCAAATTTATCAACAACGGTATTCTCATCATCAAGAATATCATATGGGATATCCATATCCTTCATTAAAACAGGCGTTAACTCACCTTGTTTCTTATGTTGTGCATGATCCTTTATTGACGGATCTCCTCGCCAACCTATAACAAGAATCATGGGTATACCATACACATCATCATGTGACAAACTCAGTATTGGATTCATAGCATTGCCAATTCCCGAATTCTGCATATACACAAGAGGTATGTTTCCCGTGGACATATAATAACCTGATGCGATAGCAATGGCATTGCCTTCATTCGCAGCCATAACATGATGCTGTTCATCTATATTTTTAAGCGCATACGTGCAAAAATCATTGAGTAAAGAATCTGGAACACCAGTATAGAAATCCACTCCCAATTCTGCAAGTTTGCCAAAAAGTTTATTTTGATCTACCATTACCGAATATAACTGATTATATTATTTAAGTTTGGATTGACAGAAAAAATTTCATTTAAGAGTTCATTAGCATTCCTTTCCGAACGATTAGCAAAAGCAAAAGAACTCAGAAATTTTTGTTTCATCTCATCTGATGTCATCTGATTAGAAGGTTCTCCTTTTGGTGTATCATCGTATGCTTTATATACTTTCCCATCATCCATTGTTACAACCATACTAGCAATACTCTTTTTCGGAAATTGCTTATTATACTCGTCATTTGGATTCACCTTTATCTTATGAACAAGTTCTATTACCTTCTCATTAAATACATATTCATCAGTAAACGAATTTGCTCCCGCACATCCCGTCGCGAAAACAACGGCCGTTGCAAATGGAATACTCATCTTTGCTGATGACATATTAGGAATATCAACATGATCATGATGTTTTACAGCTAAAGCATATGTGTCAACAACTATGCTCTGAACCTTTCTAAAATCAAAACCTGCCTCCTTACGAATTTGCAATGCACATTCGATTGCAGGGTGAGTATATCGACAAGATGCGTATGGTTTGAAATAGGCATCTTCAATCATCAATTTGTCTGTTTTGAAAAGCTCGTCATATTTAACTTCTGAAGTCATTTGTGCGAAGAAGCCTGCTTTACCCTCGAAAGGATCATCTGCTCCTATATAATTTGCCTTAGCCATATTTGCTGCAATAATGCCATTAACAACAGCGGAACCGACATTGAAGGGCTTAAGTTCAGATGCATCTTCAAGAACCTTCAAAGTACCATGAGACGATGCCATTGCACACGATATGGTGTTTTTCATTTCATTTTCTGAATAATGCAACATTGCGGCAATACCCATTGCCACACCTATTGTTCCACATGTTCCAGAAGCATGATATCCCATTGCTTTATGTGTGGGCTGAATAGCATTGGCTATTCTGCATGAGACTTCATAGCCGATAACTACCCCCCTACAAAAATCTTCCCAGCTCACATTCTCTTTCTCCGCCACAAGAAGTAATGCAGTGAAAACCGGAGCACCAGGATGAATAATTGCAGAGATAACACCATCATCCAACTCTGCCGTATGGGCACTTATTCCATTAATTAAAGCAGCATCAAGAAGTGATGCCTTCTTATTATATCCAAATAAAGATGACTTTCCATCTTCACCAAACAAGGCAACTAGTTTTTCGTTCTTAGATTGCGCAATCTTCGCACCTGCCATCAATGCTCCAAGATAATCAACCAAACATGTTTTTATCTGAGTGATAACAGTATCATCAAATTTCTGTTTTATGATCGCACAAATGTGAGATACGAATTTATCTGTTGTATTTATCATACATTGAAATATTTAAAATAGGATGGTGAATCATCTTTGGCAGCACACCACGCCGCATCGTACGCATCAAGAATGGACTGAGGCAAAACACCTTTCTTAACAGCTTCTATATTTTGACCCATTTGTGAAATTTTTGAAGCGCCAAGAAGAATTGCATCATTACATTCCTCCTTCATATACGAATGATTTGCAAGCCATCTGTATGCAGCCTCAACAAGAGGTATTCCCTCTTTTTCGCATTGCTCTTTCACAATATCGAGGGCGTTAAAATAGGACTCTTTCCAATAACGATCTCGATAACTCTTTAATCTGGCGAAACGACCAGTACCTTCAAGTTTCTCATCTATAGAACGATGTTTACCTGTAAGCAATCCCCCAGCAAGAGGATTGAATGCATAGAAACGCATTCCAAAATGACGAATACAATCAAAAAGTTCTGGCTCCACATTACGGCAAAGGGCATTATACATTCCCTGATATACAGAAGGTCTGGGACACCCGTATTTATCACAAAGATACATAATATTAGCAACCTCCCATGCTGGATAATTGCTAAGACCTAGTTCTCCAACAACACCCTTGTCATGGAGTTCTGCTACAGTCTGCAGAATTCCATCTACTGGAGTTTTCTTGTCGGGAAAATGGAAATAAAGGATATCCACTTTTTTTCGGTTCATGCGCGTCAAAGACTCTTGTAATTGAGTCATGATTGCATTCCTATCAAGCACGCCCGAAATGCGAGGATGAACTTTTGTGGCAAGTTTGTAACTTCCTTCCGATAGTTCAGGAAGTATCTTGCCTAAATATTCCTCTGTCGTACCATTATTATATACATACGCAGTATCCAACTCATCATATCCACTTGAAAGGAATTCCCTTACCATTTCTCGGCTCTGCTCAAAATCAAGTTGAGGACCGAAATTCATTGTTCCAAGAACGATTCTCATAACTTACCTTAGGTGGGGTCTAGTCACCTTATTCTTTTTTCCCAAGCACTAGATTTAGAACAGAATCCTCTGTCTTAACTACGCCATATACATTAGCACGACGGACAATCTTTTCTGCCCAACGGTGATGAGGACCTATCTCATTCATCTTTCCACCACCCTTGCTCTTGATTACACCGCCTGAAGTACCAAGAATTTGCAATGCATCATTATATTCTTCCTCAATTACAGTGAACATTGCGTTCACAAATTTAGCATGAGTCGGATGGATTATCGTTTTACCAACAAAACCATTTGCTCTATCCAGCATTACTTCTCTCAACAAACCATCAATCGCTGGGTTAACAATATCCTGTCCCTTAATTAGCGCACTATGAAAATTACGTTTAATCACATCATCAATATCATCATCCATGTATGCTCGGAAATATTCCCATACTGCACCAGAAACGCAATAATTATTAAAACGGTTGAATGCATTAAGGATATCAGACAAAGCATCACGTACAGGCATGATATCATAGACTGTTGAGTTAATTCCACGACGCACACCAAACAGAGATGACATATCTGTACCACCTACACGAATATTCAAAATAAGTTCTTTGTAAGGTTCAAGAATATTCTCTAAAAGCAACAACTCTTGTCCGCGGGTTTCAATGAACGCAATCTCCTCGCCTTCAAGTATAGGCATACCATAGAGCAAGCAACCAAGTCGAGCATTGGTCTCGACCAAAGTTCTCATCATACCCAGTGCATTCTTACTATTGAATTTAGGGAAATTAAAACCAGTGAGTATATTCGCCTGCCGTTTAGTAATACGAGGAACAAAATCTCTAAATTGCTCTGGATTACGAATTCGCATGAAAATTAGAGGAAGATCATTAAGAGACATCTTTCCCTCGTCAATTCTGTCAGCAAACCAATCCAATGTGTCAAGAATATTTTGCTCAGCAATTGGAAGATCTTCTGCTTTTATAGCATCCTCACAGCACATCACGAATGACGTAACCGGAAGTTGATGATTCAGTACTTTTTCTCTGATATCTTTTGTGCCAGGCATATAAAGCGTGGCACCAAGGCAATATTGAAGAGTATCTCTATCTGTATATTTATTAAATTCTATCGGAGCTTTAACAAAGTTAAAATCCGGATTATACATATGATGCTTCATGATAATTATTTCTTCAATTGTGGTGATACGATTGCGCTAGGATAATATTCATCAATGACGCGTTTCACTAACGCTACTTGTTTTGCTCTCTGACGAGCTTCTTTCTCTGTTGTGTCATAGCTGTGGGTAGCCGCAACAGACCCTCCTGTTTTCAGATAAACAGGAGCTGCCACACGTATAAATTCTGGCACCTCATAGTGACGAATAAAACCACCAGATGATTTAGGATTCTCGGTATGGAGATCGATAGGCACATCAATGGCACTACGAATTGCCGCAAGCATCTGTAGTTGAATATCCCTCACAGGATTTATAGAATTCGCTCCAAGCTCTTGATACAACTTAGCTGAACATGGATTAGAATCACCTGTATGCGCAGAAATCTTGAATTTGCAGTCTGCTGGTATGAAGCCATCATTACGCATCTTACCAAGAAGCCACATCAAGCCTTCATCATAAACCATAAAGTTGCGTACACCAAGACGTGCACCGCGCTTGATATCCTCAACGCCACGAACTATCTGATCTTGACCACGAAGGCGATATCCCATACGCATTCCTTCTGGGGAGGCAACGGATGCACTTGTATCTGTTGTTGCTCGTGGACCACAGGCTAGTATCAAATCCACCTTCCATTTGTCTGCATATTCGAGCATTTGTTCAATTTCCTTATCAAGCAATGTCCAAATACCCTTAGTCTGTGTTACTCGATGGATTTGGATTCCATACTCATCAAGTTGTTCCAACAAAGCCTTCATTGGAGCTGGGCTCTGAATTCCTGGGACTTCAAAACGATACTGACCTCCATCCTCAAAACGTTTTTGAGATGTTGGTAAATCATACAGATCACCTTTCGGCATTCCAATTTTTGCGAGATAGTCTCTCGTTTCTTCCATTGAATTCATATTTATACTAAATATTTTATATTTTTTATCAGGTTATTTCCTTTGTCATCAGAAATAATAACCTTCGATATTGTTTTATCAATATTTTTTATCAAGCTATCCCTATCTGATGCTTTTAGCCATATTGCTGCAAGACATTGCGCAGTGGTTCCATCTTTCCCAATTTCATTGCCAACAATCTTATGAGACTGATAACTAATTATTCCTTTTTCAGAATCCAATGGTGACATATCTATCTTACTTATGACTTTGCCTGGCTCTCCCATCAGCTTTATCATTGCACACGTTTCCTTAAAATAAGGATTTTCGTTCTCTCCATTGTAATCTATCTTACCATTTACTGCAAACTCTATTAGCAAATCAAGACTGTTAACTCCATTTTGATCATTAACAATCATATAATGATGTCCACCACTAGGACGATAGCACATCTCACAAAAATAAAAACTATTGTTATCCACAAAGGCCTGAAAACTAAGCATTCCGTGCTTAAATCCATTTACCTTCAGCATGTTAATAACTTTTTCGTTGACCTCTTCTATATACCGTTTTGTATATATCGAAGGATAGACCAGATCTTTCGTGACGGACGAACCACTTTCTTCTGATTTATAAACATGTCTGTCTGATACCGAATTCAAAAAAATCTCTCCATTATCAAGTTGATACGCAGAACCTATATTCTCACAATCAAGATATTTCTCACATATTACTTGTTTAGACGGAGAGAATGACAAGGCATAATTAAAGCAATTCTCCAATTGATTTTCATCATTACATTTGATGACACCCCTCGAACCGCTATTATCAGCAGGCTTAAACATCAATGGATAACCTATTTCTAAAGCTGCTTTTTTTGCATCTTCCAAATTCAACACTGTCGTTCCTGGAATAACCGGCACACCAGCATCCTTGCACATCTTCTTAAAAAGCACTTTATCCGTTGCTATATCAAATTGTTTCAAATCTCCATAACATGGAAGACCCGCTTTTCGACATATTTCATAATAATATTTAAGATATGAATCTGTATAGCCAGTCAACACACCATCTATCTTCTCATCCTTGATGCATTTGACTATCAAATCAATATCGGATAAACTTATATCGTAATATTTGTTTGCAATATGCTTAGCTGGAGCATTCTCATACTTATTATAATCAGTAACAATCACAAACACACCCAATTTCTGAGCTTCTTTGACAATACCTGCAAGTAATGGACTACTTCCCAAAACCAATAATCTCTTGCCCTCTAAAGTTCTCATTATCTATCTTGTACTATCTTTATTATTCTATTCATATCTTCCTGATCATACCGTTGATCTATCGGTATACATACTATATTCGATGTCAATTGATATTCTACATCAGCCTCCTTACACCATTCCAACACATTCGTCCAATATGTGGCCACAAAAATGTTGTTTGAAATAAGACGTTTCTTCAAATCCGCATCGTCTGTCCAATAAGGGTAAACCAATGGGCAAGCGAAAGAATCAACAGACGGGATACTCAATCGATTGTCACTTCCCAATGATTCATGAAGTTTATTGAAATTCGCCAACCGTCGAGATCGAATTGCATCCAAATCAACAGACTGAAGTATATGCCTTGATAATTCACTCATTCTACACAATGCCGTTTCAGCTACTTTTTTACTATTCTCCCTAAAATCCATATATCCCTCCGATGGAATCAACTCATGGCGTTTAAGCAAATGTGAGCATCTATTCCATGATTCATCCAAAGGAAGATCCTCTGCATAAGAGGGGAAATTAGTGACAGCTATTCCGCCATCCGGCATACCCATAAACTTACGAGGACTATAAAACTGGTTTGCTTGCGCATAAGAAGGAGCATAAAGTGCCTGTGCATTATCTATGATTAAATGATCTCCATAGATTTTTATTAAATCTGCAACATATACATCTTTTATGCCATAGTAATTAGTATAAAGGATATATTCACAATCTGTCAACTGAATTTGATTTGCAATTTCCAGATTTTCATCAATATGATAAAAGGAATATGGTATCTGAAGGCGCGTCAATGGTTGTAAAACCACCTCACAAGTAAAATATGGAATATAAAGTTTTTTTACATGGCCTAATCCTCGAAGTATATATTCAAGAGAATGTCGACCACTATTTAAGAGGACCGATCGATCATGCAATTCAAAGTCTCTTAATTGCGGAAATTCCCACTCAAAATAGCCTCCTATTGGGTTCATCATCATTTCACTTTCACTCGCATCCATTTTTCAGGATTACTCAATGCAACCTCAAGCTCTTTTCGTGTATCAAATCGCAGGAAAAAGGTACCTATCGATGCATTTGCACCGGTAAATGCCATAACCTTATCGTTCTTATGCACTCTAATCTCTTCCTCTATCAAATGTTTTTCCCGAAAAGTCTCCTCCAATTCAAGACTTTCGAAAAGTCCCTCTCTCTCTGTATGTAAAACATGTATGGCAAAATGTCCCCTATAATTAGGTTCATGTATTTCTTGAATCGGCAGTCCTACAGCCTTCCGGACCTCTGCTTCAATAATATTTACATCTGCAGCATAATTCAACATCTCTGCAAGGCGATTCCCCCCAGCTCTCGGGGATACCTCCATCAAATAAGTCTTTCCATTTTTACAAACTCGCCATTCGACATTAAATAATCCTGTTGTAACGCCAAGAAGTGTAAAAAGTCTCTGCAACTCCGATCTTATTTCATCAAGATATTTTGGATTCTTGTTTGATGGCCATATTTCTGCAGAAGGTGTGAAAGGATTCGCAGCCTCGTTATCAAAATACTGGTCATAAAAACCATTATACAAAAGCTTCCCATTCACCGCAAAAGACTCTGACCCAGAAGAAAGTCCATCTTTTTCAAGAAAATCTTCAATGATAAAATATCCATTGTGAGATTCTGACAAAGCGAATTCTATTGCCGTTACTAAATCTTCTTTCTTTTCTACCTTCGTCACTCCCTTACTCCCCGCAGAATCCACCGGTTTCACAATGACAGGCCAACTAAAATAATCGACATCCACTAAGGCTTCTTCCACATCATTATAGCCTTTGGCTTTAGGGCAATTAAAGCCATTTTCAGAAAGGAAAGAACGAAATTTTGCCTTGTCCTGCAAAATGCATGCTGCCTCGTAACTGCACTGAAATGGCAATCCCATCTTCTCAGCCACATACGCAGCTGAAACCACTCCTGGATCAACAGCATGGGAAAGTATTCCATCGATTTCCAAATCTCGAGCAGCCTTCAACACAGCATCCTTGTCAATGATGCTCACATTGCAATATTCATCCGAATATTTATGCGCAATATTATTGGGTAGATAATCTGCTGTAATAACATATACACCCAACTTATGGGCTTCTTCTATTACAGGCAACAGATATCTCAAGCCGCCCAATAACATCAATTTCTTCTTAGCCATTCCTACCTAAGAACTAATTTTAGTATTCTATTGATATCCTCATCCGACAATTCGTGATGCATTGGCAAACAGATCACACTATTAGCCATTTTACGAGCATTCGGAAGATTTTCTGGTCTTGCCGACTCCAAACCTCTATATGTTGAGAATTCCGAAATCAACGGATAGAAATAACGT
>Ga0247610_10005645_pt1 | contig 13138 bp, 8 predicted proteins | sample 174DNAGHGhighgp2_FD_193483 | JGI IMG/M metagenome (GOLD analysis project Ga0247610, IMG submission 193483) | Sheep rumen microbial communities from Palmerston North, Manawatu-Wanganui, New Zealand - 1742 DNA GHGhigh gp2 | ecosystem: Host-associated > Mammals > Digestive system > Stomach > Rumen ...
GTGCTTACGCTTGATTTTACCGGTTCCGGTAAGCGTGAAACGCTTTTTAGCACCGGAGTTCGTTTTTACCTTTGGCATTTTGTAATAATATTTAATTGTTAATAATACGTCCGACAGGCAGCAGGGCGCACCAGGCGCCAATTAAAGGTAAGCCTTCGGGCGGTTTTTATATCGTAGTCATGAAACCGAGCGCGATTTAATACCGTCTCGACCCCGACTTTCCCTCGTATTAGTCCCCTCTCGATTCTGTCTCGATAGTGTCTCGCCAGTCTGATTTAGCTATCTTACTTCTGGCTCTTGGGGCTGATGAAGAGGATCATTCTCTTGCCCTCGAGGTTCGGCACATTATCGGGTTTGCCGTAGTCCGCGAGGTCAGCGGCGAAACGTGCGAGAAGGAGTTCGCCCTGCTCTTTAAACACGATAGAACGTCCGCGGAAGAAGACATATGCTTTGACTTTGTTACCTTCCTTGAGAAACTCTTGGGCGTGCTTGAGTTTAAAGTTGTAATCGTGGTCATCTGTCTGCGGTCCGAACCGAATTTCCTTGACCTCTTGTTTCTTTTGGTTCGCTTTCGCCTCCTTTTGTTTTTTCTTTTGTGCGTAAAGGAACTTCTGATAGTCGATAACGCGACAAACGGGCGGATTCGCCGTAGCCGCAATTTCGACGAGATCGAGGTTTTGCTCGTCAGCAATTTTCATTGCCTGTTGGAATGAGTAGATTCCCTGCTCTACGTTGTCGCCGATGAGGCGCACTTGCTGAACACCGCGAATTTTGTCGTTAATACGATGCGGGTCCTCTTTAATAACACGACCACCGCGTGGTCTAGGAGTAATAGTTGCTATATGTTTTAGCGTTTAAATGAAAGCCAAATATTGAAAGTAAAGCTCTCTCAAACATCTGCTTTCAAGATTAATATTAATGCTCCCCGTGCGGGCACACGACACCCCACCATCGAAAAAGCGTGCAAAATTACAACAAAAATTTGATATATGCAAGAAAAACGTATTTTTTTTCACTTTTTTTTGAATTTATTTGCGCGCGTGAAATATTTTTTGTACCTTTGCACGCTTTTTTGAGTTTATAACGCAAAATCTTAAATAATACATATATGAAAAAGAGTATTTTAGTATTGACCGCGCTGGTCACAATGTTATTTTTTAGTTGCAAAGAGGATTCCTATCTCAATGCCCCAGGAGACAATTCACAGAACACGGAAACGATTCCCGAAATAGCGGATCCGGATCCGACGCCCGATCCGGAAGGAGTAAAGATTCCCGAGGGTACGTTAAATGTGAACGAAGCAGTCAAGATAGGCAAGAAACTTGCCGCCGGTCAATCCACAGAGGAGGAATATTACATCAAAGGCTGGGTAAGACGATTTGACGAAACTCAACGCAGCAAGCCTGATTTTGAGGATAAGTTCAAACAATACGGAAACGATTATGTATATTTGAGTGCGCGTCAGGATGGTAAAGGTTCGAAAGAATTCTACTGCTACCGCATATTGGGTAAGAATGGCGCACCTCTTCCGGATCATGACGCATTGCAATTAGGTGATTTTGTAGTGGTTAAGTGCAAGATTCAGAATTACAATGGCATTTATGAGTCCTCTGGAACCTGTGGCACCTACTCGTCCAACAATCCTCATTTCAACGAGGTCTTCCCTCCGTTCCCGGGTTGTCCAGCTCCAGGCGAAGGTGAAATCAGCGTAAATCAAGCGAAGGAGATTTCAGACAATTTGGGTGTTGGCAAGACCAGTACTGAGTCATATAAGATACGCGCTGTAGTAGTTAGCGTAAGCGACAAGACATTAAGCAGCTACGGCAATATGACATTCAACATATCGTCCGATGGCGAAGTTGTAGCGACCTGCTACCGTTTGTTCTACAAGAGTGCTAACAACAAGTTCACGAGTATCGATCAAGTGCAAGTAGGTGATACAGTGCTCGTTAACGCAAAGATACAGAATTATAACGGCACCTGTGAACCGGTACAAGGTTACATAGAAGAATCGACGAACAAGAATTTTTAAAATTGAGAGTTGAGAATTGAGAGTTGAGAATTGAGAATTGAGAATCAAAATCAAAAAATTATAATAACAAAATGGCAAGTTTACAAAAAATTAGAAACCATGGCGCCCTGTTGATTGTGATAGTAGGTGTGGCCATGCTGGCATTCATCCTCGGAGACTTTTTGAGAGATGGAGGAACATTACGTAACCGCGACCGCGAGAACATCGGCGAGATTGCGGGCAACAAGATTCATTTCGCGGATTATCAATCAATCAAAGACCAGTACGAGGAATTGTACAAGATTGAATTGAACCAAAACAGTTTCAACGCAGAGTTAGAGTCCCAGATTCGTAACGAAGTGTGGAATTCGATTGTATCGGACAATATGTTCCGCGAAGAGTTCAAGAAAATAGGAATGGACATTACCAACGAAGAATTAACGGAATTGTGTTTGGGTGACAATCCTCATCGTTTCCTTCAGAGTTTCCGCATGTTCCGTGACGAGAACGGACAGTTCAACCGCGAGATGGTAAAACAACTGGTATCCTTCATCAACGAAGAAGACCCTGAATTGGCACAAAATCCGAATATAGCCATATACCGCAAATACTGGATGGCAGTAGAACGTCTTGTACGTTTGAACTATGCCCAGGAGAAATACAACAGCGTTCTTCAGCACACTTTGAAGACCAACACCCTGGATGCAGAGTTTGCGTTCAACAACCGTCAGAAAGGCATCAGCGCGGAGTACGTTATGAAACCGTACTACGCAGTAGCCGATAGTCTTGTGAGCGTAAGCGAGAGCGAGATAAAAGCGCTGTATAAGAACCACTACAAAGACGAGTACAAGAAAAAACCGACCCGTTCTATCCAATATATCCAGGTAGAAAAGACTCCGAGCGAGGCAGATTACCAAAAAGTGAAAGAACTGATGGAGAACCTTCAGGAAGAATTCCGCACATCGGAAGATGTCTCCATTGTTGTTAACCCGAATTCGGACATCGTCTATGACGGTCGCAACTACTCGGAGGAGACGATTCCTGTACAATTCAAGGATTTTGCGTTCGGTAAAGAGTCCAAAACCGGTGATTGCACAGAGTTGCTTTTCGATGGCAAGACATACTCGATGGCCCGTATTATGGAGACCGGCTACTCGCTGCCTGATTCCGTTGAGTTGAAGATGATCGAGGAAGAAGGCAAAGGTCGCGAGATGGGTTGGGTAACCGAAGAAATACTGCTTGAGAACAAATGGCCGAAAGACTTTATTGAGAAAGCCTTTAGCGGCAAACGCGGTAGCCAATTCACAAGTGGCAGCAGAACATACGAGATTATGGAAGTAGCTAAAGCCACACCGAAAGTCAAAGTGGCCATCCTTTCCCAAACCGTTATACCATCCGACCAGACCAACCACGCGTTGTATCAGCAAATGCTTCAGTTTGCTAACGACAACAAGACCATTGAAGCATTCGAGGCGTCCGCCCAAGAGGCAGGTTATGCACTTGTACCCGCAGAGTTGACCGAGATGGATGACAAAGTAGGATCTGTCAAAGACAGCCGTGAGATTGTGCGTTGGGCATTCGGAGCCAAAGAAGGCGCCGTAAGCGACAAAGTATATGAATGCGGCAATTTATTCGTATTGGCAGCATTGACCGAAGTCGACGATAATGAGTACCGCATGGCATATGTACATTCCGATGCAGCTCAAGAAGCCCTGAACAACGCAAAAGCCAAATATTTGGCCGATCAGTTGAAAGGAGCAGAGAGTTTAGAGGCCGCAGCAGAGATTCTCGGTCAACCTATACGTAACGTAGAGCGTGTCACGCTGAATGACAACTTCTTTGGTAACTCCAACGAGCCCGCAGTAATCGGTGCCGCATTGGCTCAAGGAGAGAACGTACTGAGTGCTCCAATTTGCGGTGAATCCGGTGTCTTCGTAGTAAAGACCGGTGCTGCCATCAACACATCAGAGGAATTTGATGCAGAGAAAGAGAAAGCACAATTAAGCGGTCGCAACTCATATCGTCACTACGAATTGCTGCAATTATTGCAGGATGAAACCGAGATCGAAGATAACCGCGCCAACTTCCTATAATCGCGCGTGTCCATCTCCGCGCGTGCGTACGTGGATATAAATAAGGAGAGTGTCCCTAAACGGGTTACTCTCCTTTGCAATAAAAATGAAAACAGAAAGGAACATATCTCCGTGGGCTTGGGTTCCGACGCTGTATTTTACAGAAGGAATCCCATATTTTCTGGTGAATAACATGTCTGTCATGCTATTTGCCAAGATGGGAGTGCCAAACGATCAGTTATCGTTTTTTACCACCCTACTCTATTTTCCATGGTTTTTAAAGGGTCTTTGGAGTCCTTTTGTGGATATCCTTCGAACCAAAAGATGGTGGATCATTTCGATGCAGATATTGATGACATGTTTGTGTATCCTGTTAACGGTAACCCTTCCTCATCCTTCTGCAGAATCAATCGAAGCAGGAATCTCTGTCCATTTATTCCGCTGGACATTGGTGTTCTTCATCATCACCGCCTTTGCCTCTGCGACTCATGACATAGCGGCGGATGGCTATTATATGCTGGCACATGACACCAAGAGTCAGGCAGGTTTTATAGGTATCCGCTCCACTTTCTACCGCGTGTCATCTATCTTTGCACAAGGAGTATTGGTTTATATGGCGGGATATATAGAGAACAGAACAGGTGATATTCCATTGAGTTGGCAAGTGACATTAGGTGCCACGAGCGTCATTTTATTACTCGTCACGCTATACCATTGTTTCTTCCTTCCCAAAGCCGCAGAAGACCAACCTCGGGAAGTAAAAGACTATGCCGGCGCAATGCGTGAACTCGCAGACTCCTTTGCCACTTTCTTTACCAAACCGGGCGTGATATTAGCAGTTACATTTATGTTGCTATACCGCTTGAGCGAAGGATTTTTAGTAAAGCTATGTCAACCGTTCTTAGTAGCAAACCGCGCAATTTCTATGAACGATAAAGGTCAATACATCGGCGGTGGTTTAGGACTTAGCACCGATACAGTTGGACTAATCAACGGTACAGCCGGCGTTATTGCACTATTGTTAGGAGGAATTTTAGGAGGTATCTTCATAGCTCGAAAAGGTCTTAAGAAATCTATCTGGCCTATGGCAGCGGCACTCACATTGCCCAGTTTTGTCTATTGTTATCTTAGCATGGCTCAACCTGAGTCTTACTGGCTTATCGGAACCGCAATTTGTTTTGAGCAATTAGGATACGGTTTCGGTTTCACAGCCTATATGATGTATATGATGCATTTTGCCGAAGGTCCTTATAAGACCGCTCATTATGCCATCTGCACAGCATTCATGGCTTTATCAATGATGATCCCCGGATTTGTAGCAGGTACTTTACAGATGGCAGTAGGATACACGACATTCTTCTGGATTGCCAATGCGTGCAGCATCACAACCTTCATTGTGAGTTATTTTGTATATAAAAAATTAGAAAATTAGAAGATTGGAAGAATCATATCAACTTATGACTAAACGACTTATTCCGAATACGATTACGAGTTGCAACCTGCTTTGCGGCAGTGTGGCAGTTTATATGGCCACGCAAAACGAGTTTATATGGGCATTTGTGTTGATACTGGCCGGCGCATTCTTTGATTTCTTTGATGGTTTGAGCGCCCGATTATTAAAAGCGCCCAGCCCAATAGGCATTCAGTTGGACTCACTTGCAGACGATATCACCTTTGGCCTGGCTCCATCGATGATGCTCTTTTGCTACACCCAACCTATAATCGGATGGTGGTCGGTTTTGGCACTTATTATGGCAGCGTTCTCAGCGCTACGTCTGGCAAAATTCAATGTAGATGAGCGGCAACACGATTCGTTTATCGGGTTAGCTACTCCTGCGAATGCCATTTTCTGGGGAGGATTATGCTGTTTACCCGGAGAAGTGCTCCTTGCCAACCATTGGTTAGCGTGGGTACTCATTGGTATTTCGCTTGTGAGTTGTTATCTGCTGAACGCAGAAATCCCGTTCTTCAGTTTTAAGAGTTTTAAGAAAGAGAAAACACTGATAATCAGCTTTTTGGTAGGATGTCTAATCCTCATCGGTTTTTGTGTAGCCAAAGCCGTAATCAACCATCATATCGAGTTTGCCCTTTTCGGAGGAACAGCTTGTATCGTTTGGTACGTAGTTGTAAATCTGCTACTTGCGTGCTTTCGCAAAAGCGAAAACCAATAAGATTGACTTTTAATAACTAATATATACAACCATGAAACGACACTTCTTATTTCTGGCAGTTTTGATGGCAATCATGCCAGTATTGGCGGAAGATATTCCGGAGAATTACTATGACGCTATCGACGGTCAACAAGACGCTGCATTAAAAACAGCGTTAAGTTTGATTATTCGCAACGGTGACCGGTATGAGTACGGGACAACTACTTATCATAGTTCCAATAATCCTCCCGAGTGGCAGAAAGGGGACCTAAAAGCCTATGGGACATGGCAGGCATTGCCTTTCACAGACCATAAGCCGGGCACCCAAGGGGGAGTATGGGATATGTACTCCAATTGTGTACGCTATTATCCGAACAAGCTCGGAGAATCAGGTTGTTCGCTCAATATTGAGCATTGTCTGCCGAAATCGTGGTGGGGTTGGAACAAAGATGACACACGTGATTCGTCCTGGGTGGCCTACAAAGACCTGTATAACCTCAACCCATCTGATCAACGCGCTAATAGCCAAAAGAGCAATTATGCCCCGGGGCATGTAAGCACTGCCGACAAATTTGACAACGGTTCATTCCGTATGTCATCGGCTAAAAAGTCAGAATACGGGTATATCTGTTTTGAACCGGAAGAAGAGTATCGCGGCGATTTTGCACGTACGTACTTCTATATGGCCACTGCATATGAACACATCGGTTGGAATGCTTATCCACAATATGTGAGTGACGACAATTATCTGATGTTTTCAGATGCAATAATACAAGTACTGCTCGATTGGCATCGTGCTGATCCTGTGAGCGACAAGGAGATATGCCGTGCAGACCAAATTTCTAATATACAATGTAACCGCAATCCATATATCGATTATCCGGAACTGGTAGAATATATCTGGGGCAACAAAAAAGGCGAGACAGTTAACCTTGCTTCTCTCACAAAAGCCTTTAAACCAGATTGTTGCCAAGAAGAAACGAATACTCCTGAACCGCAGATCTACGACACACTCATTAATCTGCCCATTATCACCGCCACATATATCAATGCCATCAAAGGCGATATAACAGGCAACGCCAACAGCGGAATTCAGTCCAACGGTTCAGCATCCATCACAATGGGAAAAAGCAATACGGACGGAGAGATTTCATTCTCGGGAATTGCACTGAAAGACACCGCAGTATTGGCATTCAGGGCATCACCGTACAACAGCGCGTCCAGCATGCAATTAGATATTTACGCGAACGAGCAACTGATTCGTTCCATAGAAGTGGAAGTGCAGCAGGAGACACGGAACGAGATACGCTACCGCATCCCTATTCCTCAGGACACTCACTCCATAAAATTAGTGTCTGTCGGCGGCAGTACCTCCAAGCGCGCTTGTATTCAGGAGTTATATCTATTAGTGCCAAAGAAAGACCCAACAGGCCTCATTGTACCCGAATATGGTCCAATGCCTGCGTACAAGGAAATCCGTAACGGACAGGTCCGAATTATCCGTAACAAGTCAATTTTTACCATTTTAGGCCAAACAATTCGATAAGTGTGTCAATTTTTACACATTTTTCGCGAGAATGTGAACGCGCGCGTGAAGAAAAAGCAGTAACTTTGCAAGCGATTTTAGATGCTTACATTTAACTCTACAAAACATATGAAAAAACAACTATTCAACACCCTACTTTTCAGTATGCTTCTCGTGCCTTTCTACGGTGCGAAAGCTCAAAGCACTGTGGTGGACGGTCAATCCACAGAGGGTAAAGATTTCTGGGTAACGTTTATGCAAGCGGACCAAGATCCGAACAATGACTTGACGCTATCCCTTTCCATCTCTTCTCGCGAGAACTGCCAGGTAACAATTACCAACCCATTCACCGGTTATTCCGAGAACGTCAATGTGAATGCCAATGAGATGCGGCTGGTGGAGTTGTATAACGGCAATGTATTGGCCGGCAATGCCCGTTCGGAAATGGCCGGTACCGGCAAAGTGTGCTACGCCGTCAATTCAGAGCAAGTGGATACCTGCGCACTGCATGTGACAGCAACAGCAAACATTTCACTTTTTGCTACAAACTATAAGAAAGCGACTTTTGATGCCACCAACGTACTGCCGACAGCTTCGTTGCTGGACGAATATATCATTCAGACCTATACACCGTCGGACCACGGAGGTGTTAATTCTACGCAAGGCAGCCATTTCGCCGTTATTGCAGCGGAAGACAATACGATAGTGGATTATTGTCCCACCGTTCCTACTCTGGCCATTAACGACTCCATTAATGCAGCCCAGACAAAAAAAGATTTTATGGGCGAAGATGCACTCACGGAGCGAGAGAAATTCTGGCTCAACTATTCTGTAGGTGACACCTTACATTCTCCGGCATTGCAAGCAGGTCAAGTATGGTATGTATGGACAGGCAAGAAAGACAGCAATGCAGGTGACCTTTCCGGTACATATGTAAAAGCACGCGATGGAAAGAAAATAGCAGTCTTCCAGGGTTGCCCGCACACAAATATCCCCTATCAAACCAAAGAGCGTGACCATATTTTCTCACAGGCGATGCCGACCAAATACTGGGGTAACACATTTGTTCTGACGGCGTCAGCCGGCCGTCATAAGGATTTCGTTCGTATCCTAGCGCAAAACGATGAAACCACAGTGTATATCAATGGTGATTCCGTATATACCTTTGATTTTGCAAGCAACCCAAAACATTACTGGGAGTTTATTATTGGCGACCAAGGTACTTATGCTAAAGATGGTAGCTGCGTTGTGACCACCTCTTGTCCTTGTGCCACCCACCTTTTCTTGGCTTCCAAGAACGCAGATGGTGTTAGTAATGGAGACCCTGCTATGTTGTGGATTAATCCTATCGAGCAGCAGATAGACCAAGTGACGTTCGCCACTTATGCCAGCAAAAACGGTACAACATCGCACTATGTGAATGTCGTTACCGACCAGCCTTCACTCATGACTTTGGATGGTGCATCAGTTGAAACGGAGTTCAAGCCGGTAACTGCTTCCTCCACCTACCATTATGCACTAATATCACTGGGAAGTACCGCCACTTCGCACACGCTCAAGAGCAATGGATCTAATTTCATTGCGCACGTATATGGTTTCACTAAAAACGAATCCTATGGCTATTCCGCCGGCGGTGCCACCAAGCCTCTCACCTCGTCCATTACCATCAACGGACAGGTATTTACTCCGGATTCGGAGAACACACTCTGCGGCGAGGATACCATCAAATTCGCTTGTCATCCGGATTACATATATCAGAAAATCGAGTGGTACTTCGGTGACGGAAAAAGCGACTTGAGCAACACGGACTCAGTACCGCACTACTATGAGAATTCCGGTAATTACAACGCCTACGTCCTTATTTACCGCGAGAGCAGCAATCTCTGCGCCGGACAAAAAGCAGTGGATTCCATTCCTATCACGGTAACCATCGGACGCTATGAGTTCACCATTGGAACTCCGGATATCCCTTGTCCGGAAGACGGCAAAGCGTTTGTAGGGCGTATCCCTTATACCAATGAAGGCAAAGTGAATCTGCACGGAGACAACGTGACCGTAGAGTTTGACGCTAAAGCCAAGGAGGATGGATTCGAAGATTCCGACTTGGTAATCAAAGACGGTCACTTTGAAATTACCATTCCCAACTCTGCCAAACCGGAAGTCAACTACGGCATCCACCTGGTTATCCAATCCGATTGCGGAGGCGCAGATACGACACTGAACTTCATGTTGAACTTCGACAAAGATATCATTGACCAGCGGTATAATAACGTATTGGGATTACTCACAACGCCATTTGCAGGCAAAGAGCTGAGCGATTTCCAATGGTATCGTACATCGGACAGTACAGCGGTCGAAGGGCAGGTTTCGGCAAACCTTAATTTCTATGACCTGCCTTATGGTGGTGACATTAACGATACGTATTATGTCTGCTTTACCATCAACAAAGGACAAGCGTCTGAGGTCAAAACTTGTGCATGCGCAAAGGCCTTTAACACCAGCGCAGAAGCACATAATTTCGATGCCGACCCATCCAAGTTTACCATTACCGCCACATATAGCATCCTGTCTGGTGACAAGGTTTATGTGAACGCTGATTGGAACGGCAAGACTGACATCGAATGTTATGCACAATGGATTGACGCAAGCGGACATGTATATGAGAACCTGCGCTTTGATATTCCTGATGGAGGATGCACTATTCCGGCACCTGCACAGAAAGGTTTGTACCTGCTCTATGTCAAGACCGGCAAAGGTAGCCGCAGTTTCAAATTCATCATTCAATAATCGTTAGAATAGGAGAACACGGATATGAAAAACGAAACGAATCACGCCTTCGGAGCAAAGATGAATATTCTTTATAACATATTAATTGCAAGTGTTGTTCTTTGTTTGAGTTGCGCGCCGGTCGTGGCAGCAACTATGCCGGAACCAGCCCCTGCCGGACAAACCGACAAGCAAAAAGAGGCGGAGAAGGCAAGAGCAGCCAAAGAAAAAGAGAAAGAAAGAGCAGCTAAGGCAAAAGAGAAAGAAAAAGCCGCTAAAGAGAAAGAAAAAGAAAAAGCGGCTAAGGCGAAAGAGAAAGAACAGGCTGCCAAAGCTAAGGAGAAAGAAAAAGCTCAGGCTGCCAAAGAGAAAGAGCAGGCTGCGAAGGAGAAAGAGAGAGAACAAGCTGCCAAGGCAAAAGAGAAAGAGCAAGCGGCCAAGGAAAAGGAAAGAGAGCAAGCGGCTAAAGAGAAAGAAAAAGCGCAGGCTGCAAAAGAAAAGGAGAGAGAGCAAGCGGCTAAAGAGAAAGAAAAAGCACAGGCTGCCAAAGAGAAAGAGCAAGCCGCAAAAGAGGCGGAACGTGCCCGCATAGCACAGCAGAAACAGGAAGCTATTGAAAAGAAAGAAGCTGAGGAACGCGCCAAAGAAGAGAAAGCACTCCGTGAATACGAGAAATATCAGGAAAGTCTGGAAAAACCGAAGACAGAAGTGATTTCATATGTAGGCCTTGGACTTCGTGCAGGCTACGCCGCCATGATGGACAAAATCAATGGCTCTTACATGGGTGCCGGAACGCTCAACCAAAGCAATGCTTTGCAACAACTCAAGGGAGGCGCCGGCGTCGGACTGGATGTAACCTATAATCTGGAATACGGACATTTCCTCTTTGAAACAGGACTTGACTTCCGTTTCCTCAATTCCACATCCACCTATGGTTTTCAGGCGGAACGTATGGACCTGACCTACGGCTCGACTTACAATTATCTGTTTGACAAAGTGACGGAGACTCGTAATATGTTCGAAATAGGTGTGCCGGTAATGTTTGGTGCACAGTTCAGCCGCTACTACTTCCTCTTGGGAGCGAAAGTGCACTATGGACTCCCCTTGGGCTACAAACAGAAAGGATTGTACGACGTCGTAGTGCATGACCCTGCACTGCTCGAACCTTATGGCATGGGAATATACGAAATGAACGGTACGACAGAGCAGAAAATCAAGTTCCGCCAACCGGACCTCAGTATTGCTGCCGAAGTAGGTGTTGACTTGGACGAGTGGTTGCAGAAACAGCCGGACCCGAAGCAGAAAACTAATGTCAAACCCGGTCAGAGACTGCCGTTTGGACGCCAACATATACATTACCGTGCCAGCCTGTTCGCCGAATACGGAGTGCTGAATACCAATAATACGCCGCAGGCCGATCCCGTGGCATTCACCACAGGTGCTGTAGAGGTGGATCACTCTAATACGCTTCTGGCAATGAACGGAGACACCAAACTTAACAACTTGTTCGTTGGAGCCAAATTTATGATTCAGTTTGAGATTCCGGGCAAGAAAGAACGTCCCGTTCCACCTCCTCCTTCCACGGCTATCTATTCCATTGTTAACTCAGAGACACAGCAGGCTATTGCTGCCACTATCGAGACGCGCAATGCACAGAACGGCAAGGTCGTTATGCGTGAGCGCCCGTACAATCCTGCCAAAGGCTTGAAGCAGAAACATCCGCTCGGTACATACATATCTGAAGTAAAAGCACCGGGGTACTATCCTGCTACACGCCAGTATGATGTTATTGAAGTCGGCAGCCAAGATACCGTTCTCATTGCACTTGTTCCTCGTCCCGTTCTTCGCGTACGCGTATTTAACAAGGAGACAGGCATGAGCGTTCCGGCTACGGTAAAAATCTTCCGCAGCGATGTTGCTGAACCGGCTTATGTTCTGAATGCCGATTCGACAGGCAAGGCGGTTAGACAGATGATGGAGGAAGGACCGCAATACTCGCTTCATATTGCACAATTCGGATATGATACACTCGATATGGCGATTGCCAACATAGGTGACTCGCTGAACATACAACTCTCACCGGTTAAGAAAGGTGAAGTGTTCATCGTTCGGAATCTCTTCTTTGCGACTAACAAAACACGTATCCTTTCATCTTCCGAAGAAGCGTTGAACGACCTGTATATGTATCTCGCACGTAACCCGCAGATTCGTATCCGGATTATCGGGCATACCGATAATGTAGGTAAAGACGCTGCCAACCAGAAACTCTCCGAAGGACGAGCCAACGAGGTCATGAAAGACCTGATTGAGCGTGGTGTTGCTCCTGAACGCATTGAAGCGGAAGGTCGAGGCGAATCACAACCGATTGACACCAACGACTCCGAAGAAGGTCGACAGAACAACCGCCGTGTTGAGATTGAGATACTATAACATATAGCTAAATCAGACTAGCGAGACACTATCGAGACACTATCGAGTCGAGAGGATTTCGAGAGGATTTCGAGAGAATATAAATACTACATATATGAAAAAGCAACTTAAATCATTATTGCTTGTAGCATTATTCGCATGCACAGCCCTACCTGCGTGGAGCCAAGCTTCCACCGAGGGAAAG
>Ga0247610_10005648_pt1 | contig 13134 bp, 10 predicted proteins | sample 174DNAGHGhighgp2_FD_193483 | JGI IMG/M metagenome (GOLD analysis project Ga0247610, IMG submission 193483) | Sheep rumen microbial communities from Palmerston North, Manawatu-Wanganui, New Zealand - 1742 DNA GHGhigh gp2 | ecosystem: Host-associated > Mammals > Digestive system > Stomach > Rumen...
ATTCCTGTCTGTCAGGTCGTCGGCTTATTCTTCGTGACGTGGGCGATGTTCGCCACGTTCGCCACGTTCGGGACGCTCGCGGCGCTGGCGCGGCGGGCGCTCCACATAGCCCTCGGGCTTGGGCAGGAGTGCGCGGCGCGAGAGCTTGAACTTGCCGGTCTTGGGGTCTATCTCGAGGAGCTTCACGGTCAACTTGTCGCCCTCCTTGATGCCGGCCTCCTCCACGGTCTCGAGGCGGCGCCACTCAATTTCGGAGATGTGCAGCAGGCCATCCTTGCCGGGCATGAACTCCACGAAGCAGCCATAGGGCATGATGCTGCGCACGGTGCCCTCATAGACCTCGCCCACCTCGGGGATGGCAACGATGGCACGAATCTTGGCCAGTGCGGCGTCGATGCTCTCCTTGTTGGGGCCGCTGACCTGCACCTTGCCCACGCCATCCTCTTCGTCGATGGTGATGGTGGCACCGGTGTCTTCCTGCATGCCCTGGATGATCTTTCCGCCCGGGCCGATGACGGCACCGATGAACTCCTTCGGAATGATGATCTGCTCGATGCGAGGCACATGGGGCTTGAGCTCGGGGCGAGGCTCGGGCATGCACTCCAGGATCTTGCCCAGGATGTGCTCGCGAGCCTGCTTGGCCTGCATGAGGGCCTTCTCCAGAATCTCATAGCTGAGGCCGTCGCACTTGATGTCCATCTGCGTGGCTGTGAGGCCGTCCTTGGTGCCGGTGGTCTTGAAGTCCATGTCGCCCAAGTGGTCCTCGTCGCCGAGGATGTCGGAGAGCACAGCGTACTTCTCCTCGCCGGGGTTCTTGATGAGACCCATGGCGATGCCGCTGACGGGCTTCTTGATGGGCACGCCGGCGTCCATGAGCGCCAGCGTTCCGGCGCAGACGGTAGCCATGGAGCTTGAACCGTTGCTCTCGAGGATGTCGCTCACCACACGCACGGTGTAGGGGTAGTCGGCAGGGATCTGACCCTTCAGGGCGCGCCATGCGAGGTGGCCGTGGCCAATCTCGCGACGGCCTACGCCGCGCTGTGCCTTGGCCTCGCCCGTGCTGAAGGGCGGGAAGTTATAGTGGAGCAGGAAACGCATGTACGAGCGGTCGAGCACGTCGTCAACGAGCTTCTCGTCGAGCTTCGTGCCGAGGGTGACGGTGGAGAGGCTTTGTGTCTCGCCGCGGGTGAAGATGGAGCTTCCGTGGGGGCCGGGCAGGGGACTCACCTCGCACCAGATGGGGCGTATGTCCGTGGTGCCGCGACCGTCGAGGCGCTTGCCCTCGTCGAGGATGCAGCGGCGCATGGCGTCGCGCTCCACGTCGTGGTAGTAGCGGTCGATGAGGGTGTTCTTCTCCTCGAGCTCGTCGGCGCTCATGTCGGCGTGGGCCTCGGCGTATGCCACCTTGAAGTCCTCGCGCACCTTCTCGAAAGCCTCGGCGCGGGCTTGCTTCTCCAGCGCCTGCTTGGTGATGTCGTAGGCGGGCTGGTAGCACTGCTGCTTCACCTGCTCGCGCAGCTCCTCGTCGTTGACCTCGTGGCAGTACTCGCGCTTGACGTCCTTGCCGAGCTCCTTGCTGAGTTCCTTCTGCAGACGGCACATGGGCTTGATGGCCTCGTGGGCCACCTTCAGGGCCTGGAGCAGGTCTTGCTCGCTCACCTCCTTCATCTCGCCCTCAACCATCATGATGTTCTCCTCCGTGGCACCGACCATGATGTCCATGTCGGCCTCCTTCATCTGCTCGAAGGTTGGATCCACCACGTATTCGCCGTTGATGCGCGCCACGCGCACCTCAGAGATGGGGCCTTCAAAGGGAATGTCGGAGCACGAGAGGGCTGCCGAAGCGGCGAAGCCAGCCAGTGCGTCGGGCATATCCACGCCGTCGGCCGAGTAGAGGTTGACGTTGACATACACCTCAGCGTGGTAGTTGCTGGGGAAGAGTGGGCGCAGGGCGCGGTCCACGAGACGGCATGTGAGGATTTCGTCGTCGTTGGCCTTGCCTTCACGCTTCGTAAAGCCACCGGGGAAACGGCCTGCGGCGGCATATTTCTCGCGATATTCTACTTGCAGTGGCATGAAATCTGTTCCGGGCACGGCATCCTTGGCGGCACACACGGTGGCAAGGAGCATGGTGTTGCCCATGCGGAGCATGACGGCTCCGTCGGCTTGCTTGGCAAGCTTGCCAGTCTCGATGCTGATCTCTCGGCCATCGGGGAGCTGGACTGTCTTGGTGATTACGTTCATCTTGACGATTTACAATTTAACGATTTACGATTTACAGTTTAACGATCTTTGCGATTTACGATTTAACGATTTACAATTTACGTCAATTCTTGCGTCTTAATAAGTAGCTTTTTCAAAAAACCGTGCAAAGGTAGTGATTAAAGTCAGAAGTATGAAACATAAGCTTTAAACTTTGGCGTCAAAGGTGTGAAAAAGGCTCATTTTTATGTTTTTTTAAGAAGCTGACAGCCTCTTTCACGTTGTCCATGCCCATGCAAACCACCTCACGACAGTATCTTTGCCTGTCAATAATACAGATGTGGCGGCGCGCATGGTGGCAGTGGTGGTTATGACATCGTCGATGAGCATCACGCACTTGCCGCTCACGGCCTCGTGGCCACCTCGTGCGAACTCGAAGATGCCTGTCTGGCGCTCCATTCTCTCGTGGAACTCGAAGTGCGTCTGCGACTCTGTGTGTCGCCGTCGCCTCATGATGTCGGTTCGCACGGGAACTCCCGTCACCTTGCTGATGCCGCGTGCTATGAGCTCGGCCTGGTTGTAGCCTCGTTGCATACGTCTGCGCCATGTGATGGGTATAGGCACGAGCATGTCAACACCGTCAAAGATGCCCTCGCGGAGTCTCGCCCTGGCCGCCATCTGCCCCATTACGATGCCGGCTTCGGGGTTGCGGTAGTATTTCAGGCTGTGTACGATGTTTGCCGTGAGGTTCTTCCGCCGATATGAGGCGTAGGCTCCCATATAGCCGATGGCGGGGTGTATGGCGAGGTCTTCGACGCTTGCTGCCCTGAAGCTGTCCTCCACGTAGAAGTGTGGGATGTTCGTCAGGCATACCTGGCATATCGCCTTCTCGTCGAGAGCCAGCCTGCGGCCGCAGCCGCAGCAGTAGCGCGGCAGCAGCAGGTCGAGCATGCTACGTAGTGCTATGGCGATTTGCATGGCTTGTGGACTTATGTCGGCGGTGAGCATGTGCCGATGTCGGTGGCAAAGTTAGTGCTTTTTTACGTAAAAGTCGCAAAAAGCAGTGATTATGTGTCATAATATAGCAGAAAGTTTGTGCATGTACGTGGTTTTTCACTATCTTTGCCCTCGCAAATCAGAATCACCAACCATTATAATCACTAACATTCTACAACTCTATGACAAAACGCACCACACTGACCGCGCTGCTTGCTGCGGCAACGTTGGGCCTCAGTGCCCAGAAACCCATGGCGGCACCTGCCGGAGGTAAGGCCATCAGCGACGAGCTCATAGGTATCTTCTTCGAGGATATCAGCTCCAGCGCCGACGGAGGCCTCTATGCCGAGCTTGTGCAAAACGGCTCCTTCGAATACACCCCAACAGAACGCGACGGCTGGGGACCTGCCACGGCGTGGAAGATTATCCGCCCGGGACACTCGCTCGGCAACCTCGAGATTTGTAAGACGGACGGCCTGCATCCCAACAACCCTACCTATATGCGTCTGCACGTGGAGCGCGTGCGCGAATACTATGACTATCGTGGTTGGAAGGGCTACGGCCTCGAGAACGCGGGTTTCGACGGCATCAGCGTCAAGGGTGGTCAGAGCTATGGTTTCTCTGCCTTCATGCGCAACATCGGCGCTGCAAAGCAGGTGCGTGTCGCTCTCGTCGTGCCGCAAGGGTGGGGCAAGGATCCCAAGTTGCTTGCCGAGACGACTATCGATGTCTCTGCCGCCGACTGGCAGCAGTATGAGGCTTCGCTGACGCCATCGGAGTCGGCTGCCAACGCTGCCTTGCAGATGCTGGTGCTCAACACGGGCGACATCGATGTCGATGCCGTATCACTAATGCCTGCCGACACCTACAAGGGCCATGGCCTGCGTCGCGACCTTGCCGAGGCGCTTGCCGATCTGAAGCCGAAGTTCATGCGCTTCCCAGGCGGCTGCGTGGTGCATGGCGGCGGCGACGGTTTCTGGAACACCTATCGCTGGAAGAACACAATCGGCCCTCGCCATCAGCGCAAACCGCTGAAGAACACCTGGGGCTACCACCAGTCTATGGGCTTGGGCTACTATGAGTATTTCCAGATGTGCGAGGATATGGGCATGGAACCCCTGCCCATCCTGCCGTGCGGCGTGAGCTGTCAGGGTGCCAACGGCGGCTGGAGCATGAAGGAGCAGGCTCAGGACGTGCTGCCGATGAGCGAGATGGACGAGTGGGTGTCTGAGGCCTTGGACCTCATAGAATGGGCCAACGGCGACCCGGCCACCTCCAAGTGGGCCAAGATGCGTGCCGATGCCGGACATCCGGCACCCTTCGGACTGAAGTATCTCGGTCTGGGCAACGAGGAGCGTATCTCCCCCGAGTTCGAGGAACGCTTTGCATATATCTATGAGCGTGTCACGAAGGCGCACCCCGAGATAGTAATTGTGGGCACGGCAGGTCCTGGCTCACACAAGGGCAACCCCGACTATGAGAACGGGTGGCGTTGTGCCGAGCGGCTCGGTGTGCCCATTCTCGACGAGCACTACTACGAGCCGCGCGAGTACTTCCTGAAAAGCCGTCAGTATGACTCTTACCCGCGCGACCGCAAGACGAAGGTCTATCTTGGAGAATATGCCTCGAAGGACAAGAAGCTCATCGACGCCCTGGCCGAGGGGCTCTATCTGTTGCATGTGGAGCGCAACGGCGACGTGGTGTGCATGACGAGCTATGCGCCCCTCTTTGCGCGTAAGGGTGCCACGAACTGGAACCCCGACCTCATCTACTTCGACAACGAGCGCCCGTATCTGACGTGCAGCTACTACGTGCAGCAGCTCTTCGGCCTCTCGTCGGGGCAATACTACTACGGTGACTGTGTGAGGTTTGAGGGCGATGCGGCGGGGGTATGCCAGCCTGTGGCTGACAGCCACTACGGCCAGTCGGTGGTGCTGAACACGAAGACCCGCCGCCTCTTCGTGAAGCTTTGCAACGCCAGCGGTGAGGCGAAGACGGCCGACATCGACCTCTCTCGCTTCAAGGGCATGAAGAAGGAAGCCACCAAGACGGTGCTCAGCGGTCAGCGTGACGACGAGAACAACTATGAAGCCCAGCCCATAGCGCCGCGCTCCGAGACCGTGAAGTCACAGAAGCGCTTCAAGCTGCAGCTCGAACCCTACAGCTTCGTCATGCTGGAGTACGCCCTGTGAATGCAGCGTTACGCCATCCGGATGTAATGATTCATCTCTACGGGGTTACAGAAGCTGTGAGAGAACGGTTAATCAGCCCCGTAGGGGCGACAGAAGACAGGCAGGGGTGGAATGAAATGCCACCCCTGCTGCAGCCACAAACGAACGCAAGCCCCGTAGGGGCGACACTTGGGGTGGTGCGACTCTTGTGTCACCCCTATGGGGTTACTCCGAAAATTGAATCATCTAATTGATGATAATCCATCCCTGCGGGGTTCCGTTTTTTCGTCTTCGGCTGTAGCAGGGGCTGGCGTGTCCCTGCCTGTGCTTCTCGCCACATTTATGATGACAATTATACTGCACCCACGTTATTTTCAGCTTTTTATGCATATCGTAACATATTTGTCATTATCTTTGCGGCATCAATGTCATAGATATAACCTTTCACGTTATGAACAGACGGCATTTTCTCTTTCTCGCGTTTTGGGTAATGGCCACGGCAGGCTCCATGGCCCAGCAGGCCGACAGTCTCGCTCTCGTATGGAGCGATGAGTTTGACGTTGACGGTCGCCCCGACAGCACGCGCTGGGGGTATGAGTACGGCTTTGTGCGCAATCAGGAGTTGCAGTGGTACCAACCCGACAACGCGCGGGTCAAAGATGGCGTGCTACAGATTACGGCGCGCCGCGAACAGGTTGCGAATCCGCATTACAGGGAGAACAGCAAAAACTGGAAGCGTAACAGACCATACGCAGAGTTCACCAGTGCTTGCGTGATGACGCGCGACCGCTTCGCATTCCGCTACGGGCGCCTGGAGGTGTGCGCCCGCATCCCCGTGGCACCGGGTGCCTGGCCGGCTATCTGGACTCTGGGCAATCGCTGGGGGTGGCCTGCCAACGGCGAGATAGACGTCATGGAGTTCTATCGCGTTCCGCCGCAGACGATGGGGATTCACCATACTGACGGCAGTCGCGAGCGCACACTTCCTATCATCTTGGCCAACGCCTGCTGGCAGGGTGCCGACGGCTGCGATGCGTGGGACACGAGCCGCACGCCGCTCACTCATTTCACTGACCGTGACCCGTCATGGTCGTCGAAGTTCCACGTCTGGCGAATGGACTGGACGCCCGAGGCCATACGCCTGTACCTGGACGATGAACTCCTCAACGACATCCCCACATCCCAGGCCGCTACAGGCGGAGGCACGAACCACGACGTGAATCCCTTTGCCAACGACATAGAAGGTTTCGGCCACTACATTCTCCTGAACCTCGCCATCGGCAGCAGCGGCGGCACTCCCGACCTCACTGCCTTTCCCATGCTTTATGAGATAGACTACGTTCGCGTCTATAAACATGTATCTAAATAGTTTGCAATCCTGAGAATCAATGGTGGCTCTCAAGCTCGTAAACGTGCTGACAGGGTGCGGTGCTCAGTTGCGCAGTTGCTCCAGATAGCTGAGGTTGGCGAGGTCACATTCCTCGGCCACGCGCTGCCATACGAGGCGTGTGGTGTCGGATTGCTCGGTGTTGAGGCGATAGACACCGAGGAAGGTGTAGGCCGTGTCGCGTTCGTCAGGGTTGCCAGTGTCCTTCCTGCCAATACCTTTCATGAAAGTGATGCGCAGCTCGTTGAAGGCTGTTGCACGGAGGTAGTTGTCGGCGTTGCGTGTGGCGATGACTTCTGCTGGTATGCCAAGGCTGTCGGCAGGTGTCCAGTACTCGGTGATGGTGGGCATGAGACTGTCGGTGAGACCCTCGTTGTGCCATTCGGCATGTCGGTATTCCGGCCCCCATACGATGATGCCATCGTGGTGCGGCACTGGCTGCGACCATGGATGGTTGGTTGCTGTGATGCCGAACAAGAGCAGATAGTCTCCTGGGGAGTTGAACGTCTGGCCAGATTGTAGGAGATGTCGCTGCATAGCGGTGTCGTCTTCATGCTCCTTCGCGTACTGCGGACGGAGGTATAGCCACGCTATGAGGCCGCAGAGCAACAGACCGATAATGCAAGCGGCCGGAATCCACATTTTATTAATACTTGTGTGGCGGTCAGGAGGCGTACTGATGCTGTTTGTGTCTTGGGGTGTTTGTGCCTCCGTGTCCAGGTCAGGAGTATCGGTGTTGTCCTGACTCTGTTCAGCCTCGGGCTGTGAGGATTGACGAAAGGTCTCCCAGTTCTCGCTGCCGACGAACTGGGAGAGCATATCCAGCGTGGAGATGCGTGGGTTGCTGGAGGATTGTATATATCCCCAGAGACGCTTAAGGGTGCTCACACTGATAGGTTCATGCAATTCCTCGGCAATGCATGCAGAAAGGTAATCGAAATCTTTGGGCGTCAGAATCTTACGCCCTGCTTTGGCTTCGATGGCCTTTTTCAGCCTTTCTATTGTTGTTGCTTGGTCTTCAGTCTGTTGTTGCTGTGACATGATGGACGTGTCTGCTTTATTTTTGGGGGCACAAGGATATGGCGAAGGGTGGATGTGTGGGGCTAATTGTTTTTTGGAAGCCGGAGTCCGTCGAGGAGTGTGATGTAGTCGGCTACGGCGTCGTTGAGTTCTGAGAAGCAGATGAACTCGTCGGCTGTGTGTGAGCGTTCGCTGTGTCCGGGTCCCATCTTCATTGAAGGGAATGGCATGAGTGCCTGGTCGGAGAGTGTGGGGCTTCCGAAGGGTTTGCGTCCCATGGCGACGGCTCGTTGTACGAGTGGGTGTGCGATGTCGATGCGTGAGGAGCTGAGTCGTGTGGAGCGCGGCTTGATGTCTGAGGTGAGGTGTCGCCGTATGGTGGCGAGTATCTCGTCGTTGGTGTAGCACTCGTTGGTGCGGACATCGACGGTGAAGTCGCAGCGGTCGGGCAGGACGTTGTGTTGTGTGCCGGCGTTGATGATGGTGGTGGTCATTCTGACGGGTCCGAGAAGTTGTGTCTGGCGTGGGAACTGGAATGTGCGGAGCCAGGTTATGTCGTCTATGGCGTGGTAGATGGCGTTGTCGCCCTCGTTGCGTGCGGCATGTCCGGCTCGTCCGTGTGCTGTGCAGTCCACCACCATGAGTCCCTTCTCGGCCACTGCGGGCTGCATTCCTGTGGGCTCGCCTACGAGTGCTACGTCGATGTGCGGCAGCAGGGGCAGGGCTCTCTCTATGCCGTCGCGCCCGGAGACCTCCTCCTCTGCGGATGCGAGCCATACTATATTATATGTTTGCGCGCGCGAGGACAGTTGTCTGAAAGCCTCGAGCAGGCAGACGAGCGATGCGCCGTCGTCGTTGGCGCCGAGTCCGTAGAGGCGGTCGCCCTCTGTGGTGGGCGTGAGGGGGTCGTGCTGCCATGAGTCGGCGGCGCGCACGGTGTCGATGTGTGCGTTGAGCAGGAGTGTGGGTCGGGACGGGTCGTAGCCTGGTGCGACGGCCCAGATGTTGTTGGCCTCGCGGCGGTGGGCTATTCCGAGAGTGTCGAGGTGACGTGAGAGGAGGTCGGCTGCTGCGTGCTCATTGCGGCTTGTGCGTGGTGTGGCGATGAGTGCCTTGAGGAGTTCTATTGTTGTTTGCATATTTAGTTGACGAGTTGTTATCCTTATAGCAGGCAAGGTCAGACGCTACTTATCCTGACGGATGTGGCTGCAAAGTTAGTGAAACTTTTGCGTGGGTGATGGCTGTCGGCTTCTTTTTTGTGGGTGTGGCTGTGATTTTGTGGCTTTTTTTGCCGCAAACGCACTTTTTCTGCCTGCCTGTTGTCTCTTTTCTATTAAAAATGCTTACCTTTGCGGCGAATAACAAAACCTATTACGCCATGCTGACAAAGTGCAATCTGGGAGTGCTCATTCATGAGCAGGCAAAGGTGTGGGGCGACAAGGTTGCCCTGAGTTATCGCGACTACGCCACATCATCGTGGAGGGACGTCACGTGGAAGGAGTTCTCGCGTCGCGTCTCACTTGTGAGCAATGCCTTGCTGGAGATGGGCGTTGCGGAGGGGGAGAACATCGGTGTCTTTACGCAGAACAAGCCCGAGGGTCTGTATGTGGATTTCGGTTCGTATGGTGTCCGTGCCGTTACGATTCCGTTCTATGCTACGAGCAGTGAGTCTCAGATACAATATATGATTAACGATGCGGGGATTCGCTATGTCTTTGTCGGCGAGCAGTATCAGTATGACACGGCCTTCCGTGTCTTCAAGATGTGTCCGACGCTGAAGCAGCTCGTCATCTTCGACCCCTCGGTGCAGCGTGACGAGCGCGATCAGGTGTCCGTGTTCTTCGACGAGCTGCTGCGTCTGGGGCAGTCGCATGACCACGGCTCCGAGGTAGCCCGCCGCGCGGCGGCCATCGTGCCCGACGACCTTGTCAACATACTCTACACGAGCGGCACGACGGGTGTCTCGAAGGGTGTCATGCTCACGCAGCGTATGTACTCGGCTGCCATCCCCGTGAACGACAGTGTCATGGACCTGTCGGAGAATGACGTCGTGATGAACTTCCTGCCCTTCACCCACGTCTTTGAGCGTGCGTGGAGCTACTGGTGCCTCTCACGCGGCTGCCGTCTGGCCATCAACCTGCGGCCGCAGGACATACAGATGACGCTGACGGAGGTGCATCCGACGTGCATGGCCGCCGTGCCTCGCTTCTGGGAGAAGGTCTATTCCGGTGTGCAAGAGAAGATTGCCGAGAGCAGTGCCGTGCAGCGCAAGCTGATGCTCGACGCCCTTGCCGTGGGGAAGCGCTATAATGTCGATTACCGTCTCAAAGGTCTTGTGCCTCCTCTGGCTCTGAAGGTGAAATACATGTTCTACGAGAAGACCATCCTCAGTCTGCTGAAGAAACGCCTGGGCCTCGAACGCGCCAACTTCTTCCCCACGGCGGGTGCTGCCATACCGCCTCAGGTGGAGGAGTTCGTGCACTCTGTGGGCATCAAGATGACGGCCGGCTACGGCATGACGGAGACGACGGCGACGGTGTCGTGCGACTGGCATCACTCTCCCGTCTCCGTGGGGTCTGTGGGCCGTGTGCTCAAGGGCATAGAGATCAAGTTCGGCGACCGCGACGAGATACTCCTTCGCGGCGACACCATCACGCGCGGCTACTATCGCAAGGCCGAGATTACGGCTCAGGCCTTCGACGAGGAAGGCTGGTTCCACACTGGCGACTGTGGCTACATCAAGAATGGCGAGCTCTTTCTCACGGACCGCATCAAGGACCTCTTCAAGACCAGCAACGGCAAATATATCTCGCCGCAGGCCCTGGAGTCGAAGTTCGTCGTTGACCGCTACATCGACGAGGTGGCCATCATCGCCGACGAGCATAAGTTCGTCTCTGCACTCATCATCCCCGACTACAAGCTTCTCGAGCAATGGGCAGCCGACAACGGTATTGCCGTCGCCGACCGTCAGCAACTCTGTGCCAACCCCCTTGTGGTGCAGATGGTGATGCACCGCATAGAGACCCTTCAGCAGGAGTTTGCCCACTACGAACAGGTGAAGCGCATCACCCTGCTGCCCGAGCCTTTCAGCATGGAGCGCGGCGAGCTCACCAACACCCTCAAGATCAAGCGCTCCGTCATAGCCCAGAACTATAAGGCGCAGATTGAGGCGATGTATGCCGAATAGTCGGCAGCGCGTCGATATTCCCGTCAAGCTAAACATTCATAACCAAGACAACGAGGTGATAACATCAGAACAATTAAAGGAAATACAAGAGCGCACGTCAGCGCTCTACCGCTACCTTGACATTCCACGCAAGCAGATGGAATTTGAGGAGGAGCAGCTGCGCACTCAGGCTCCCGACTTCTGGGAGGATGCCAAGCGTGCCGAGGAGCAGATGAAGAAGGTCAAGGCTCTCGAGAAGTGGCTCAAGGGCTATTCCGAGGTGAAGACTCTCTGCGACGAGCTTGCCACGGCCTTCGACTTCTACCACGATGAGCTGGTGACGGAGCAGGAGGTCGATGACATCTACAGCCGTGCCCTCGAGGCTCTCGAGGGTCTGGAGCTGCGCAACATGCTGCGTCAGGAGGAAGACCCCATGGATGCCGTCTTGAAGATAAACTCCGGAGCCGGTGGCACGGAGGCGCAGGACTGGGCCGAGATGCTCATGCGCATGTATATGCGCTGGGCCGAGCAGAACGGCTACAATTGCGTGGTGAGCAACCTCCTTGAGGCCGATGATGCCGGCATCAAGTCGTGCACGCTGGAGATCATGGGCGACTATGCCTACGGCTACCTCAAGGGTGAGAACGGTGTGCACCGCCTCGTGCGCGTCTCTCCCTATAATGCTCAGGGCAAGCGCATGACATCGTTTGCCAGCGTCTTCGTGACCCCGCTGGTGGACGACTCCATAGATGTCAATATCGAGCCGGCGCGCATCTCATGGGACACCTTCCGAAGCAGCGGCGCCGGAGGCCAGAACGTCAACAAGGTGGAGTCTGGCGTGCGTCTGCGCTATCAGTATAAAGACCCTTACACGGGTGAGGAGGAGGAGATCCTCATCGAGAACACCGAGACGCGCGACCAGCCTAAGAACAAGGAGAATGCTCTGCGTCTGCTGCGTTCCATGCTCTACGACAAGGAGCTACAGCACCGCATGGCCGAGCAGGCCAAGGTGGAGGCCGGCAAGAAGAAGATAGAGTGGGGCTCGCAGATACGCTCGTATGTCTTCGACGACCGTCGCGTCAAGGATCACCGCACCGGCTATCAGACATCTGATGTCGGCGGCGTCATGGACGGCAAGATAGATGCCTTCATAAAGGCATACCTCATGGAGTTCGGCGGCGATGAGCCTGCTTAAGGATGTCATCACAGTCATACTCCGTGGGAACGCACCGTGGCACGATGCCACATCAGTGCAAACCCGAAAAGAATCCTTAAAATCATAATTTCATGTCAAAGCTAACTAAGAAAGAACAGCGCGATGCAATGCGCAGCAAGCGTGAGGCCCGTCAGGCCCGGCGAATCATCAATTACATCATCTGGGGATTCCTCGTCCTCTTCCTCATCTTCTTCATAGGGTATGCCTTCTTCTGGGCATAGAGAGGCCATCTTCATGACTTATGGCATTGGAGATTGAACGCAAGTTCCTCGTCTGTTCCGACGATTACAAACGTCTGGCTTATGCCCGTGCCGACATCCGCCAAGGTTATATCGCTGCCGCCAACGGTCGCACGGTACGCATACGTCTGCGCCGTGAGACGCTGTTGCCGGCAGGCACCGTCCAGGCCGATAAGGCATTCCTGACCATCAAAGGCCCGAGCGATGATGCCGGCCTCTCGCGCTATGAGTTCGAGACTGAGGTTCCGGTGTCCGACGGCAACGACCTCATGCACATCGCCCTGCCTGGCGTCATCGACAAGACACGGTGGCTGGTGCGTATGGCCGACGGACATATCTTCGAGGTCGATGAGTTCCACGGTGCCAACGACGGCCTCGTCGTCGCTGAGGTCGAGCTGGGCTCCGACGATGAGTCGTTCGCCCTCCCGGACTTCATAGACCGCGAGGTCACCGGCGACCGTCGCTACTACAACTCGCATCTCTGCCGCTGCCCCTATCAGCTGTGGCCAAAGTAGAAGAGCAGATTAATGTATTACAAGGGGGGCGGGGTTACTCCCGAAACATTAATAAAGAAATATACTCACGTGTCGTGGGTTGTCAGTCGGTTGGTGTGAGTCTTATCCCGCGGCTGGCGAACTGTTCGATGTCCTCGGGGGCGAAGGGATAGCGTTGCAGAGGTATGGCTTTGTTGTGGTCGTCGAGGTAGAAGCGTTGTCCGCATCGGTATGTCTTGCTTG
>Ga0247610_10005649_pt1 | contig 13134 bp, 11 predicted proteins | sample 174DNAGHGhighgp2_FD_193483 | JGI IMG/M metagenome (GOLD analysis project Ga0247610, IMG submission 193483) | Sheep rumen microbial communities from Palmerston North, Manawatu-Wanganui, New Zealand - 1742 DNA GHGhigh gp2 | ecosystem: Host-associated > Mammals > Digestive system > Stomach > Rumen...
CTACCGAGTTTAAATCATTCAAAAGACATAAACATAAAAAACAATTTCGTTTTCAATCTGTTTTTATTTCTATGCTTGTCCTCTGCGGGACGCGTTTCTATAATAATGCTGCAAAAATCTTCGGCGCGGAAGATGTTTTGCGCCGAAGATTAGGGGAAAAGAGCGTTAGAATAGGTGTATAAAGAAAGCGGGAAGCCCTGATAATCAAGACTTCCCGTAAGGATGTTTATTTTTGAATTATTTTATTTTCGCGCCGAAGATTACGCCGAAGGTTCCAGTATCTTAAGCATTACCTCGATAGCAGGAATAGCGGTTTTAGGTTCTTTCTGTTTGCGCAAATCGTGCAGCGGTCGGCTATTGGAATCGGTAAAATGACTTTCGGTAATCTGCCAAATCTTTCCGCCATCGGGTAGGGATATTAGTCGTGATTCGACACCTCTACGAATGAGATAGTACAGATATGCCGGTTTGCCGACCCATTTCACCCGTGCTGTTGATTCCTCTCCAGAGAAGATGGCAAGGAAATCATCTGGTTTGGTGTCTGCTGCAATCCATTTTGCATTTAATAGACATTGGTAGAGTTGTGTGAGCTTTTGGGTGGACTTGTAGCGATATGAGAAAGTGGCCGCTTGCAATTTGGGTGTTATTGTGCGTTTCGTAGCGGTTGTTTTAGATGAAGCAGTGGTTGTCTGTTTGCCGTTGACGAACTGGATGCCGATGCCGCCGGCTTCGACGTTGTTGATTTCATAGTCCACGTGCTTTGATTGCACATAGTCACCTGCTACATTGATGATTGTTTTTGCGTTGTCTTCCATACTATTATTCCTCCTGCTCGTAATAATACGAATAATCAATACCTTTCATGAATAGCTCACGATCGTTGATTTGGTCGGTCAGCGCCGGTTTCAGCAATGCTTTGATATATTGGGCATCGGTCGTACTGTCGTGCATGGCTTTCAGGTATTGCTTCTTGTCAATCAGACTCCAGTCCACACATTTCTTGAGCGAACGCTTGAAGATCATATCCAGCCATATACGCGTGCTGCGTCCGTTGCCTTCCATGAACGGGTGGGCAATATTCATCTCCACATACTTATCGACAATCTCATCGAAGGTGCTTTCCGGCATCTGCTCTATCTGCGCAAGACTTTCTTTCAGATACTCGGCGCGGCAAAACAAAGTACCGTCTTTCCAAATGGTCTTGGTACGTATCTGCCCGGCAAAATCGTATAGTCCGCCGAAGATATATGCGTGTATCTTCTGCAATGCCTTGACCGTACCGATCTCCTCATCGGCAATGATATTACTCTCCCAAAACGTGTATGCTTTCTTGCGGCTCTGTCCGTCGATGGAGTTGTCCGAATAGGTGAACCAGTCAAGGAAAGCCATCGCCTTATTGTTTGGAACAGACTTCGCCAGTTTGATTACGCCTTCATGGTTAACGGCATCAGCCAAACGGCGCTTGCCATCTGGCGCAAGTAATTTCAACTGGGTAGTGTCACTAACCAGTTCACTTTGTTCTTTCTTCAATTTGGCTTTGAGGTACTTCCAATAGTTGCGGTTCTTCTGGTAGTCATCCTGCTCATTGATAGCACCGATGATGTCCAACACGGAGAAGAACCATTTGTTCTGCTCCTCATCCCAGACAGCCCGTACTTTGCTGTCTTTATAGAATCGTATCGATACTTTGTTTGCCATAGTTTTATTCTTTTGTGGTTTGTGTGCCGATGCCTCCGGACTCAACATTGTCAATATGTGTGCCGACATGCTTGTCTCCGGCGATGTAGTCGCCTTGGACATTGAAATTCTGAATATTATCTCTTATGCCTAATCTGGCTTCTTCTTTCTTGATTTTCTTTATCTTGTTATTTAGATATTTGACAAAGACATTTATCATATCCAATACTTTCTGTCTGCCCGGATACCACATTGCATTATAAGCAGCGGAACCACGAAAATCTTCTAACATATTCTCGCGGTTAACATGTTGCGATTCTTCTTTAAGCAAATATTCCAAACATTCTAATTCCTCTGCATCTCCGCAATGGGTTAAATCTTGCTCAATAATATCTTTGATTTCTAGATTTCGCAGTCGGATATATTCTTCGAAACAAGCTTTGAGGAGTTTGGGCTCAAATTCTGCCAATGGTGGTATATCTCTATAATCTTCTTCTCCACTCAATATCAGATGCCGGAATCCCTCTGCAATATATAAATTCTTTGCAAAGTCAATGATGTTGTCCATACTGACATGTCCCATATTACGATTAGCACGCAGAACCAGTGTGAGCATGGCTTGTTTCATATCTCCTTGTGAAACTTGATACATCTCCTCTGCAATAGCCACCATGAATTTGGGGTCAACCATTTCTTTGCAGAGAATGTGTGCCAGATCGTTCAAGTGTTTCTTATCGTCTGTCCACCTATGGCGAAGTCCTATATTTTTAGTGTTATACTGCAAAGAGCCTTGATATACATAAATGATGCAGTCGCAATCTTTGATAAAATCGCTTGCTTGAAATAAATCATCAAAACATTTGGTTGCAACTTCTTGCATTTTATGCAAAATGTCTATCCGCGTATTGATCTCATCTATCTCCCCTAAAAGGCCCCATAACCAAATGACATATGGGAATTTTGTCGGCATGAGGCTGCATAACTTCAGCATAGTCTTAATTTGCAGTTCCCAATCTACATCGACATAGCGGATTTTGCCTTTATTGATATCTTGCATGATTTGCACAATATCAGGTGCGTTGTTATTTGATATAGGTTGAGAAACGGGAGAAGTCTGTTGCGCCTTCTGCTGTTTTATTGCCTCGACATCGCTATAATAATTGTCAATCAGAATGATACTTTCTTTAACCGCTTTTTGTATACTACTATTTTTAATCATAGCAACCATTCTATTATGTCCTCCCATATCTTTCCAAAGCGAGTCAGCATGATAAAAATAATATGCAATGACACACATTCTACCCCATACTATTTCAGTTAATGAAGCAGCATAACGTTGGCCTCTTACATAAACATAGGCTCTTTTATCTTGATAATTGTCGTTAATTGTCGAATAGGCATCTACAATTCGACCAATTATGTCATTGTCGTCACCAGAGATGATTTTTGATAATGCAAGAAAAGAGATAACTCCATTTTCATCATATTCAGTTTCACTTGTATTAAGCCATGGAGATTTATCCAAAGCTATTGAGTGAATTCTTTTGTATTTAGAAGGGTCTAAAAGATTCTCCATAAGTTATTGTTTATTAAAATATTTTATGCATCATACATCCTTATTCTGATAATTCTTGACAAACGGCAGTTTGAGAATTACCTCTTGATGAAACGAGCCGTGCGTTAAGGTGTCCATTACAAGCTTTCCCATAGTCAATTCATTTTTTTTGTTTTTAAGCACATTTTGTGCAATATGCTATTTGGTTAGGATATAATTCGTTTATATGATTAATAATGCTTTCACAAACTTCTTGATAATCTTTGGGCAACAAAGGGGCATCTTCGCTTCTCCAGCCACCGTGGGACAAGTCATTAATAAATGTATATGTTTTAGCATCTTTTTCAAAATGTTCTTGAATATACTTATCGATTCCATCATCTGATAACTCTATATTCTGGAATTTTACTAATGTTTCTATTATGTGTCGAATAGAATTGGCAGTTGTATGTGTGGATACCTGCCCTTTCCTTGCAATTCTGTAAACATCTAGCAAATGGCTAATATATGGTACCGTAAAGTTGGTATTAAACTCTGATAAACTTCCATTTTGCAATAGCATTTTTTTATCCACAATCTTGTTTGCACATAAAATTCTCATAAATTCATTATTATGTGTCAAGATGATATATCGAGGATGTTCAAGTTTCGGGAAAATTGTCTGTATTTTTCGTATAATTCCACTTATTGTATACACATAAGTAAAATCTAAACTAGAAATAGGGTCATCAATTATAAAAAAGAGTTTCTTATAATCATCGTCACTATTCATCTTTATATGAGCATCCCCTAAATAATAGGCAAATGCTATTATATTTTTCTCTCCCTCGCTTATTGCATATTGAATATTTCCTTTATCTAAGACGCGCGTTTTAAACATCAGTTGAAAGGTCTCTTCGTCTAATGTGTATTTCCCTCCCTCAAAAAAGAAATTTAATACCTGCTTGATGGTTTTTGCGACCTCTGTTTTCTTTTGCGAACGCAAGGCCTTTTCTTTTTCGGAAATATCATGCTCTAGTTTTCCTGCTTCTTTAGCAAGAAGTCTAATTTCTTCAATGTTTTTCTTTTGTGTTAAGCACAAATAATTATATGCTGCTTTGCAAATGTTATTTCTAATAGCTTTATTTTCTTCACTTATTCTGTCAAGTTTCCAATTCATGTTGTCTATCATCTCATTATTTTGAGATATGATACTTTTAATATTTTCTAGTTGCTTTTTTAGATTGTCAAGTAGATTGTCTTGTATTATGTGAGGAACAGAGATATTTTTCTTCTTTTCAATTAATATAGTTAATAATTGATTAATAATGGAAATGGTGTTATCTATATTATATTCAGCAAGAGTTTCTTTTTCCAAAGAGACAATATATTTTGTTTTATAATCATTAAAAATCTTTATTTGCTTATTAGTATCTTTATCCATCTCTTTGAGTTGTTTGATGAAATAAGAAAGATACTCACAATAAGCATCGATTTGTTTAATGGTTAATGCTTCTTGATCAGTAATGTATTTAGTATATAAATCTATTAAGTTTAATGCATTATCATCATAAGGCCTTTCGCAGAATGGGCAAATGTTATCTGAAGAAAGTGTTAAACCCTCTTCAATAAACGCTTGTTTACTTTTAACTTTCGACTTGAATTCTTCTTCAAAACGACTTAGTGTATATGGTTCTGAAAGTAGTTTTTTAATAGAATCAATCTTATCATTATCAATGTTTGAACTCGCTACGGTATGTATATATGGTAGATCTTCAGGAACAGATTTGATTTTATCAAAATCTTTTATATAATCGTCCACATTCTTTTCTAGCGGATGAAGTTCTTTCCCATCCCATGCCAAGATTTTAACAGGATCTAATGTGCGATACTCGCCAAGTCTCGTTATATTAGCAATATGTGAAAGATGTTCCGTCTTATAATTCTCAATAAAAGAAGTAATCTCTTCTTGCTTATTTTTGCCAGATTGTCTTAATTCTTCTAATTTCTTCTTGTCGTCGCTTACATCAATATGAGCTTTACCTAATATAAATCCTTGCAAACTTTCATCGTTTGCATCTTTAACATAATCCAATGCTCTAATGTTTTTATCAACATAATCTTGATTGAATGTGTGGAAAATATAATTAGTTGGCGGGATTGTAGGTTTGCCCCCAATGTTTATCTGAATAGAAATGTCCTCTTTAATATCAGTTCCTTCTTTTATCTGAAACGCGAAATCACCCTTAGTCTGCCCATAAGTCAAATACGCATCTGTTAGAACTTTTCCAGTCCCGTCGACTAATAATGTTTCGTCATGCTCTAGTAGCCTAAACAAACGGCTGATAAATGTTTTACCACTTCCGTTATTTGCAAAAATAGCGAACTTTAAAGACGAAGAGGTAATCTCATGTTGCAGATGCTCCAGAGGAGCAATATAATTACAACGGATTGATGTGTTTATGGTTTTAGACATAATTGTATTTTTATTAATAACGGCAATAGTGCAACTATTTATTGAGGTTTATAAAACGCATTTGAAGATGCCGATGGTGCGGACTGATTCATCCTCACGGACTACGATGGGCTCAAAAGCGGGATTGCGCGGGGAGAGGGTAATTGATTTATGCTCCCAATAATCTTCAGTGACGATCTTTTCGCTATCGTAGCGTTTAATGGTATAGCGACCGTCGTATTCGGGGTCGAAATCGCGAATCTGCATCAGCACTATTTCTCCTTTACGAGAGCCCCCAGTGTACCATTCGAAGACACAGATGTCACCGTCATGAATTAGAGGCAACATGGAATCTCCTTTGGCATGGACGGCGAAATAACGGTCTTTGTCGGGACTAAAGCCATGCCCACTTGCATCTACCCAACCATCTGCCACCGGTAACTCGTTGTCCTCAAAGCGTCCGCACGCTGCACGGAGCGTATATAGAGGAATGCGTCCGGGTTGGTAGGTGTCGTGGATGTGTAGCGGGGTGATGGTGGCTTCTTGTTGCTCCTCTTGGCTTTCGATAACTTGTTGGGTAGCCTCCAAATTACGAGCAGTATATTTGGCTACGTCAGCAATAACAATCTTTTGCATGGCAGCAATCAGTCTTTCCATTGCGTTGAAATCCGGATGTTTGCCATCTGCAGTCGGTAGCATAATGTATAACTCATCTGCATCTTTTGCATAAAAGTTGTTGCCATAGTTAAATTTACCCGTGTGTGCGGCTTGATGACAAGCGGAAGTCACAAAGATAGCAGCATGCTTTTGTAGCTTTTCTGTATGAATTACTGCTACATGGTCGTCTGCACCGTATTTGTAGTTACGATATTTGGCAGACCCAAACATATCTATAGTGGTAGTGTTGCTCTCAAAAACAGTCACATTGTTGCCGATGAAAGCGGAGATTCCGGTTTCAGCTTCGCCTGCTGTTACAAAAGGTAATATACCAGGAATACGGTCTTCGCTTTTAAGACGTCTTCCACGTGTTGAGGCTCCAAATAGTTCTTTTATATTGAATTTTTTCCATTGCAGATTTTTATAGTTGCGAAGTGCATCTTTGTCTGCTTCGGTAAGTTCATAATTATCAAGCCCGGTAGCCTTCAAGTAAGCCTCGAGTTCGCGCAAGCGCGCCCTCTCGAGTTCGCGCACAAAATTATCTATAAATTCAAAATCTATTACTCCTTTTGATTTTTCGGGTAATTGTACTTCTATATTGCGGAATGTTTCATCTACGTTGCGCACAAGAACCTGCAATAGTACAGGTTTTTGCATGTTTAATATTGTCTGGAAGAATAGTTTTGCTTTTTCAGGAATATCAATCTTTGGGATAATCTTTCGAACAAATTGCCCAGCGTACCACGGCTTATTCCGATAAAAGAAATCCATTTGAAGTAGTCCGAGACTCCATATACCGGCTGGATTGATATTTTCTTGATTTACATATCCAGTTGTCTGTAATATACCTTGATTATATGACGTGCGAGTAACATAATCGTACTCATCGCCGTCAGTCAACCTGTCGGTGTTAAAACTTAATGTATTCTGGATATCAAAAAGTTTTCCAAGCCGATAAGGGCCCCACTTGGCTGCGGTTAGCCGCACGTCAAGTGGGGCTAAAATTTTCCCAGGCAGTCCTCCTCTTTGGGTTGATTTCTGAGGAGGTTGGATACTTCCCATGCTAAGTAATCGGCAACGGTTTGCCTAAAATCATTTAGTGTGGGACGGGTGTCTATTGGAGCTGTTTGGTTCCAATCGTTTCCTTTAGCGGGATTGATATGCCCTTCATAGAAGTTCTGTGGATCAATATAGTGGAGCGCAGATTTTCCTACTCGCACAACATTTACCAATTCTTGGTAACGTTGACGAGCATGATCAGTATCGCGAAGATTTACCGCAGCTTTTTTGCGGTTAGAACGAGTGTAACCATCATTGCTAAAATCAATGAAGCGTACAATATCATCGCTCTTATGTGCTTCGCCGACACGGAATACATATATATAGGTTTGCACGTTACTCTTTCCAATAAACAAATCTATCGGCATCTTGATGCTTGCCAACAATGTAGAGTGCTGAAGAATACGTTTGTTGTATTCAACAGCTTTCCCACTACCTGCAGAGTTTTGAATAATGATAGCCGCGTATCCGTGGCTCATCATGGAGAGTGCACGTTCTACGAAGACCATACCATTACCTGCTGCTGAATACGGCGGGTTTAATACAAAGGCATCAGCTGGGAAAGAACGAGAAGTATCACCAAATCCGTAGTGTCCATCGAAGTCAAGAAGCGAGTCTCGGTTGAGAATGTTGGACGAGCCATCACCCATAAGAATCATGTTGAGGATGGCAAGCATGTAGATGTTTTCCAATATCTCCAGACCGAGCAATTGGTTGGCTTTAATTTCTGCTTCTTTGCGGAGCAGCTGCTCCGGTGAGTTGATATTCGCCTTGGCATCAAGGAGCATTTCGTTCATCGCTGCCACGAGCAAACCGGCACTACCTGTCGCAAAATCCCAAACATAACTGTTACGGTTTACGCGAGCAAGACGAACGAGAAGTGTAGCCACATAAGATGGCGTGAGCACAACATCATTGAGTTTGTCTTGCGTAAAGCCGAGCCAGTTGTACATCTCATTAAAGAGACGACCTGTGAAGTCAGTCGAGAGACCAATCTTATAGTATATGCCGAGGTCATCAACTACTTTGCAGAATACTCGTTTTAGTTGGCTTTCTCCATTCGTCGGGCGGTTGATATTATCGGTAGTAAGCGTATTCTGGAGCGTACGGACGATGAGGGCCTGCTTGTCTTCCGGAATGTTCTTCTGGGCAAGGAAGGCTTCAATCTTCCGGACAATAATATCACCATCTTGATTGCCTTGCTCTGTGCTTGATTTAAGGTCGCTTTTTTCCAACGGTCTTACCCGGTCGGGTACTCCGAGTGTGGCAATAATAGTTGCTGCGACAAGATAAACACGACCGCTTTCAGATATACCTTTTTCATTTTGATAAATATCGTTGTTGAGTTTAACTAGGCTGACATTAATCTCCTGCTCGCGGCGTTGTTTGAGTTTTTCGAGTTCCTCCGGTGTCAAACTCAGATTGCGAACTTTCTCAATGAAGGCTTCGAAATGCTTTGGAGCCAGAAATGACAAATCGGTAAAGTCGCCAATCCGTTGTCCTATACCGAAGTTGCTTTTTCCTACATAATAAACGCCCAACTCATGATGCAACTCATCGGTGTCCGTATCTTTATAGCCGGTGATACCGATAGCGATGACATGCTCATATGTAGTATAGTGCAGCAGGGCATTAGCATAATGAATGGCACCATTGACAGCATATTGGCTGATGTTTTTGAATTCGGGTTTTCCTTTGGCATTTCGATTGGCAACTTGTCCTTCCTTGTCCAGTTTGATCAGCCGATCCTTGTAACCTTTGTACTCAATAAGTACAGGCCACCAGTTGCCTTGGCGGTCTTGCAACAGCAAATTGCAGTCGGGACGATTGCCGCCACTACCGCCTTGTTTGGACTCATATTCATACAATGCATTCTTGATTTCATCGTTGGGCGCGTATTGCTCAACGAAATATTTGAGTTTGTACTGTTTGAGCCAGCCGTTAGCGAGGTCGGCGATTAGAGGTTCTACGGATTGTTGTGCCATTGTTGTATGATTTTATTATGTAGTGTAATTTATTTCTTTGTTGTCTGCACACTTTCGGCGTGCAAAGATACTAAAATTTTCCAATATATAAAAATTGGTCTTCTCTCGGTTATGTCTCGGTCATCGGTCGGTTAAGGCGGAGGACGGAGTCAGACGATCAATTAACTTTTCTCTCACTAATTCATAAGCTGTTTGCGGGTCAAAGGTCGCACCATTGCGGAGAAGATGCTGAGTGTCACCTAAAAACTCCTCGTCTTGCATCTTCAATTCCATATTTTGTATAAACTGCTTGTACGTAGGCGCTTTCTCAACAACAAATTCCATATATCGTTGATAGCAAGTAACCACATTATCAAGATTAATAGTGACATCCGGAGACATGAGCGCAACATATAAATCGAACAAGTCACGACCTTTCTTCCGCTGATATAGTGCTCTCAGTTTGGTGCCAAGCAGTTCTTCCAAAGCATAAGTGGTTAGTTGGCATTGCCCGGTGAACCATTTGTTCTCAACTGCAAAGGGAACATGCTGCCATCCCAACACATTGAAATGCTCATAGCAGTTAATCTCCAGTTTCAGACGGATAGGCTGAACCGGCGGAATCTCCGACTCCAAACGAAAGACCATCGTGTTGTTGAAACGGCGAGGTTTCGTGACACGGTCAGGCAACCAATTGAGCACTTCCCCCAGACGATATAGAATAGGCTTGATCGGGCCCGGATGAATCTGCACAAGGTCGATATCTTCACTGTATCGCGGCTGCGGTTGCAAGTACAGTTTATGCAAGGCAGTGCCTCCGCGGAAAGCCAGTTGCTCGCGAAGAAACCCGTCGCTGAAGATATCCACCAACGCACGGCAGATAATCAGATCTTGTTCCACCATAAACGGTTCTATCCATGGCGCATGTTCGTTCCATGCCATAATAGAGGCTCTGTCAATCATATATCGTCTATTTCAATATCAATATTCATGTTTACATGCCAGCGATTGGACGGGGCATCCTCTCTCGGTGGGCGCGAATTGCTCATACAGATGGTATGATATTTCGGCGCTTGCGCCTTCAACAAAGCAAACAACCTGTCGGACTTGTCCTGTTCTTCCAATACAAATTCCAATAAGTAACCTAATCGCTGAACGGTAGCCGTGGTAGTATAGGGAATAGCATCAGCCATCTTCTGCATATCGACGGATTCCATCAGTTCGGCAAGTACGGTAGCGGCACGTTGATAGCCGCCTACATGGTCAGCAAACTGCACCAGGTCAATGGCGGTTAGTTCGGGAGAGGCGTAACGCAATATGCCCATCTCTGCATTCCGGGTAACCAGTAGGTGCTCGGGGATCTCCGTCCGATAATTCCAACTGATTAACGGATACTTGTTCGACATGGATATGCGCGGAATGACGGTCATCACCTGATACTGCATGGGGCGCTGATGCGCTGCGGCGTATAGCGTGGCGGCCGAGAGCAGGCATACATAATAGGGCTTGCCGATATGCTGCATGAGTGCGTCCAAATAGAATTGCGGCGGTACGATATGCTTTAGCTGATATTGTACCGGCACAATCACATAGAAGCCTCTATACACGGCAATAATCCGTCCACGCTTCACCGTGCGGCTCAATTCGGTTTTCAGGCCTTTGGGCGAGTGGGTGGGGAATGCTTCGCGTACCTCTGCCACTGAAAAAGTCACCTGTCCGTGTTGTTCTCTATTTCTGATCCATTCTTCTATGCTCATTGCCGCTTTTGTTGCGAAAGAAAACAAAAGATGCTTTCTAACAATTCCATTTACGGCACAAAAGTACAGTTTTTTTTTGATATGTGCAAGTTTTTGATGATAATTTTGATATTTTTACTTATTTTTTGCGATAATTGTGATATTTTCTTTGTTTTAAAGTTTTTCGTCAGCGATTTTTCCATGGAACTTTCGTCGTGCGTCCCTTATTCCCCATTTGCGTGCCCGAGCGTGCGTAGGGCGGAGCGTTCTCCCGCCAAACGGGAGAAGCGGCCTCCGCCTAAGAGGGCTTCTTCGCGCCCGTCTGCCTCTTTTTCGGGAACTGCCATTTGCTACAGAAGCGAAACATGAAGCGGAACAGGCGTACCGAAATAGCGTCCGGGGGACGGTATGAGGAGTAAGTACGCCGCGCGAGTTCGCAAAGCGAACATAGGAATAATCGTTTGAACGTAGTGAAATAAGAACTCCTTAATACCGAGAGATGACCGAGAGAAAAAACGGGCGTTTTTTTGCCCCAAAACGGTCAAAAACCACATTCCCCAATTCAATTTCCGCCATAATACTTGCATATGTCAGAAAAAAGCAGTATCTTTGCACGCAGTTTGCGTGCAGAAAAAAACACGCAGCAACAACTTAATTATAAAACAAACAATACAATTATGATGGATTTATTGATTCTTTTTGCGGTGGCGATGGCGGTTTCCGCAGTAGGATGGAAATACTTCGTGTATTTCTTCAGTCTCGGTTACGGGTACGGTATTGCCGCTCTGGCGGTGGCGATGGGTATGATGTACCATACGAATCTCACGGTGCCGACGATGGCGATGTTGGTGCTGCTGTTCATCTTCGGTGTGCGGTTGGGAACGTACCTGCTGGTGCGCGAACGCAAGGCGGTTGGGTACCGTAAGATTCTGTACGGCGAGGGTCATTCGGAGAAGAAGCCTGCCGGCGTGATGGTCATGATTTGGCTGTTCTGCGCGCTGCTGTACGTTGCGCAGGTAAGCCCTGTGGCTTTCCGGCTGGCGAACGGACCACACGATAGTGAGCTGTGGGCATGGATTGGTGCTGCGGTTGTGGCTTGCGGTATCTTGCTGGAGAGTATCAGTGACGCGCAGAAGAGTGCCGCCAAGAAAAAGGACCCGAAGCGGTTTGTGGATACCGGTCTGTACCGTATCGTCCGCTGCCCGAACTACCTGGGCGAAGTGACCATCTGGACGGGTGCATTGCTCAGCGCTATTGGCGCAGGGCTGAACTGGTGGCAGTGGCTTATTGTGGCTATCGGGTACGCAGGCATCGTGTTTGTGATGTTCAGCGGCGCCCGCCGGCTGGAACTGCGTCAGAACGCCTCCTATGGTAATGACCCCGAATATCAAGCATACGTGAAGAAGACTCCGATTCTGATTCCGTTACTGCCTATTTATTCCGTAGCTAAATATGAATGGCTCAAAGCTTGATTGGTTTGCCGCCAAGGGGTCTTTGACACCCCAAAACGTAAAGCCGTGGCAGACGTTCTCCGGCAAGGGGATGCGGTTCGAGTTGGAGGCATACGACTGGAACGGCACCGCCCATGTGGCGCATCTGAAATAGAGGTATCACAAAGACGCTCTATATTTTCACCTGTCCGTGCAAGGCACTTGTCACGTACCATCTTTAAAACATGCGTTTGGTCGGGTTCTATACTATCGCGTCCATTCCATAGTTCCGCATACACATCTTGCACGCAGTCACGCGCCTCATTACGGTCACGGAGAAGATTATACGCAAGTGCGTACATCTTCCCACATAACGGTAAATATTGGCGTGTAAACTGTTCGTGCGTCATGGTGTGCTGTTATTTTGAACCACTCAAAATACCACTTTCGGTATCTTCATTGTTGAGACGTTGCCAACCCTCGTTGTGCTTGGTACCGAAGTCCAGATTGACGTTGAAATTGAGCATCAGCACTTGACGATAGTTCTGCATAACGGCTGTATTGGCAGTCGGGGCAAGGGCAGACAAGTCCTTTGTGACGGTTCTGGAACCATGCGGCGAGA
>Ga0247610_10005650_pt1 | contig 13132 bp, 10 predicted proteins | sample 174DNAGHGhighgp2_FD_193483 | JGI IMG/M metagenome (GOLD analysis project Ga0247610, IMG submission 193483) | Sheep rumen microbial communities from Palmerston North, Manawatu-Wanganui, New Zealand - 1742 DNA GHGhigh gp2 | ecosystem: Host-associated > Mammals > Digestive system > Stomach > Rumen...
TGGGGTAAGGAACATGCCAGCATAGGTAAACTCATCCTTTCTGATTCTCGGAAACTGTTCCTTAGCCATATCCTACTACCTCTTCTTGTTGGTCGATGGGTTGTTGTTACGTGAAATCTTTCCGTCGACTTGATTCTTCGAGCTCGGAAGGTTAGCACGGTCGATGAACGGCTCGAACACTTCCGTACCAAGTATAGACAAGAAGTCCTTGGTCGGACCTGGCTGCATCCAGTACGAGACATTGACTTCGGCATCGATGAACACCGGAAGGTGAGTACCGTCCGCAGATACGAACTGTTCAGTACTAGCGTTGAATTTCACACCAGTAATCACCATCGGTTCCAAATCCATATAATGTCCGATGCTTACACGAACCGGAAGCGGGTTCGCAGTAATTTCACCACCGAAGAACGTATTGATGGAATTGTATGTATCGACACCAATTCCGGCAACTTCGGCGAGCGTTTCTTTAATCGCCTTACCAACGCCTATACCCGATGAACTTGGATTGTCAGACGTTGACTCAGTAGTTTGCGCAGCTGGTGTAGAATCTTTGTATTGATCAGCACTATTAATGTTTCCCGTAACAACATAATCCATTGCGCGTTGTCCAGATCCATCCAAATTATTCATTACCCTAGATACACCAGCGGCTGGTTTCTGGATCATTTCCTTAGCACCTTCCCACATCGTCTCGCCAGCTGACATAAGACCACTGATCATCTTATTAACGATGTCGTAACCTTCCATGTCCATAGGACGGACATAGGTCATCATGATAAGACGACGGATCGACTGTCTGCACATATCCTCTTGTTCCGGCAAATACCACTGGAACTTTAACGGCAAATCAGCTTCGATCTTGGCACCGCCAAATTTCTTGATAGTCATACTACCGGTAAACTGGTTACTAACGCCAGACAGTTCCATGCCCATCTGTGCAAACGATTCTGCAGTGTTCGCCAACTTGTTTACGTTAGTCGACAAGTAATTACCAGCGAATGGAATAACACCAAGCAAGCCGCTATTGCCACCGCCACCAGTCAATATCGTGTTCATGCGAGCAAATCCAGATTTATTCGATCCGTTGTCTTGCCACGTCGCAGACACCTTAAAGGACGGGCCGTTACCAGTATCAGTCTTCAAGATACCGTAGAAAGGTTCATACAAGTCATAGTTGCTCTTGTTGGCGATAGCCTCAAGCATCTCGGTACGGAACACATCGATACTCTTCTGGAAACCTCCCATGTATGAACGACGAGCAGCACCGTCCAATACTTCGATACGGCACACGTTCGGCTTCGGCAGCCGCTTGCTCATCTTGGAGTTCGGTTCGCTATGACCTACACGGGTCAAGTATTTTTCATAACCAGTCGCCATACATTAACCCCCAAACAGACTGCCGTTAATCGCAGTGCCAGTAGCTTGTGCGTTACGAGCGTTAGCTTCCTGGACTTCCGGACTCAACCATCTGCCAGCTTGTCTGCCAATGCATTCATCTTGTCGGCCTCGCTCATATTGGACACATCCGGCATCTTGTCAGTTATCGTAGCATTCGGCGTACGGCTGTTTTCCATAGAGCCAGCAGCCTTCGGACGGTAGAGCGCAGCTGAATGGCCGAATCCGCCAGCAGAACCAGAAATAACATCATATCCGGCCTCTTTCCAGCCACCACCCTTGTCATAAGAATCCAACAGACGCTTAGACGCCTCGTCCTCGGCACCGACCAGACGCTTTCCACGTGCGACAGCGGCATCTCCTAGAGAGATTTCATTGGCATCTCTTTCCTTAAACATTCCACGTCCAGCACCCTTGAGGACATCTGTCACACTACCGCCTTTAACTGCAGCGTCGATAGCTCCCTCGGCTGCATTCAATAGCTCTGGAAGCATTAATACATCAGAAACAGCGTTGACTGTACCAGCCAATATCATATCACGGATTTCCTTTCCGGATGCGTTATTTTTGAATCCAGCATATACATTCGCCGCAGTATCCATAACGCCAGCAACTGCTTGCAACTGCGGAACTCGCTTACCCAAAGCCTTTGCCATCGGCATTACCTTCTTGGCAGCATTCATTGCTATACCGACACCGCTATACTTCATAGCAAGCTTGCCACCAGCCTTGACACCTTGCAAAGCCTTTCCACCAGCCCACTTGGCCGCGTCAGCAAGTCCTCCGCCAACCTTCTTAGCCAAGTTTCCAAACCATGAGCCAGCCTTCTTTGCAGCTTCAGCGACACCCTTGATAGCCTTTCCGGCGGTACTTTCCTTCATGGATGTCTTCCAGCCTTCCAGCATACCAGTGAAAGATGCCTTGATTTCGCCAAACTTATTCAATACACTGGTCTTTAACTCGCCAATTTTAGTAATACCAGAATTGATTGCACCAGTCAACGCATTCTTCCACTCAATCAGCTTCTTGCCTACGGATGTATCCTTGGCCCAGTTCTTGAACTTACCAAGTAGCTTTCCGGCTTGTTTAGCCCCGTCGGCAGCGACTTCCGCCCACGCCTTCCCAAACCGTTCAAGATAACCAAGTCCAAATCCCAATATGGCTCCACCAGCGCCACCGAGAAGACCCATAATGAGATTCTGTAGACTAAACCCAGAATCATCAGATGTATTTTTTCCAGTACCCAGTGTGATGGACCCGTCAAGGAACTTATCGAGAGCTTGGCTCAACTTCGGCATCACCGGACGGACAGCCGCCTTGTATGCACGGTCTTCCTCTTCCAGCAAAGCCTTTCGGTCACTTGCTGCGTCATTCTTCGGAAGGTCAGTGCCAACTTGCTGATTTACTTGCCCATTGGCATCCGGTGCCAACTGAGTAGTCGGGGCAGATGACGTGAAGAAACTTTTCAACTGTCCTAGTATACCGCCAGACACACCAGCGCCGTTGGCTGCCAAGGACATATCGTTTGCAGCCATCGAATTCATCGCAGCTGCGGCAGACGGAGCCGACGCCTTATTATCATCTTTCGGCAATGTCATCTGAGCAAGCATCTTAGTAGCTTCGCTGAATAGACTCTGGATGCTTTCTATATTGCTTGCATTTTGTTCATTCGACTTTACAAGATTGGCATTGACAGCAGCTAGCTTCTGCTCAACCGCACTCGGCTTATTCTGGTTTTCGACAGCCTTCTGCTGTTCATTCATGGCCTTGGTATCCTCGACCCTAGCGATTGCGGTCGCAACGCCAGTAGCGATAGTATCTACCAAGTTCATATCTAGCGTAGTCTTTGTCGTAGTTTCCGCCATGAATCACCACATGTATTAGCTGATACCTAGTTTATCACTTTCATTGCATAGAAAAAGCCGGTTGTAACCGGCTTTTCCTTAAACAAACGGCATTCCGCTCAGTTCTGTCTCGGACGACGATTCGTCCACCTTGTTCAACGCCTCGAATTTCTTGACGCTGTAGTCCAGCAGCTCCTTGAACTCCGGGAAGAACATCTGATCGCAGTCATGGCAACTATTGTGCGTCATGTCCGAGATCAGACACTTACATTGCATCAAGTCCTTGAAGTTATAGACTGGAAAGATATACGTCGAGACGAAAGGGATAAGGAATGGTAACCTCCTTCTTGCAGAACGGACAGATTACATTTGCAGTAATGTCCGTACGCAACGAAGCACCGTCAACCTCATCGATGAAATGCTTGGCCGCATTATATCCCATATTGCCGATATAATTCAGCTTGTCGACGATATTGTCAATGCCTTCGATTTCGACAACAACCGCAGTACGCAACAGCTGCTGCATTTCGAGAGACATTTCCTTACCCATGTCCTTCTGGTACAGCTTGAGTGTATCGTTGATCATCGTTTCATGGTAACGACGACGCAGATACACGTCACACTGACGCTGGTCATACAGCTCAAAGGAATAGCAGCCGTTTGCGTGCTTTGCAACAATTTCACGCAAGTCGCCATGAATCTTGAAGTCAAGATTGTTGAATGTAATTACAAGGTTGTTGTAATCCTCTTTAGTCTTGGCGACTTCGTTACATTCCGGACAAGTGAAAGGTTCCCACTTATCCAAATTAGGCGGAGAATACGGCAGCTGGGTATCGATCGTCGAAGCACGTAGCCAGTGCATCAGGTACGCCTCGTCACATGCCAATATATTCTCAGCATCGAATCCATCAGCAAACCCACCACGCAGACGACGTGTGAACAACGTATTGATCGTCTCGGTAATGTTTTCGCTGTCCATGTTGCTCATCATGAGGACATCCATCAAAGTCAGCGACTGACCAAGGATAGGAGCGTCATAGAGAAGTCCTTCGGACGGAAGACCACGTACATCGGCGAAGTTGGTAACGTCGAGCTTTGCGAACGATTGAGACTGCCTGGGCGGCTCTGCATTTCTCTGGCGAGGCATCTCAACACGTTGCTGCTGAACGACCGGCTGTACTTGCTGTACTGGTGGCTGTTCAATTTCCACTTCTGGTTCGGAGGCGATTTCAGCCAGCTCGACTTGTTCTTCAGGTTCATCCGGCGCATTCATCAATGACTTCATGTAATTGTCATAGCCGACCTTCTGCATATCATTGTCGTTGATCAACTGGGTAGGAGTCTCAACAACTTCTTGCTTGAGAATAGGCTGACGCTTAACCGGCTGCTGGACTGGCTGCGGCGGAATTTCAGCAGCTTCCTCCGCAACACGCCTCTGCGGTCGCACTTGCTTCACCATCGGCTTCTTCGGCATCATAGCCATGGCCGCTGCGTGTAGCTTTTGATTATTCTCCTTCATGACTTCTGCCGGATCACGATCAAGCGCAATCTCGTGATTTTCAGCAATGCGCTTCTTTGCGCCTTCGATGAAGGCCATCGTCTGCGCATCGTACTTCGGAGCAGCACTCGGCTGTATTAACGGTTTCTTAGGCATCTTCAACCTCCTCGGCTGGCTTGTCGTCCTCTGCTACCCGGTAAATGTACCGAGGGCCCTTATAAGGCTTACCGTTCTTAAGGACAACTTCAATTTCTTCGCCACAGTTGCTCTTACACATACCGTCGGCGACCTGTTCTGCTTTTTCGTACTCGTTATAGCTCGGCCTAATAAAATGAGGAGGTTCGACACTCAAGTCAGAGTAATCGACCTCCTGTGCAAAGCTTTTAACGTCGTACTTTACGACCCAAAAACTCATTCGTCGCTTTCCTTTTTCTTCTTGCCACGATTAAGTTTAGCTTGAAGCTTCTCGGCCTTGTCCTTCTCTGCAGCCTCTTCGACGGCAGCCTTGACCTTGGCGGCATAGGCATCGGAAAGTGTACGGCCAAGCATGGCATGGAAGAATCCACCAGCGATCTGTTCGGATCCGATGGTCTTCTTGTTAAGGAGTTCACGCTGCGTCTTGTAGGCTTCGTCCCAGTTGACGCAGATACGCCACTTTTCAATGAGAGCCTTGATCGCTTCCGGCTTATCTTCGTTGCTGAAGGTCAAACCAGATGCAACGCAGATATGGTTATTGGCGGTGAAGCTAGTACCCTTGACACCAGCAATTGTCACGGCACCTTCGGCGACTGCTAGAATGTTGTCGGTGTCGGCGTTGCAAAGTTCATACGGATTGTTGTCCATGTCGTTGGGGACAGTCGTAATCACGAAGTCGAAGCCCACGTCACGTTCAATAGCCATCGTGCCAGCGAAAGCATTGTACGTTTCAACTGGAACCGCCCAGTGCTTGATCGTGGTAATTTCCGGTTCGGAACCGTCAGCCGGACGCTGCATCTTCTTGTAGAGTTCCTTGTTCAGTTCACCCACGGAAGCGATCGTTATCTTGTATTCCTTGGTCACGTTGTCCAACAGCATGAAACGCTGCACGTTCATAGGAATCTGCGTACCCTTGATGAGGATCTTGGGACGACGGATTGCCGTTGCGTAATGGGAAGCACGTTCAAACACACGGTACAACGGATACATGGTATCGTTCACGAATGTGTTGATGATGATGACATCCTTTTCAGGCGGAACGAGTCCAACTTGCTTGAGGGTATACATCATGTCGGCAGTCGGGACGACGATTTCGTCGGCAACGATCATCGCGTCTTCGACCATACGGGCCGTAAACATGTTCACCTGGCGGCCAGCGGGGGCATCCCAGATAAATTCATCAAGTGCGTAGATGACACGGAGATTTAGGTTACGCATGATGCGACGCTGTGCGCTTTCCTTTTCAAGAGCTTCGGCATCGGCACTTTCCGGAATTTCCATCTCACCGCCGCAGATTTCGTTTTCATATTCCGCCAACTGGCCACTGACGGTATGAATGAAACGAGGGTTGTTGACATTGTCCATCCACAAGACATTGTACTTGTGCAGATCCGGCTGTTCACGGAGATAACCGTTACTGGTCATTGTAGTGAGGGTAACGTCCGCAATAGTACGGTACATGTTCTTGAAGTAGTCCAATGCGGCGGCTCCACGAAGCGGGGAGAGACGGGAGTTGCCGTCAGAAACCAGCAAGATGTGGAATTCCAACTTCTTGTCGGAAATGGTGTCTTTAATGCGCTGATCAATCTGTTTCTGGAAATCCATACGAAATTCCTAATGAATGTTCACTTTTTAAATTTAAATTACTTTATTTTTGCGTTGTATTCCTTGATGTATTCAAGGGCAATTTCCTTGGCGTCCTCGCCGGACGACAACTCTGGCAAAATTTCCGGATGCTTTTCTAGGTAGAGCTTCGCCATACCTACGGAATCCGTAGTCATGATCTGCCTTGCCTCTTCCTCGGTCTGCGGAGCATCCTCGCCGTCCTCAACCGGGTCTTCGCCATAGTACACCGTCTCGATGTAGATCGGCTTCTTGTCCACCAAGATACCCTTCAATACGGCGGCATCGTCATAGCTGCGAGTCTTGTCGGTCGAGTAACGGACAATGCAGTTAGACATGTCACGGTCGAAATCCGGGCCAAGCTCTGTATCTACCACGTCTACGAAAATTGGAGAAATCGTATTCTCGACAAATTCCAGCTCGCCAGTCGCATCGTCATAGATATGATATCCGGCCGGAACGCCTACATGACCGAAAGTCTTCTGGAACGGAGTACCCACATAGCAAATAGTGCTGTAATCGTCGCCAATGATTGAACGGCAATGGTAGTGTCCGCTGATAGTCAGCTTCGCCGCATTCAAGAAACGCTTCGGATCGAAACCAGCCGTAGACACGGTCTTGGCTTCCATCTGGGCACCGATCATGTCGAAATGTCCTACGATGATATTGTCGTCGATATTTCCACGAGACATCTTGACGAGCCACTTGTTAACTCCGTCAATCTTGTCCTCTTGGATCCAAGGGACGAAATACCACTTATTGTGACCGATGGTGGCGAAACCGACCTTGTCGATATAGACATTCACGTTCGGCAAGTTCTCAAGGAAACGAATCTGACACACATCGGAACTGTTATCATACAGCATATCGTGGTTGCCAGCAATCACATAGCAAGTAAACTTAGCCAGACGTTCCTTGAACAGACGGTAAGCCTTGTCAAGAACATCAGTAGCAATAAACCTACGGTTGTCGAAAATATCGCCAGTGAACACGATGGTGTCGATGCCACGTGACTCGAAATCGGCAATCATCGATTCTACGATAGCGTGCTGTCCCTTCGTCAGTGCGTTGGTAATCGGTGCCTTGGACGTAGTGAATCCGTAGTGCAAGTCACCTACAATTCCGATCTTCATAATTAACCTTTCTTTTCGATTTGCTTGGTTTCTACGCCGATGCGAGCCATTTCTCGTTCCTCGACCTCGGTCTTGATCTGGTCGAGAATGTTGGCCTCGTTCTGCTTAGTCCAGCTTGCGATAATCTTGTTAGCCTGTTCCGGACTGAAATCGAACTCTTGCTCGTTGACATCGAGTTCGCCAGACTGAATCTTCTTTTCGATGTCACGGTCGTTCTCTTCACGGAATTCCTTTGTCATCTTGTTCAAGTCAGCGAGCGACTTGGATACGGAGGAAATCATGTTGGCAACCGCCGCCCACATCTTGTCGTTCGGATCGATCTGCGACTTGACTTGATTGTACATATAGGTAAGCATGTTCTTGCCCATATCGTACAGCTCGTGGGCTTCCTTACGGATACGAGCACGGTCTTGACGAAGGACATCATCGTTGATTTCCTCGGCGTCACGATTGTCGATACTGTTTTCCTGGAACTCCAGCATATCGGCTTGGACGGAAAGAGCCTTGGTTCTAGATATCAAGTCCTTCGACGCAGCGATTGCGTCTTGAGTCGAACCGATAGGAAGGTTCAACGTCTGCTCCAGCGCAGCATACACATTGTTACTGGCATCCTCGCCAGCGGCATCAATGTCAAAAAACTTGTTAGGATTTATTTCGCTCATGATATATAAATTACTATAATGGTCTCAGCATGCCAGTTTCTTGTCCGAACTTCGCCATGTCAACCATGGCCTTGGCGTTTCTGGCATAATAACGGATATTTTCTTGGCTCTGCATCAGGAACTCGACATACAGCTTCTGCTTGTCCATGTCGTACTTGATCTTGTTCAAGTCCACGTCACCGTTGACCATGATCTCGGCTCCGTCCTTGGTAACCGGCCAAGCATATCGTGTGGACATGGTGGCCTCGTACACCTTCGCTCTTGCCTCATCATACGCACGCTCGTACTGCTTGAGCTTGAGCTTTTCTTGGAAGATTAGACCACCGATTTCGGCAGCTGCCTCTCCCATATTGTAGGTGGCGTTATTGATAATCTTGTCAAGGTCGATCTTTCCATCGTCATTGGTACTGTCCAGATAGAACATCAGCCAGTCGCGCAGCTTTTGCACTTGCGGATTTGTAATCGCCTTTCTCAATTCGCTATTCGGTACCATATGAACCTCAATGCAGAAATGTAGCTTATATCAATTTGAATTTCAAATCAACAAAAAGGGCTCTTTTCAGAGCCCTTTTTGCTAAGATTTTGCCAAAATAAGGCTTAGATGACCTTATAGTTAGGCGGGATGAAGATGTTGAAGCGGTCGTAACGGAACTGAACCTTGAACTTACCGAGATCGGCGTTCTGATAGCCCAGATTCATGCCAGACGCATCAACCTTCTTCGGCCAAGCGTTGACGAACAACACGGACAAGGTCACGTTACCGTACATCCAGTCGTACAATTCAAGACGGATGGATGCGTTGCGCAACAGACCAGCGTACACGTTGTTGTGGTTTTCTTGCTGACCAAGACCGAGGTAGATTCGGTTATTACCTTCGTTAGCGATACGGTCGGACTCATGGATAGCGTCGTTGGTACCGGTATTGGAGAGAATACCCTGGTTGAACACGGTCTGGTTCCAAGCCATCATCATTTCGAGGGCACGCATGTCTTCCAACAGCAAGCACTCGATATCGATGGTTCCAGCCAATCCCTTCTGCTTTACAGGGAACCAGCTTTCGAAACCCATGTAGTTGATAGCCTTGTCTTCGGTTTCAGCTGCGGGAACCTTAGCACCACTCTGCACGTGCAGAGCGAACTCGTCGTCACCGCCTTCAGTACCGAAATGCACACCGTTGGTGCAGTTCACGCCGACGAGACGGAAGATGTCCGACGGCACGATCAAACGCCAACGAGTGGTACGCTGAGGGTCAACAAGGTGGTCAATCGCACTGGCGTAGAACACCTTTTTCTTTTGTTCTTCACTAAGAGCCATAGTACTTTACCTCCTTATTGTTCACTGACTTCCGTGGAAATGGTCTTGCCGTTCTTCTGGGACTCAACCGTGGTACGGAGGATAATCCAACGAGTGGACTTCGGCGGCACGAGCCTCAATTCAACGATCAAGAAGTTCTGGTTGATGATTTCCGGAGTATTGTTGGTATCGTCGCAGATGACCTTACCTTCGATCAATCCAGGAGGATTCTGGCGCTTGATGGCGTTCAGCTTGTCCTGAAGGTCGGAAGTAATCTGAGCACGGAGAACAGTGGTATTCAGCTTGAAGACCTTGTGGTCAAGGTACTTGTAGAACATCTTGTGGATGCCAGCGACAAGCATGGTCACGTGGATCTGGTTGAAGGCAGTATCTTCCATCTGGCAAGTGAAGTCACCCCAGATACGGATGCCGTCCTTGTTCACACGAGTAGCGTTGACGTGGATATCGCTCAACTTGGCATGGTCACAGTTCTTGTCCTCGGAGTTGTAGCTACGAGTAAAGCGTTCCTTGGTGCCCCATGCAGCCGGAACATAGGCTTCGTCACCAGCTGGCGGAATCCAGAAGATACCGCTAGAACGGTTAGCCGTAATGATTGCGGCAAGCTGAACAGACTTCATCACATCGACTTGGCTGTTGGTGTACAGAGAATCCTGGAACACGCCACGACCGTCGTAAATAGCACCCCAGCGACCGAGAGAGAGCTGACCAGCGGAGATCATCTTCTTCACAGCCTTCTGGATATCAGGTTCGTAAACACCGTCGAACACGCAGAAGCAGTCCTTACGAGCTTCGCACACGTTGATCATGGCTTGCATGACCTGGGTGTTCAGCGTTTCGTACTTCTTAGTGAACGGAGCGTTGATTGCCATACCAGCAGCAACGAGCATGTCTACGTCGGAAGCGTCCTTGTTGACAAAGAGGTTCCAGACAGTAGCCAGAGTGCTACCGCTATTGTTGTTCAACGGATCGTAAGTCCACACACCATCATACTGGATAGCCGGGTCATCTTCGTTATACGCAATGGCAGTGTAGCTACCGTTGAGTACGCCGTCAATGATTGTCTGAGATAAGTCATAAGAGTTGTTCTCAAGGAAGTAGTCAAGCACACCAGAATCGTTCAATACGAATTCGAGACCGCTATCTTCCAGTTCATAATCGGCAGCTTCCTTGATGCTGAGCTGACGGTTATTGTATTTGAACGGAGCGACAGTACCTTCGAACTCATACAGCTTACCGTTGAAGCGATAACGGACAGCCATGAACATACGAGCAACAGCGACACCTTCATCGGTCAGAGTGAACACTTGCTTCGGGTTTCCGTCGAAGTCAACGTCGACGTAACGAGTCTTAGCAAGGCCGAGAGCCAAGAAGCTAGCACCGATATCGGAATCAGCAAGTACCGTCGGGGACTTGTCTACAGTAGCATTGAACACGCTGTTTGCCTTGACCACGAAGTCAAATTTGGTGTTAATGGTTTCATCCGTAGAAAGTTCACCGAAAGTCGCGATGCCTTGATCGAGCTTGCTTACATACAGCGTGTAGCTGGATGCGAGATACATGTCAGCGAAGTCGAACGTATCGAGGGATTGGTAGGTATAAGTACCAGTTGTGTAAGTATCTGCAGCTACTGGAACACTAGAAGCTTCTTCGGTATACAGATAACCGTCAGTACCCTTTTCAGCAACCGTAAATGTAACAGTAGTTTCGCCCTTAACCAACTTAATCTCAGTACCGACAATAGCATGATCAGCAACGGCAGAAGCGATCTTGCTCTTGTAAGTAGTCGTACCTTCACCAGTAATAGTATCCGTTGTAACCACAACATTAGTGCAGTTAGCTGTACGAGTCATCTTCTTCTGATAAGTCGTATCGGCATTGTACACTGTAGCATTGGTGCTAGTCAAGTTAATCAACTGATAGGAAATACCTTCAACAATTTCCGTGGACACAACCGCATCGAGCGTAATAACGCCTGACATCGGATTGATACCAGTAATCACGTAGGTTTCCTTGTCATAAGCCTTAACATTAGCCTTCTCAGCATTAGCAACCGTATTTGAGTTACGCAAGATGGCAACAATGTCACCAACAGCATAATCATATGCAGCGCTCGGATCAACAATCACCTTATTGTCGGACACAGAAATGATATCATTGGTAAATGCCACACGGCTATATCCCTTGTAACGCTGAAGTGCGTTAGCAATCTGCTGTGCAACATAATACCAGTTATCAGATTCGGCATCAGACATAATGGCAGTCACGTCAGCAACAACAATATCTTCTAATTGTTCAGAGAATACACCATCAGTAAATGTATATTCACCAGCTTCCGGCAAGCCAGACGGTTTAACACCAATCAACTTGTTGCCATCGATTTTCTGAACAACAAATGGATAATATGTTACACCAGTAGTCGGCGGCGTCGTCTTAGGCATCAAATTAAATTCGAGAGTTTCACCTTCAATAACGTAATTCGACGGAATGAAGGAGGTATCATCAAACTTAACGGTCAACTGATTGTCTTCTGGACCCGGTGTGGCCGTACCAAAAGCAAACGGCGTATTACCACCAGTCAAACGCACATAGAACTCGGTATTGTTCTTGTCACGGAACACCAACAATGCACCAGTCTTGAGCACTTCGCTTGGGAACTTGTCCTCTACACCAAACTTGATGGCAGCGAAGTTCTTGATGCTATTACCAGCAACAGCGGTCTTGATGTTCAAATAGTCGAAACCGTCAGCGATTGCATTTTCTGGATCGTTGAAAATGAGAACATCCGGCTTGTTGATACCAAGGACATAGCCTTCATCAAACTTCAAGGTAACAACCTTGTCTTCGATGGCAGTAACAAGAGCCGTAGCAGTCTTGGCAGACGAACCACCATTACCATACTGATTCTGCTTCTTAGAAGTGTCCGGCACATAGACAGTGTCGCCAACCACAAAGACTGGCTTCGTAGATAGAGTACACTGGATAGTACCAGCGGCAGTATCGGTCTTGTCGGTATGGATAACTTCGTAACGGTCGTACGCACGGTTGGCATAGCTCGGATCACGGTTCATGATTGCGAACATCACCATATCGGTGCAACGAGCGTCCTTGCCATCATCAGATACAAAGTACTTACGAGAGGCTGCACTGTCGGCAAAGTTTTCGCTAGCGTCTACGTTGAACTGGACGTTGTTATTGCTTTCGATCGTCTCGGCGATATTGTTGATCTTACGAGTGACACCGAACTCGGCAGCACCGTCAGTCTTATAGCGAGTAGATGCGAAATGCTTCACGTTCAGTGAAGTAGATTCATACGGACGCTGATTGTCGTCATACAGAGCGGCATTCTTGTCGAACGCAACCACGAAGGCGTCGGTCTTCAGATCACGCTTGTATGCATCGGTACGGCTGATTTCTTCGCCGTACGGACGGACGAATTCGACTTCGCCACCAGTGGTCAGCACGGCG
>Ga0247610_10005653_pt1 | contig 13130 bp, 11 predicted proteins | sample 174DNAGHGhighgp2_FD_193483 | JGI IMG/M metagenome (GOLD analysis project Ga0247610, IMG submission 193483) | Sheep rumen microbial communities from Palmerston North, Manawatu-Wanganui, New Zealand - 1742 DNA GHGhigh gp2 | ecosystem: Host-associated > Mammals > Digestive system > Stomach > Rumen...
CGTAGGCGCTTAGCGCGATGATGGGCGTGTCGTGGCTCACCTCCTTGATGATTCGCGTAGCATCGAGGCCGTTCATCTCCGGCATACGTATGTCCATCAGAATGAGGTCGGGATGCTCGTCCTCGTTGAACATCACGGCTTCGATGCCGTTGTGGGCGCGCACCAGGCGGTAGCGCTTCTGCAGCACAATCTTCACCAGCTCGTAGTTGCTCTCCTCGTCCTCGGCCACGAGTATGGTTTTCTGCACCTTCTCGTCAGGGTTATAGCTGGCGTGCAGGGTACGCACGCTGGTGGTGGTGCGGTTGCTGGTAGACATGCCGCCAATGGTGCCATGGAAGGGCACCTCGAAGACGAATTTCGTACCCTCGCCGAGCTTCGACTCGACGCTGATGTCGCCACCCATCTGCTTGACGATGATGCGGCACAGTGCCAGGCCGAGGCCGTACCCCTTCTGCTTCTCGGCATCCTTGGAGGCGTAGGTGTCGAAGATGTGGTCGATGAAGGCCGGGTCGATGCCGGCTCCGGTATCGCTGACGAAGAACCTGATGTTCTGAGTGTCGCCTTCGTCGACAATGTCGTAGCCGTAGTTTATCTCTCCCTTGGTGGTGTGCTTGAGTGCGTTGCTGATGAGGTTGGAGAACACCTGGGTCAGGCGGTTCTCGTCGGTGGTCATGGTCACGTGCATGGCCGGGGTTTGGTAGTTGAGGCGGATGCAGTCGGGGCAGCGGAACTTAAACAGCTGCTTGATGCTGGCAAAGAGCTTGTCGAGGTCTACGGAGTTTTTCTTCAAGACCATGGCTCCTGACTCCACGCGCGAGAGGTCGAGGATCTCGTTGACCAGGCTCATCAGTCGGTTGTTGTTGCTCTCGATGATTTCCAGGAAGTTCATGCGCTCCTCCTGCGAGTCGGTCTCGGCAATGATTCTGGCAAAGCCCTCGATGGCGTTGAGTGGAGTTCGAATCTCGTGGCTCATATTGGCCAGGAACAACGACTTCATCTGGCTGGCCTTTTCCGCCTTGGCCGCCTTCTCCTCGTATTCCTTGAGCTTTCGGTTTGCTGCCTCCAACTCCTCGTTGGCAGCCATCAGTTTTCTGTTGGCCTCAGCAAACTTCTGCAGTAATATGTCTCTCTCGTCTTGCTCCATATTGGTGTGTGTATTTTCAACTTGCAAATATATAAATAAAAAATGACTTAACCGAAAAATTGATTGTTTTTTTTACTTTTTCCTTGATTTTCCTTGATATGGTCGTTCAGCTTCGTCTGGCTTTTTCCCATACGCCACTGTTCTTGTGTGTTCTCAGGTAGCCTATTCCTCGGAAGACGTTGGCGTTCATAAACATGAAGTAATAGGGTATATAGAGCAGCTTCTGTCGCTTGTGGTTTATGGCCATCAGCCAGCCCGCTAATGCAGCGGCATAGAAGATTGCCTGCAAGACAAGCACTACGGTGTAGAGCGTTCCAGCCCTCATGGCCACGAGGGCAATGTTGAGTGGCAGCAGTGCCAGTAGTGCAAAGGGGGCGATGGTCCATCGCAGTACGCGATGTGAGACGAACTGGAAGGCCACCACGGGCTGGCGCAAAGGGTTCATCATGCCCCGCAACCACCACACGCTCTGTAGCCCGCCGGCGGCGATGCGCCGCTTGCGCTTCGACTCCTCCTGCATGTCGGCCGACCCATATTCCGTGGCGTAGGCCTTGGGGGTGTAGGCTATGCGCTGTCCGTTGCGCACGATGAGCATGGACATCATAAAGTCGTCGAGCAGGGCGTTGGAGGGGGCTTCTTGGTAATGGGCCATGCGTATGGCGAACAGTTCTCCTGCTGCTCCCATGGCCGAGTATAGCTCGCTGTCCCACCGCTTGAGCGTGCTCTCGTAGCGCCAGTAGATGCCCTCGCCCTCGGCGGCGGCCTCGCCACTGGTGCGTGCCGCCACGCGCTTCTCGCCTGACACACAGCTCACTCCTGGCTTGAGGAACTGGCGGGCTATCTCCCTTAGTGCATCAGCGTTGAGCATGGTATTGGCATCGGTGAACACTACGAGTTCAGCCTTGTTTTCGCTCAGCCCGTGCTTCAAGGCTGCGGCCTTGCCCCGCCGCTCGGGGCTGAACACGAGCTTCACCTCCGGATACTCGGCGAGCAGGTCATTGGAATGGTCGGTGCTGCCGTCGGTGACCCACATCACGCAGAGACGGTCGGTCGGGTAGAGCAGCTGCCGGATATTGTCCATCTTCTCGCGGATAATGGCTTCCTCGTTGTAGGCGCATATCATGAGTGTCATGGTAGGCAGTTGGCTATCGTCGCTGGGCAGCTGTGGCTCCACAGGCTTTCCCTTCAACAGTCGCCGAACCTTGATGAGCACCCAAAGCAACATGCCATAGCCCAGGTAGCTATAGAAGACGATGAAGAGGCACAGCCAAAAGCATATCTTCAGTGTGGCCATTGTAATCAGTCAGTTGAGTTTTCTATCTATAGTTTTTCAGCGCAAAGTAACGAAAAAAAAATGAAAGTTCCAAAAAAAAAGGGAACAATTTTTACTTGTTCCCTCTTTTTTTGTCTTACTTCGATTCCATTTCCTCTTTCATGTCTATGAACTGTCGCTTTTCGTCGTAGAATTCGTACTGTAGGAAAGCCAGTTTCTGTGAGGGAATGATGCGTACTCCGAGGCCATACTTCATCTGCCACCTGCGCTTGAGTGAGATCATGCCCTGGTTGATGTAGGCGGCTACGTATGGGTGTACGTGTAGATAGAATTTGCGTATTCCGATTTTGTTGACCAGGCGGTCAATCTTGCTCTCTAACTGGTCGGTGAAGAGTATCGACGATTTTATCTTCCCCGTGCCGAAGCATGTGGGACAGTCTTCCTCGACGTTGACGTCCATGGCTGGCCTGACGCGCTGTCTTGTGATTTGCATGAGTCCAAACTTCGACAGTGGCAGGATGTTGTGCCTTGCGCGATCCTTCTGCATGTTCTTGCACATGCGCTCGTAAAGCATCTGCCTGTCCTCTGCGAGGTTCATGTCGATGAAGTCTACAACGATGATTCCGCCCATGTCGCGCAGCCTGAGCTGTCGTGCCAGTTCGTCGGCGGCTCCGAGATTGGTCTCGAGTGCGTTGGCTTCCTGCCCGTTTTCCTTTTTGATGCGAGTGCCGCTGTTGACATCGACCACATGCATGGCCTCCGTGTGCTCAATGATGAGGTAGGCTCCGTGCTTGTAGTTCACCGTCTTACCAAATCCCGACTTAAGCTGCTTGGTCACGCCATAGTTGTCGAAGATGGGCGTGGCTCCGTTGTAGAGCTTGACGATGTCTGCCTTCTCTGGCGCTATCAGCCCAACATAGTCTTTAATCTGGCTATGTATGGCGCTGTCGTTGACGTAGATACCGTCGTAGGTCGGGTTGAAAAGGTCGCGCAGCATGGCTACGCTTCTGCTTTCCTCCTCGAAGGCCAGCTTGGGTCTGTCTGTGGTTTTCTGTACGGTGGTAATGGTTTTCTCCCAGCGCTTAAGCAGAATCTTAAGCTCCTGGTCGAGCTCTGCTGCCCTTTTCCCTTCGGCCACTGTCCTGACGATGACTCCGAAGTTCTTGGGCGTCATGCTCTGCACGAGCTGCTTGAGTCGGGTGCGCTCCTCGCTTTTCTTGATTTTCGACGATACAGAAACCTTGTCGCCAAAGGGTATGAGCACCATGTAGCGTCCGGCGAAGCTCAGTTCGCAGGTCAGTCGCGGGCCTTTGGTTGAGATGGGTTCCTTGACAATCTGCACCAGCAGTTCCTGACCCACCTTGAGCGTGTTCTGCACGCTGCCGTCCTTCTTTAGCTCGGGCTGCTTCTTGGCGTCCTGGATGGGGAATAGTTTCTTTCTGTCGCTTTGTACCTGCTTGAGGTATTTTTCGTAAGAGCTGAATTGTGTGCCTAAGTCAAGATAATGGAGGAATGCTACTTTCTCGTATCCCACGTCGACGAAGCACGCGTTGAGTCCTGGCATGAGTTTCTTAACCTTTGCCACGTAGATGTTGCCCACAGAGAACGACACTGCCGTTGGCTCGTTCTGGTATTCCACGAGCTGCTTGTCTTCGAGCAGTGCTATCGAGATGTTCTTGGGCTGGACGTCGATGATTACTTCGCTTGTCATTATCTTTCACTTGATGTTTTAGCAAAAGGGGTGCATTGCCTTTTGGCAACACACTCCTTCCATTTCCTTGTTTGGTCACAAGAGCCTACTTGCTCTTATGGCGATTCTTGCGCAGTCTCTTCTTACGCTTGTGGGTAGCCATCTTGTGGCCCTTTTTCTTTTTTCCGTTTGGCATAGTCGTTGATTTTATTTATTAGAGAATACAGTTGTCTTCTTTCTGCTATTTCATCTTGGCGATGAAGCTCTTGGCTGGCTTGAAAGCCGGATAGTCGTGAGCGTCGATGACCAGTGTGGTGTTCTTCGAGATGTTACGTGCTGTCTTTTGCGCGCGGTGTTTTACGATGAAGCTGCCAAAGCCGCGGAGGTAAACGTTTTCTTTGGCTTCCGACAGGCTGTTTCTTATTTCCTCCATAAAGGCTTCAACCGTAGCTGCCACGTCTTTCTTGGCTACTCCCGTCTCTTCGGAAATCTTGTTGATAATGTCTGCCTTTGTCATTTTTATTTACTTGTTTTTTGTGATTTTGATTTAACTTTTTGTTTTCGGACTGCAAAGATACTGTTTTTCAGCGAGATATAAAAGCTTTCTTTGCTTTTTTTTAGAAAAAAGCCATTTTTTCCGCTTTTTCTTGTCTTACTGCTGCATGAGATAGGCCTTGAAGTCGTCGAACAGCGCTGTCATGGGCACGCTTTTCTTCTCTCCTTTCATGAAGTTGGCCAGCCGTGTGGGTATGGCCACTTCTATGCCAAGTATCTCGTCCACCTTCTCCTTGAACTTGGCGGGATGTGCCGTCTCGCAGAACACTCCTGTCTCGCCATCCTTGAGCTGCTCCTCCAGTGCGCGGTAGCCGCAAGCGCCGTGTGGGTCGAGAATGTATCCCGTCTGTTGGTAGCACCTCCGCATGGTGTCCTTTATCTGCTCATCGCTGTAGGTGGCGCCACTGATGAGGCTGCTGATGCGCTCATGGGAGCCTCCGTACAGGTCGAGAATCCTGGCGAAGTTGGATGGGTCGCCCACATCCATGGCGTTGGCCAGTGTCTGCTTCGAGGCTGTTGGTGTGTAGATGCCTGTCTTGAGATATTGGTAGAACACGTCGTTGGCGTTGTTGGCAGCTATGAAGCGGCTAATGGGAAGCCCCATGGTGTGGCCGAAGAGTGCCGAGCAGATGTTTCCGAAGTTGCCCGAGGGCACGCACATCACCAGCTTGCCCTGTGTATCCTTTTTCTTCAACCATATTTCTTTTACGCGCGCGTAGGCGTTGAAATAGTAGAAGGCCTGTGGGAGGAACCTGGCCACATTGATGCTGTTGGCCGAGGTGAGACGCATGTGCTGGTTGAGCTGCTGGTCCATGAAGGCGGCCTTGACCAGCCTCTGGCAGTCGTCGAACACGCCATCTACCTCAATGGCAGTAATGTTCTTTCCCAGTGTGGTGAACTGGCACTCCTGTATGGGGCTAACTTTTCCCTTGGGGTAGAGCACGTAGACGTGTATGCCCTCCACGCCGAGGAAGCCATTGGCCACGGCACTTCCCGTGTCGCCGCTGGTGGCCACGAGCACGTTGACCAGCTCGCGGTGGGGTTCCTGCCTGATGAAGTACTGTAGTAGGCGTGCCATAAAGCGTGCGCCCACATCCTTGAAGGCGAGCGTGGGTCCGTGGAACAGCTCAAGGGCGTAGATGTTGTCCTTGACCTCCACTATGGGGCAGTCGAACGAGAGGGTATCGTAGACCAAGTCGTGCAGGCTGTCGCTGTCTACGTCTTCACCAAAGAACGCACTGGCCACCTGAAAGGCTATCTCCTGTAGAGACATGCAGTGCATGTTGTCGAAGAAGTCCTGTGGCAGTGTCTTGATGGTTTCCGGCATGTACAGGCCTCGGTCTTCGGCCAGTCCCTTCACCACTGCCTTTCTCAGGTCGGCAGTGGGTGCCTTGTGGTTGGTGCTGTAGTATTTCATGTGCTGTATTTTTCTTAGTGCATGCAAAGGTAGCGATTTTATTTCATTCTTCCGCTCTTTTGCCGCTCTTTTTTATTCTTTGCTTTTCCTTATTTTCCTATTTGCCCAAGCCCTGTCATGGGCGGAGAGGCTATTTGTTGTCGTGGCCATAGTAGTATTGCCCCCTGCGTGGGGTGTAGCGCCCGTAGTCAATGGCGTGTCGTGGGCAGTGGTGATAGCAGGCCAGGCAGCAAGTACACTTGCCGTTGTTGAGCCAGGTGGGGTGGGGCATTGCGCTGTTGCTGTCGCTCATTGCGACGTTGCCCACGGGACATGCCTGCTGGCACTGTCGGCAGCCTATGCAGCGCTCTTCGTCCACTCGGAACTTGCTGTCGGTAATCATCCTCCGGTTGAAGTACTGTCCTATGACATGCGTGAGCAGCCAGGGCAACGGACCTTTTCTGAGGCGTAAGATGCCTGCCTGCCTGTTTTTCACCACAACTATGAAGTTGTCGAGGTCGGCTTGCGCACGGTTCAGCTTCTGCTGTTCGCGCTCTGGACTGTCGGTGTACATGAATGGCAGGCAGACGTAGCTCTCGGGCATGACCAGCGAGAGACAGCTCTTCAGTGTGATACCCTTTTTGCTGAGTGCCTGGTCCATCATGTCCATGGTCTGGCCCATGCAGTCGCCGCAGGTAGTCACTGCGTAGCAGAAGGTCGACGGCTTCAGGTTGCCCATGGTTAGCCTGTCGACAAACTGCCTCACTATGGCGGGCACTTGCCATCCGTGCGTAGGGAAGCAGAAGCCCAGCCGCTCGTCATCCTCGAGTGTGTAGCTTAGTTGGTTGTCTTCCAAGGCCTGGGCCATGGCTACGAGTCTTTCGCCTGTAGCGTCGGCCAGTCGCTGTGCAGCCCACTTTGTGTTTCCTGTTCCTGAGAAGTAGAAAATCATGGTTTATTCGGCGGGGGAAACCCGCCGACACGAACAGCGGGGCGTTTGTGTTGTGAAGTTTTTCCTTGAGTCATAATGCCTTGAGCTTTGGCAGAAGTAGGCCTACGTAAGGGCGCTGCCAGTCGTCGCAGTGGTGGCGTTGCTGGTCGTAGCTCAGCAGGTCGATGTCGATGGGCACCAGTCCCTGCTGTCTCATTTCGGGAGTTCTGCCCAGCTCTTTCTCTGCGAGTTTGAAGCGTGCGTTAAGCTCGTCGACGGTGAGCGTTGTCGTAGCCTTGAGCAGCTGGTTGAGGTAGGGCCGTGAGCTGTCGGCGTGGGCACCTACGGGAGCTGTCCAGATGGCTTCGGTGCAGACCGTGTCGCAGAGCCACTCCCTCAGTCGCTGTCGGGCACTGTCGAGGTGGCTCTCGGCCTGGTGGTTGGATGCCAGCGCTACAATCACTTCGTGGTGCTGTGTCATTGGCTCTGCGCCGCGCTGATGCGCTGTTTGAGTTTGCCAACGTATGCGTCGATGGATGCCACGGCCACTATGTTGACCACGTCGCGTACAGAGGCTCCGAAGTCGGTGAAGTGTATGGGCTTGTTGAGTCCCATCTGTATGGGGCCTATGATTTCCACGTCGGGGTCGAGCATTTGCAGCATCTTGTAGCTCGAGCGTGCCGACGTGAGGTTGGGGAACACGAGCGTGTTCACATTCTTGCCTTTCAGTCGGGTGAAGGGGTACTGGCTGTCTCTGAGTTCGCGGTCGAGGGCGAAGCCGAGCTGCATCTCTCCGTCGATGGGCAGCTCTGGATACTGCTGTTGCATGTACTCCACGGCCCGCTTCACCTTCTGTGCGCCGTTGCTTGTCGACGAGCCGAAGTTGGAATGGCTGATGAGTGCCAACACAGGCTTGACGTTGAAGAATTTCACCGCCATGCTGGCCAGCTTGGCCACGTCGATGAGCGTCTCGTCATCGGGGTTCTCGTTGACCAGGGTGTCGGCGATGTAGAGCGTTCCGCGCTTGGAGTTGATGATGTGCATGGCCCCGAAGTGCTTGTATTCCGGGCGTATGCCGATGACCTCGTTCACCACCTTGATGGTGTTCGAGTACTTGGTGTACAGGCCAGTGATGAATGCGTCGGCCTCTCCCGTCTCCACCATCATCATGCCGAAGTAGTTGCGCTCAAACATCTTGTCGTTGGCTTCCTGGAAGGTGTATCCCTCTCTCTGCCGCTTCTCGGTGAGTATGCGGGCGTAGCGTTCGCGCCGCTCCTGCTCTGAGGGATGCCTGAGGTTCACTATCTCCAATCCCTCAAGCGAGAGGTCGAGGCTGTGTGCGAGCTTGGCTATCACCTCGTCGTTGCCCAAGAGCACAGGCTGGCAGATGCCTTCAGCCTTGGCTTGCACGGCGGCCTTGAGCATGGTGGGGTGTATGGCCTCGGCGAACACCACTCGCTGTGGGTGGGCTGCCGCCGTGGCGTAGAGCTTCTGCGTGAGCTTGGTCTCTTGTCCGAGCATCACGCTCAGTGTGCGCTTGTACTCCTCCCAGTCGGTGATTTGCTTTCGGGCCACGCCGCTGTCCATGGCTGCCTTGGCCACGGCTGCGCTCACCTCGGATATGAGCCTTGGGTCGACAGGCTTGGGTATGAAGTAGTTGCGTCCGAATCGCAGGTTGTTCACCTTGTACACGTCGTTGACCACGTCGGGCACGGGCTGCTTGGCCAGGTCGGCAATGGCGTTGACGGCGGCCAGCTTCATCTCCTCGTTGATGGCTGTGGCGTGCACGTCGAGGGCGCCGCGGAAGATGTAGGGGAAGCCAATGACGTTGTTTATCTGGTTGGGATAGTCTGTCCTGCCGGTCGACATGAGCACGTCGGGCCGTGCCTCCATGGCGTCCTCGTAGCTAATCTCTGGCACGGGGTTGGCCAGTGCGAAGATGATGGGGTCCTTGGCCATGGTCCTCACCATGTCCTTGGTGAGCACGTTCCCCTTCGATAGTCCCACGAACACGTCGGCCCCGCAGACGGCGTCCTCCAGCGTGTGCAGGTCGTGGCGGCTGGTGGCGAAGAATCGCTTCTGCTCGTTCAGGTCCTGCCGGTCGTCAGAGATGACGCCCTTGGAGTCGAGCATCACTATGTTCTCCTTGCTGGCGCCTATGGCCATGTAGAGCTTGGTGCAGGAGATGGCGGCAGCGCCGGCACCGTTGACCACTATGCGCACTTTGGCGATGTCCTTGCCACACACCTCAAGGGCGTTTTTCAGCCCGGCAGCCGAGATGATGGCCGTGCCGTGCTGGTCGTCGTGCATCACGGGTATGTCGAGGGTCTTCTTCAGGCGCTCCTCTATGTAGAAGCACTCCGGGGCCTTGATGTCCTCCAGGTTGATGCCGCCGAATGTGGGGGCTATACGCTCCACGGCCTCGCAAAACTTCTCCGGGTCTTTTTCTGCCACTTCGATGTCGAACACGTCGATGCCGCCGTAGATCTTAAACAGCAGCCCCTTGCCCTCCATCACTGGCTTTCCGCTCATGGCTCCTATGTCGCCCAGTCCCAGTACAGCCGTGCCATTGCTGATGACGGCCACCAGGTTGCCCTTGTCAGTATATTTGTAGGCTGCATCGGGATTCTCCTGTATCTCTAAGCAGGGATAGGCCACTCCTGGCGAGTAGGCCAGACTCAGGTCGGTCTGCGTGCGATAGGCCTTGGTGGGTTTCACTTCTATTTTTCCCGGACGCCCACTCTCGTGGTAGCTGAGCGCCGCTTCTTTGGTAATCTTTGCCATGTGAGTCGTTTGTCTTTATTTTTTATTGTTCGTTTCCAGTGCCATCAGCGTTAGCCAGCGCCATTGCTGGCTGTTGGTAGGGCAGGAAAGGCACCCCCTGCTGCTAATCGGCTGCAAAAGTACTAAAAAAAACGTTGAAATCGTCAGTCGCCGCCGTTTTTTTGCCACAAAACAGGCTTTATTCTTATTTTTTTTACTAATTTTGCCAGCAGTTACTATACATACATTATTATTTATGAAGAAACTCAGATGGGGGTTCATCGGCTGTGGCGACGTCGTTGAGCACAAGAGTGGCCCGGCCTTCGCCATGGTCGAAGGGAGCGAGGTGGTGGCGGTGATGAGCCGCAGCGAGTCGCGCGCACAGCGCTATGCCCAGCGCCACGGCGTGCCCCACTGGTACACCGATGCCCAGGAACTCATCGACAGCCCCGAGGTGAACGCCGTCTATGTGGCCACGCCACCCTCGAGCCATGCCACCTACGCCATCATGGCCATGAAAGCCGGCAAGCCCGTCTACGTGGAGAAGCCGCTGGCAGCGAGCTATGAGGACTGCGCGCGCGTGAACCGCGTGTCGGAGCAGACGGGCGTGCCCTGCTTCGTGGCCTACTACCGCCGCTACCTGCCCTATTTCCAGCGCGTATTCGACATAGTAGAGAGTGGTGTCGTGGGGCGCGTGGTCAGCGTCCAGGTGCGCTTCGCCACGCCGCCACGACCAGCCGACAGCGCCCCGCAGCTGCCCTGGCGACTACAGCCCGACATTGCTGGCGGTGGCTATTTCTACGACCTGGCGCCCCACCAGCTCGACCTGCTGCAGGAGATGTTTGGCGTCATACTCGACGCCAACGGCATCTGCGCCAACAGGGGTAGCCTCTACAGTGCCGAGGATAGCGTGAGCGCTTGCTTCCGCTTCGAGAACGGACTGCCAGGCAGCGGCTCCTGGTGCTTCACTGCCCACGAGTCGGCACGCGAGGACTGCATAGAAGTCATAGGCGACCAAGGCAGGCTTACCTTCGCCGTCTTCGACTACACACCCATCAAGCTTCATACCAGCCAAGGCACACAGACCATCGCCGTGGACAACCCCGACTACGTGCAGTACCCCATCGTCAGTCAGGTCATCAAGCACCTGCAGGGCACAGCCATCTGCTCATGTACCAGCGTCTCGGCTACGCCGGTCAACTGGGCCCTCGACCGCATACTGGGCAAGATATGAGCCGGCACCACGCTCATGTCGACGACAGCAAGAGTTACACCTTATTATATTATATATAATATAGTCCGCCCAATCCATACACGACCCATGAAGCATTTACTGCTCACGCTACTGTCTGTTGTCATGCTGGCCAACGCCACCTACGCCCAGGACAGTATCTGGAACAAGGTGAAGCACGCCGTTAGCCAGCTCAACGACCTCAACGAACAGTATATAGAACCGCAACACTACAACTTCACCGTGATGATGCAGGCCACCTCGGCCTACGACATCTTCACCATACGCAGCGACGATGGCCAGCGGCTCACCCTCGCCAACGACATGAAGCTCAAGGTAGGGCCTTACTTCGGCTGGCGCTGGTTTTTCCTGGGCTATACCTTCGACTTGAAGAACATAGGCTTCAGCGGCGGCAAGATTAAGCGCGAGTTCGACCTGAGCATCTACTCCTCACGGTTTGGCGTCGACCTGTTCTACCGCCGTACTGGCGACGCCTACAAGCTGCGCAATGCCAACCTGGGCAAGAACGTCGACGTGAGCAACCTCGAGGGCATGTCGTTCGACGGCGTGTCGGCAGGCATCACGGGTGTCAACGCCTACTACATCTTCAACCACAAGCGCTTCTCCTATCCGGCCGCCTTCAGCCAGAGCACCGTGCAGAAAATAAGCTGTGGCTCGCTAATCGCCGGTGCTGGATACACCCGCAACTCGCTCACCCTCGACTACCAGAAGCTGCAGAACGCCATCGATGCCAGCTGCGGCTACGGGGTGGTGAAGCTCGACAGCAGCCTCATGTTCGACAAGGCCGACTACCACGACATCAGCCTTTCAGCTGGCTATGCCTACAACTTCGTGCTGCCACACCACATTCTGTTGGCCGTCAGCGGACAGGCGGCCCTGGCCTACAAGCGCAGTGCCACCCGCTCGGCCACAGAGCATCAGGCAGCCTTCAACTTCCAGGACATCAACATCGACGGCATTGGCCGCTTCGGGGCTGTCTACAACAACATGCGATGGTATGCTGGCGCAAGCCTCATCGTACACACCAACAACTACCGCAAGTCTAACTTCTATTCCAGCAACATATTCGGAAGCATCAATATCTACGTAGGCTATAACTTTGGCCTCAAGAAGAAATATCGTCGCACATGACAACACACTCCCCTTCACCTCGCCGCCGTCGCCATGCCTGTTGGTTTGGCCACCGGGCAGGCTCCCCTTCGCCTCGTCGCCGTCGCTGTGCCTGGTGGTTTGGCCACCAGGCAGCCTTTCGCCTGCCGCTGCTCATGGCAGCCCTGACAGTGGCGCTCAAGCTCACAGCCCGCACCGACGTGGTATTTGCCCCGGCTGACAGCACCCAGATAGTAAAGCTGCTGGCCGAGGCACAGCGCAGCCAGCCACAGCCCGACAGCCTCACACTCTTCTTTGCACGGCGACTGCTCGGCGTGCCCTACGTGGCCCACACCCTCGAGGTAGACGCGCCGAAAGAGCCTCTCGTGGTCAACACCAGGCAGCTCGACTGCACCACCCTCGTAGAGACGGTGGGAGCACTCACGCTCTGCGCCGCCCACGGACACTACACCTTCCAGCACTTCGTCGACGCCCTCACCTCGCTCCGCTATCGTGGCGGAAGGCGGCAGGGCTACACCAGCCGGCTCCACTACTTCAGCCAGTGGATAGCCGACAACGAGCAGCGTCACAACATAGTCGAGCAAGACCTGAAGACACTGCCCAACAGCCGCACCGCCACACTGAGGCTCAACTACATGAGCAAGCACCCGTCGGCCTACAAGGCCCTGCGCCGACAGCCTGGCCTCGTCGACGACATACGGCGCCAGGAGCAGCAGCTCAGCGGCACCACAGCGGCCTACTTGCCCAAGACGGCACTTGTCGACAGCCCCCAGCTGCGACAAGCCATACGCAATGGCGACATCATAGCCATTACCACCAACAAGGCCGGCCTTGACATTGCCCACCTGGGATTTGCCGTGTGGCACGCCGATGGCCTCCACCTGCTCAACGCCTCGCAGCTCCACCACCGCGTGGTGGTGGAACCCATGACCTTGGCCACCTACCTCAGTCGCCATCCCTCGCACACGGGCATACGCGTAGTCAGGCTCACGCCGTGAACAGCCACTATTCTGCCA
>Ga0247610_10005655_pt1 | contig 13129 bp, 11 predicted proteins | sample 174DNAGHGhighgp2_FD_193483 | JGI IMG/M metagenome (GOLD analysis project Ga0247610, IMG submission 193483) | Sheep rumen microbial communities from Palmerston North, Manawatu-Wanganui, New Zealand - 1742 DNA GHGhigh gp2 | ecosystem: Host-associated > Mammals > Digestive system > Stomach > Rumen...
CAAGAATATTTCGAGCATATGCATGAAGATAAGTCTTGGGGTAAGCCACTTGCTGCATTACTTGGTGCATTAAAGATGCAAACAGAATTAGGTCTTCCATCAATTGGTGGTAAGGACTCAATGTCTGGTACATTTAATGATATCCATGTACCTCCAATGCTTATGGCGTTCGGTATTACAGTTGTTGATGCAAACAATGTAATTTCACCAGAATTCAAGTCATCTCATCATTTCTTATATTTAATTAAGCATACAGAAAATAAAGATTATACTCCAAATGTAAATGAATTAAAGGATAACTTCGAATTCGTTTCATCATCAATTGAAGCTAAGAAGATTGTTGCTGCTTATGCATTAGGATTTGGTGGTGTTATTGAAGCTGTATCTAAGATGTCATTTGGTAATGAAATCGGATTTGATATTAAGTATGATGAACAAATGCTTGATGCATATAATTACGGTTCTATTTTAGTTGAATCAACAAAGCCATTACATTATAAGAATGCAATTCTATTAGGTAAGACAATTAAGGCTAAGGTTGGTAAGTTCAACGGAGAACAATTTAGTCTTGAAGAATTATATCAAGCTAATACAGCTAAATATAACAAGATTTATAGAGATAAGGGCAATAACCAATGTGAAATGATGCCAATTAAGCCAACAAAGGTTAAAGCTACATATAATGCATTAAATGTTAAGGATGAAGTAGTAGCATACTTCCCTGTATTCCCAGGTACTAACTGTGATTATGATACAACACGTGCATTTGAAAAAGCAGGTGCTAAGACAGTTACAACTGTATTTAAGAATTTAACTAGCCAAGATGTATTCGATTCAATCGATGAAATGGCTAAGAATATTGACAATGCTGATATCTTTGTATTATCAGGAGGATTCTCAAGTGGTGATGAACCAGATGGTTCTGGTAAATTCATTGCGAATGTATTAAACCAAGTTAAGGTTAAGGAAGCTATTGAACGCTTACTTGAACGTAAGGGCTTAGTATTAGGTATTTGTAACGGATTCCAAGCTTTAGTTAAATCAGGCTTATTACCTTATGGTAAGATTGGTGAAGTTACAAAGGATTCACCTACATTATTCAGAAATGATATTAACCGTCACGTTTCACAAATGGTTACAACAAAGGTTATGACTAATAAGTCACCTTGGTTATCTTCATATAAGACTGGCGAATTACATTCAATCGCAGTTTCTCATGGTGAAGGTAAGTTTGTTGTATCAAACGAAATGGCTAAGGAATTAGTAAAGAATGGCCAGGTTGCATTCTGTTATGCTAATCCTATTACAGGACAAATTACAGCAGAAGCACCATATAATCCAAATGGTTCTAATTACGCAATTGAAGGTATTATTTCACCAGATGGATTAATCTTAGGTAAGATGGGTCATAGTGAAAGATATGAAGAAAACTTATTTAAGAATATTAGTGGAAATAAGCAACAGGATATATTCCAAAATGCAGTAAATTATTTTAAGAAGCCAACAAAGCAAAAGAAGAGCTTTTTTGGTAAGAAGTAAAAGTTAAGAGTTCTTGAAAGGATAAATAATATGGAAAAGAAAGAATTATTATACGAAGGAAAAGCAAAACAGGTTTATGCAACTGAAGATCCAAACATCATCATTATGCATTATAAGAATGACGCTACAGCAGGTAATGGTGCAAAGCATGCATTATTTGATCAAAAGGGCGAATTAAACAATAAGATTACAACAATCATTTATAATAGATTAATTAAGGCAGGTATTCCTACTCATTACATTAAGACATTAAATGAAACTGATCAATTATGTAAGAAAGTAAAAATCTTCCCTTTAGAAGTAATTGTTCGTGATTATATTGCTGGTTCTATGGCAAAGAGATTAGGAATTGTTGAAGGAACTAAGCCTTCTAATGTTATTTTTGAAATCTGCTATAAGAATGATGCATTAGGTGATCCATTAATTAATGATCACCATGCAGTAGCAATTGGTGCAGCCACATATGATGAATTAAATACAATTTATAGCTTAACTGCAAAGGTTAATGAAGAATTAACTAAGTTATTTAATGAAATTGGTGTTAAATTAATTGACTTCAAGGTAGAATTTGGTAGAACAGCTGATGGCGAAATCGTATTAGCTGATGAAATCTCACCAGATTGCTGCAGATTATGGGATGCAAAGACAAATGATCACCTAGATAAGGATAGATTCAGAAGAGACTTAGGTGACGTTATGGGCGCATATAAGGAAATCTTAAAGCGTCTTAATACTTTAAAGGACTAATTTAGGAGGATATAATTATGGGTTCAAAGGCATATGGTAGCTCTGGAGTAGATCTAGAAGCTGGATATGAGTCAGTTAGAAGATATAAGAAGCATGTAGCAAGAACTAATAGACTTGGTTGTGTTTCTGGTATCGGTTCATTTGGTGGTATGTTTGATTTAGCAAGCTTAGGATATAAAGAACCAATGTTAGTATCAGGAACAGATGGTGTTGGTACTAAGTTAAAGCTAGCATTTGAAATGGATAAGCATGATACAATCGGTATTGATGCTGTTGCAATGTGTGTTAATGACGTTTTAGCACAAGGAGCTGAACCACTATATTTCTTAGATTATGTTGCTTTAGGACATGCTATTCCAGCAAAACTTGAACAAATCGTTTCAGGTGTTGCTGATGGATGTGTACAAGCTGGTTGTGCATTAATCGGTGGTGAAACTGCTGAAATGCCAGGCATGTATTCAGATGGTGAATATGATATTGCTGGCTTTGCAGTTGGTGTTGTTGAAAAGTCTAAGCTTATTGATGATTCTAAGGTTAAGGTTGGAGATGTATTAGTTGGTATCGCATCAACTGGTGTACATTCAAACGGATTCTCATTAGTAAGAAAGATTATTAAGGATAATAATATTGACCTACATTCATATTCTGATGAATTAGGCGGAGTTGTTGGTGATGTATTATTAACTCCAACAAGAATTTATTGTAAGCAAGTATTAGACGTTATTAAAAACGTTGATGTACATGGTGTTGCACATATCACAGGTGGTGGATTTGATGAAAATATCCCACGTATTTTAACTGAAGATATGGGCTTAGATATTAAAGAAGGATCATGGCCAATATTACCTGTATTCCAATTCTTAGAAAAATACGGCAAGGTTGACCATAGAGAAATGTTTAATATCTATAACATGGGTATTGGTATGGTTATCGCTTTAGCCAATTTAGAGGATGCTAAAAAGACAATTGACATTCTTGCTAAATATGGCGATAAGGCATATGTAATTGGTGAAGTTACAAATAATGCCGGTAAGGTAGTTATCCATAAGTAATATGAAAAATATAGCTGTTTTTGCCTCAGGATCAGGCACAAACTTTGAAGCTATTATAAACGCAATTGAGAATGGGACAATTAAAGATGCAACATGTCCTATTCTAGTATGCGATAAAAAAGATGCATTTGTATTAACACGCGCGAAAAATCACCATGTTAATACTTTTGTCTTTAATGCAAAGGATTATGCTTCAAAGGAAGAATTTGAAACAATCATAGTTAATAAGCTAAAGGAATTAAATATTGATTTAATTTGTCTTGCTGGATATATGAGATATATCGGTAAGGTTTTACTTGATAATTATGAAGGAAAGATTATAAATATTCATCCAGCATTATTACCTTCATTTAAGGGTGCACATGGTATTAAAGATGCATTCGAATATGGAGTTAAGGTGTTTGGTGTTACAGTACATTATGTTGATTCAGGCGTTGATTCAGGAAAGATTATTATGCAACGCGGATTTGAATACTATGGCAACGACATAAATGAAGTAGAAAGACATATTCATGAAATTGAACATGTTTTATATGTTGAAGCTATTAACAAATATTTTAAGGAGAACTAAAAATGAAAAGAGCATTAGTTAGTGTTACAGATAAAACAGGTGTTGTTGATTTTTGTAAAGAGCTTGAAAAATTAGGTTATGAAATTGTATCTACAGGCGGTACTAAGAAGGTATTAATTGAAGGTGGAGTTAAGGCAATTGATATTTCTGATGTAACAGGTTTCCCAGAAATCTTATCAGGAAGAGTTAAGACTCTACATCCTATGGTACATGGTGGATTACTTGCTGTAAGAGATAATCCTGAGCATGTTAATGAAGTTAAAGCTCATAACATTAAATATATTGATTTAGTATGCGTAAACTTATATGCATTCAAAAAGACTATTGATAGAGGTGCATCTTTCGATGAAGCAGTTGAAAACATCGATATCGGAGGCCCATCAATGCTTCGTAGTGCTGCAAAGAACCATAAGTATGTAACCGTTGTTACTGATATCAATGATTATGATAGAGTAATTAAAGAAATTAAGGAAAATGGCGATACTACATATCAAACAAGATTAGAACTTGCTGCAAAGGTTTATACTTTAACTGCAGAATATGATACTATGATTGCAAGATATATGAGAGAAAAAGCTGGCTTAAATGAAAAATTATTCGTTGAAGCTGATTTAGTACAAGGCTTAAGATATGGTGAAAACCCACATCAAGCTGCAAAGTTCTATGCAACTGATACTACACTTCCATATTCATTAGCTAATGCAAAGCAAATTCAAGGTAAGGAATTATCTTATAACAATATTCAAGATGCAAATGCAGCCTTAAATATTGTAAGAGAATTTGGTGATACTCCATTCGCATTAGGTTTAAAGCATATGAACCCATGCGGAGCTGCAATTGGTAAGGATTTAAAGGAAGCTTGGTTAAAGGCTTATGAATCTGATCCAGTATCAATTTTTGGTGGTATTGTTGCAACAAACCAAATTATTGATGGTGAAGCAGCTAATTTAATTAAGTTTGATCATGGTGAAAAGGGTAAGTCTATTTTCTTAGAGTTAATCCTTGCTCCAGGATTCACACAGGAAGCTTTAGATGCTTTTGCAAAGCGTCCTGATTTAAGAGTTATTGAATATAAGCTTGGACAATATCCAAAGGAAAAGCAGTATGTTACTGTTAATGGTGGATTATTAGTACAAGATCAAGATACTGAAATTAAGACTATTACAAGTGACATGACTGTAACAAATGCTAAGCCAACAGAAGCTCAATTAAGCGATATGAACTTTGGCTGGAAGATTGTTAAGCATGTTAAATCAAACGCAATTGTTGTAGTTAAGAATGGTACAACATGTGGCGTTGGTGCAGGCCAAATGAACCGTGTTGGTGCAGCTAAGATTGCAATTGAAGAAGCACATCAAAGAGGAGTTAAGGACGGTTTAGTATTAGCTTCAGATGCATTCTTCCCATTCTCAGATACATTAGAGTATGGTATTGCAAATGGTGTTTGTGCAGTTGTACAGCCAGGTGGATCTAAGCGTGACCAAGATTCAATTGATTTAGCAAATGAAAAGAATATTCCAATGACATTCACTGGAATGCGTCATTTCAAGCACTAATTTTTGGAGGTTATAACCATGAAGGTTTTAGTAGTTGGTGGCGGTGGAAGAGAACATGCCATCGTTCATGCATTATCAAAATCAAATAAGGTAGATGAAATTTATGCAGCACCTGGTAATGCAGGTATTGCAAAGCTTGCAGTTTGTGTAAATATCAAAGATACTGATGTAGAAAATATTGTTGCATTCGCTAAGGATGAAGCTATTGATTTAGTTGTAGTTGGTCCTGAAGCAGCATTATCTGTAGGTGTTGTTGATGAATTAACAAAAGCAGGTATTAAAGCATTTGGTCCTACAAAGGATGCAGCACAAATTGAATCATCTAAGGATTTTGCTAAAAAGCTTATGAAAAAATATAATATTCCTACTGCAGGATATGAAACATTTACTGACTTTGAAAAAGCTAAGGATTATGTTTCTAAGCATTCATTCCCAACAGTTATTAAATATGATGGACTTGCTGCAGGTAAGGGTGTTGTTATTGCTATGAATTTAGATGAGGCAATTATAGCATTAAAGGATATGCTTGTTGATGATAAATATGGTCAACCTAAGGTTGTTATTGAGGAATACTTAGAAGGACCTGAATTCTCATTTATGTGCTTTGTTGAAAATGAGAATGTATATCCTCTAGAAATGGCTCAGGATCATAAGCGTGCATATGATGGAGATATGGGACCTAATACAGGTGGTATGGGTGCATATTCACCATTGCCTTTCATTACAAAAGAAGATTATGATTTTGCATTAAATAATATTATGATTCCAACAGCTAAGGCTATGGTTAAGGAAGGCCATCCATTTAAAGGTGTTTTATATGGCGGCTTAATGAAGACAAAGAATGGAATTAAGGTAATAGAATTTAATTCTCGTTTCGGTGATCCTGAAACTGAAGTCGTATTACCTAGATTAAAATCTGATATATATGATGCTTTCTTAGCAATTGTTTTAGGTAATGCTCCTAAATTAGAATGGGAGGATTGCTATACAATTGGTGTAGTATTAGCATCAAAAGGTTACCCAGGAAGTTATAAGAAGGGCGCAGTTATTTTAGGCGCTGATTCTGATGATATTTATCATATGGGTACAAAAATTGATGATAATGGAAATCTTGTTACTAACGGAGGTAGAGTATTATTCTGCGTTGGTAAGGGTAAGACATTAGAAGAAGCAAATAAAAATGCATTAAAGATTGTTGCTGATGTTAAATGTGATAACCTATTCCATAGAACAGACATTGGCGCAAAGGCATATAAAAAGTTTTAATACTCAGGGTGATTATTGTGGATACTAAGGTTATAAGTGGTAAAGAACTTGCACAAATCCTACAAAACCAAATGAAGGATAAGGTTGATATGCTATATAATAAATATGGCAGAAAGCCTAAATTAGCCGTTATTTTAGTTGGTGATGATGCTGGTTCAGTATCTTATGTTAAAGGTAAGGAAAAAGCTTGCTTAAACGTAGGAATTGAAAATTTAACAATTAAAAAGCCTCTTGATATTTCTCAAGATGAGTTACTTGGTATAATTAATGAATTAAACTGTGATCCAACAGTTGATGGGATTTTAGTTCAATTACCTTTGCCAAAGCATATTAATGAAACATATATCATTAATTCAATTGCACCAACAAAGGATGTTGATGGATTCCATCCAGCAAATGTTGCATCATTATACTTAAAGCAGCCTGGAATTATTCCTTGTACACCAAAAGGAATCATTCAGGTAATAGAATCAGCTGGAATTAAAATTCAGGGAAAGAGAGCTTGTGTTGTTGGAAGAAGTAATATAGTTGGTCTTCCTGTTGCAAAGCTTATGACTGATAAAAATGCCACAGTAACAATTGCCCATTCAAAAACAGAAAATTTACAAATGGTTACTAAAGAAGCTGATATCCTAATTGTTGCTATAGGACGTCCTAAATTCATTAAAAAGGAATTTGTTAAGGAAGGTGCTGTAGTTATTGATGTTGGTGTAAATAGAGACCTTGAAACAAATAAATTATGTGGTGATGTTGATTTTGACGATGTATTTGGTCATGCATCATATATTACTAAGGTACCTGGTGGTATCGGACCTATGACAATTACTTGTCTTATGGAAAATACATTAGAATGCTATTTAAAGCATGTGGAGGAAAAGTAAAATGATTGAAAGATATTCAAGACCTGAAATGAGAAAGATTTGGACTGAAGAAAATAAGTTTAATGCTTATTTAGAGGTTGAAATCTTATCTGATGAAGCTTGGTGTGAACTTGGCGTAGTTCCTAAGAGCGACGTTGATAAAATTAGAGCAAATGCTAAATTTGATGTAGAACGCATTAAGGAAATCGAAAAGAAGACTAAGCATGATGTTGTTGCTTTCACAAGATGTGTATCTGAATCTTTAGGAGAAGAAAAGAAGTGGGTACATTATGGCTTAACTTCTACAGATGTTGTTGATACAGCTAATGGTTATTTAATTAAGCAAGCTAATGATATTATTCGCACTGACATTGTTAAATTCATGGATGTATTAGAAAGAAGAGCTTATGAATTTAAGAAGACTCCTTGCATTGGTCGTACTCATGGTATTCATGCAGATATTACTTCATTTGGTTTAAAATGGGTATTATGGCACGAAGAAATGAAAAGAAACCTAGAAAGATTCGACTTCGCAAGAAAAGGAGTTGAATGTGGTAAGATGAGTGGTGCTGTTGGTAATTTTGCAAATATTCCAACATCTATTCAAGATTATGTTTGCGAGCATTTAGGAATTGATTCTGCAAACATTTCAACACAGGTATTACAACGTGATAGACATGCATTCTATATGTCTACACTTGCATGTATTGCAGATACTTTAGAACAAATGGCTTTTGAAGTTAGAAACTTACAAAGAACAGAAGTTCATGAAGCAGAAGAATATTTCACACCTGGTCAAAAGGGTTCATCTGCAATGCCTCATAAGAGAAATCCTATTTCTTCTGAAAACATTTGTGGTTGTGCAAGAGTTATTCGTGGTTATATGGTTACATTCAATGAAAATGTTGCATTATGGCATGAAAGAGATATTTCTCACTCTTCAACAGAAAGAATTATTTTACCAGATTCAACAATGTTATTAGATTATATGTTAAATCGTTTCATGGGTATCTTAGATAAACTTGTTGTTTATCCAAAGAAGATGATTGATGATATTTATATGACAAATGGTGTTATTTTTGCTCAAAGAGTAATGATGGCATTAATTGAAAAGGGATTGTCAAGAGAAGAGGCTTATGATACAGTTCAACCTATCGCAATGGTTGCTTATAATGAAGGTAAGGATTATCAAACATTATTAAGTGAATCAGATAAGGTTATGTCTCATTTATCAAAGGATGAGCTTGCATCTTGCTTCACATTAGAATATTATTTTAAGAATCTAGATTTCATCTATTCTAGATGTGGTTTAAAAACTGATACAGATAAATAAAAAGGAGGAAATACTCTTGAAGGACGAAAAGGTATTAGTCTTAGATTTTGGTGGACAATATAACCAACTTATCGCAAGACGTGTAAGAGAGTGTAATGTATATTGTGAGGTTCATCCTTATAATATGTCATTAGAAAAAATTAAAGAATTTAATCCTATGGGTATTATATTCACTGGTGGACCTAATTCAGTATTTGAAGAAGATTCTCCACATATTAACCCAGATGTATTTAAATTAGGATACCCTATTTTAGGTATTTGCTATGGATGTCAAACAATTGGTCACGCATTAGGTGGTATGGTTACTCATGCACCTAAGAGTGAATATGGTAAGACATTAATCAAAATCAATAGTGAAGATTCATTATTATTTGATGGAGTATCAAAGGATACTAATGTATGGATGAGCCATACAGATTATGTATCTAAGGCACCAAAAGGATTTATTATTACTGCATCTTCTAAAACATGCCCTATTGCTGCAATGGAAGATAGAGAAAACAAGATTTATGGTGTACAATACCATCCAGAGGTTATGCATACTGATGAAGGTATGAAGATGATTTCTAACTTCGTATTAAAGGTATGTGGATGCCATGGATTATGGAAGATGGATGACTTCGTTAAAACAACAGTTAAAGAATTAAGAGAAAAGATTGGCGATGGTAAGGTATTATGTGCTTTATCAGGTGGAGTTGATTCAAGTGTTGCTGCTGTATTATTATCTAAGGCAGTAGGTAAGCAATTAACTTGTGTATTCGTTGATCATGGTCTTTTAAGAAAGAATGAAGGAGACGAAGTTGAAGCTGTATTTGGTCCTAATGGAAATTATGAATTAAATTTCATTAGAGTAAATGCACAAGAAAGATTCTATAAGAAGCTTGAAGGTGTTACTGAACCTGAAAGAAAAAGAAAGATTATTGGTGAGGAATTCATAAGAGTATTTGAAGATGAAGCTAAAAAGATTGGCAAGGTTGATTTCTTAGCACAAGGTACAATTTACCCAGATGTTATTGAATCAGGCTTAGGCAAATCTGCAACTATAAAGTCTCACCACAACGTAGGTGGATTACCTTCAGTTGTTGATTTTAAAGAAATCGTTGAACCATTAAGATTATTATTCAAAGATGAGGTTAGACGTGTAGGCTTAGAATTAGGTATTCCTGATTATTTAGTATATCGTCAACCATTCCCAGGTCCAGGACTTGGTATCCGTATTATTGGCGCAGTAACTCCTGAAAAGGTTAAGATTGTTCAAGAGGCTGACGCAATATATCGTGAAGAAATTGCTAACGCAGGAATTAAGGGTATTGGTCAATACTTTGCTGCATTAACAAATATGCAATCAGTAGGTGTTATGGGTGATGGTAGAACATATGATTATGCTATCGCGTTACGTGCTGTTATGACATCAGATTTCATGACTGCTGACTGGGCAAGAATTCCTTATGATGTATTAGATAAGGTATCAAGAAGAATCGTAAACGAAGTAAAGGGTGTTAATAGAGTACTTTATGATTGTACTTCTAAACCACCTGCAACAATCGAATTCGAATAATAAATATGCCGTAATTTGCATAAATTTGCAAATTTACGGCTTTTTAATTATTTATAAATAAAATAATAATGATAAATCATAAAAATAAAAAATTAAGCTATAATTAAAATTGAATGGAGGTGCATTTACTATGATTATAAACACAGGTCAAAGAACCGATATTCCTGCATTCTATTCAGAATGGTTTATGAATAGAATAAATCAGGGCTTTTGTTACGTTAGAAACCCATATTTTCCTAAGCAAGTAACAAAATACATATTAGATCCTAGTGTAGTAGATGTATTAGTATTTTGTACTAAAAATCCAACACCAATGCTTAAATATATGGATAATCTAAAAAAATTTAGAATGTTTTGGTTTGTAACAATTACACCATATGGTAATGATATAGAAGTAAATGTAGGAGATAAAAGGCAAATAATAGAATCATTTAAAAAGCTTTCTTTAATAATAGGAAAAGAAAAAATACATCTAAGATATGACCCAATAATAATTAATGAAGAATGGAATATAGAAAAGCATATAAAGGCATTTAGGCGCCTTCTTACCCTCTTAAGAGGGTACACTAATTCAGTTACTATATCTTTTTTAGATATATTTGACAAAGTAAAAAAGAACGCAAGTGACTTAAAAGCCCCAACTAAAAGTGAAGAAGAATCATTAATAAAAGCTTTTATTCCTATCGCAAAAGAAAACAAAATGACATTAAGATTATGCTTAGAAGATAGTAATTATAAAAAATATGGAATTACAACAAATGGATGTATGACAAAAGAAGTTATAGAAGATGCACTTTCTATAACATTAAATAAAAATATTAAAGGTTATAGAAAGGGTTGTAATTGCTTAATTACAAATGATATAGGTCAATATAACACTTGCCTACATAACTGTAGATATTGTTATGCAAATTATTCATATGATTTAGTTAAAAGAAATTATAAAAATCATGATAAGAATTCTCCATTATTAATAGGTAATATAGAAGATGGTGATATTATAAAAGAAGCTAAAATGGAATCATATATAAATGATATTCACACATTATTTAATTAATTCTATCCTATTATATATATAATATAAGATACTTAAGTATCTTTATATGCTATAATTATTAATCGAAAGGATTTAAAAATATGATAAGAAGAGCTAAAGAAAAGGATATAACTACAATAAATAAATTATTAAGTGAAGTATTAGAAATACATCATAAAATAAGACCTGATATTTTTATTTCTGGGACAACAAAATATACAAATGAAGAATTAAAAGATATTATATCAAATGATGCTACTCCTATATTTGTTTATGTAGATGATAGTGATAATGTATTAGGATACGCTTTTTGTGTTATTAAATCATCTAATTCAATAAATATGCATAAATATAAAACATTATTTATAGATGATTTATGTGTAGATAGTAATAAAAGAGGTATGAACATAGGATCAAGTTTAATATCTTATGTAAAAGATTTTGCAAAAAAGATTAATTGTCATGATGTTACATTAAATGTATGGGAAGGAAATGATAACGCAAAAGAGTTTTATAAAAGAATGGGATTTTTTGTAAAAGAATACCAAATGGAGATTATCATAGATTAATGGAAAAATATATAAAAGAATTTATAGAACTAAATATTAATGATTTATATGAGATTTACAAATTAAGACAAGAAATATTTATTGTAGAACAAAACTGTCCATATCAGGATATAGATAATGTAGATAAAAATTCATATCATATATATTATAAGGATAACGATAAAATAATAGCTTATTTAAGAGTAATTCCTAAAAATATGTATTTAAATACATCATGTATTGGAAGAGTGGTTGTAAAAAAAGAATATAGAAGAAAAAACATTGGCCTTTTAATGCTTAAGGATGCCATAAGCCTAGTACGTGAAAAAAATCTAGATAACGTTATTACAATACATGCACAAACATACGCTATCCCTTTTTATAGTAAAGCTGGATTCAAATGCGTAGGTGATGAATTTATGGAAGATGGAATCCCTCATTATCAAATGGAATTATATTTATAAATTATCAATAAAATACATTTTATTGCATTAATTTATATGCTATAATGATTATGTATTTGAAATATATTTATTATATTTCATATATAAATTGAAGGAAAAATTCATTATTTGATATTTAAAAAATCATTTTGATAATTTAGATATCGTCAATAAAAAAATAAAAAAATAATAAAAAAACCTTGTACCTAGTACAAGGGCTTTTTTATTAAAAAATTAGTACTTTACAAACCCAAAAAAATAGTCTATTATGAAGTTGCAATTAGTGAGGCTGAGCCTGAGTGCCAGAGAAATGACAGAGGTCATGGACACTAATATATCAAAAGTCGTAAAGACTATAAAACACTGGAAAAGGAAACACCCGAAAATCGGGTGTTTTCTGTTTATATAACAATTTTTTTATTTTGTCCTACACTTGTCTACATTTTTGTGCTATAATACAGGTGAAGATAGTGAGGAAGAGCCTAAGTGCCTTTAAAGTAGCAATCGCTATGGACACTATTTATAACTATAGTCAGAAAGACTTAAAACACACTGGATAAGGAAGCACCCGAAATTGGGTGCTTCTCTTTTTTTAGCAATTTTTTAATTAATAAACTATA
>Ga0247610_10005660_pt1 | contig 13123 bp, 21 predicted proteins | sample 174DNAGHGhighgp2_FD_193483 | JGI IMG/M metagenome (GOLD analysis project Ga0247610, IMG submission 193483) | Sheep rumen microbial communities from Palmerston North, Manawatu-Wanganui, New Zealand - 1742 DNA GHGhigh gp2 | ecosystem: Host-associated > Mammals > Digestive system > Stomach > Rumen...
AACCTCATTCAGTGAGATTTTGCCTTCGTAATACCTGTTTTTCTCGGCATTATTGAAAGCATGAGCATTAAACAGCTCAAAGAGCTTATTGAGCCTCGGAACTTCATACTCCGGTAAACCTTTTATGTTTTGTGCTTCGATATGTAACTGCATAACTTTTCACCTATCCGATGAGCATTTTCCGCCCCGGAACTCTCTTCGTTGTCTTTGCGCCCCATAAAGCAAGGGAACACGCTTCAATCGGTATGCTGATATTATTCTCACCGCCGAACCCATATCCGCCGGATATCGGTCTCTTTGTTGAATTGATAGCACTGTCACGGAGAACTTCCTGTCCTCTGTACCATGTGACACTCTGCTCTATCAAATCATTCGACAGCATACTGGCGGCGGCTATCACGTCCTTCGTACTCGGACGCTTTATTGATATCTTTGACTTCCAAGTGTCCTTAATCTTATCGATAAGAACATCCACACCGTTCCGTCCATCGATTACCACACAAGCCGCTTTTTCATATCTGGCATTGAGCCAGTCGGCGAGCCATTGAGTACCGTGGCTTGTGGATTTCAGTTCGATAAGGCTTATCCGTGCCGGTCCGTCCTGAGGAATAACCGCACCACAAAGGGCCACCTTCGAGCCGTCCATGGAAAACTTGACGCCATACGCTGTTTTTCCTTCGGGCTTTTCCTGATCCGACACGCAAGCGTCCCAGACATCGGCAGGGATAGCATAATCAATATGCCCTGTCACATTAGGAGACCACCAGCCGAGCCGTTCACGCGCAAACGTGTCGGCGCTCATCTGCTCGCATTCTCCCTCAATCGTGGATATTAGGATCCTCCGTCCCAGTGCCGGATTAGTAGCGACCCATCTGTCCACATCCTTAACATCGCCGATATCCTTGACGGAAAACTCGAACCATGATGTCGATGTCGTTTCCTTGGCGATTGCCTTATCTCTTATTTTCCGAAAAACATCGCCGGTCACGTTCGGATCCGGCGGAGTTCCGACATAAATAGTCTGAGGGTTAAGGCTTGCCGAGATTGCCGGGATAAATGATGCCTGAGCATCTGCATCAAGCTCCTGGGCTTCGTCAAATATCAGCAGATCTCCGTGCTGACCTCTTCCTCCGTTTCGGGTCCGTGCGAGGAATTTCACTCGGGCCCCGCTTTTCAAGATTATCTGTTCACGTCCAAGTGCGGTCTTTATATCCTTGACATATTTCCGCATCTTGTCCGAATCAAAAAAGGCAGCCATTTCCTCAAATGTTTCCGTAGCTGTCTTTTGTAAATGCGCCGTATATAGGACTTGCTCATTGTAGAGCATCATGCCAGCCTCTCCACGGCCGGCAACAAGCCCCGTTTTTCCGTTCTGTCTCGGAACAGACCCTCCGCAGGTCTTACAAGTCCATTTTTGCCCCGGAGTGACTGCCATCCAGTCATCCAGTATTTCACTCTGCCATGGATCCAGCGTCATACCTCCAAGCTGGAGCAGTTTTGCCGCTGACATTCCATCTGTTTTCTTATACTTTGGAGCGATCCGCACGGACGGCTCCTGGCATCCCATCAGCTCTACAGCTGAGGAGCTTCTCGATCTCGTCCTCGCCACTATCAGTACCTTCTATCTCTTCGATTTCTTTTATCGTTTCTCTATATTGCCGACATAACGCCGCATAAGACCGGCTGTTTGCCTTGCTCATCAATTCCTTAAGGTCCGTCTCCAGTTCTTTCAGCTTCTCCAGCCTGGTCATGACTCTTCGCTCCAATCAATTCCGAATCGATCTATGATGTGCCGGAAGTCCTCCACGTCATGAGGAACCACATGATACTTCTCTTCGTTGCCGTCCTTCTCGATCCCGACGTGCAACAGCTCATGTAATATCAAAATCCGGATCTGTTCCTCCGTCAATCTCTCGATATTCGGCTCAAACAGCGTTATCGTAAAATCACAGGGCACAGCCCATTTATATTTGTCCGGAACCTTTTCACACTGCCCGAACACCTTTTTCCCGTGTTCCTTCTTCTCGTTTTCCGAGCTTAAATACATAATAGTAACGGCTGAATCCCGAATATAATCAAGCACATCCTCCGTCAATATCAGCTCTTGGCCTATTTCAGCGTATTCGGTTGAGATCTCTCTTTTATCCATTTCACTCAAAAGTAAAATAACACCTGTGTGTAAATATCGGCGCTGGACGCCGGGGCTCGCCTGTTAGGGCCGGGGGGTCCCCTCCCCACCATGTTTCACGGAAAATGTTTCACGCTACCATTTTCCATCCGGAAGGTTGATCGGAAAATTTTTCCGGCCGGGGGGCGGGGCTGTCTTATTGCTTTTCGCAGCGTTGCAGCAGTAATGAGCTGCTTGTAAGTTCTCCATGTCCAGACAAGCCGCCTCCGGCGAGGGGTACCCGAACTCTTTCCATCTGCTCACAGGTCGTATCTCATCGATAACAAAACTGAGAGGGTTTTCGTAACAGCTTTTCTGATCGTATCTAATCGGCCCAAGTTTTCCGTTACATATTCCACATGGAGCGTCCATGGCCTTGAATCTCGCCCGGGCCTTCCGGCGGTAGTTTCCGTTATGGTATCTTGGGTTAGCTGCCACGGTTATTCTCCTGGATTAAAATAACCCCCTGGGCACAAAACGACCACCCCGTATGGCTATTCACCAAGCGGGGTGGCTGTTTTTGCAAGGAGTTGCCTATCTATGAAAGATTATCCACGGTAGAATAATATCATAAAAACTTGTCCCCTGAGTGCGGTATTTTATATTTGCTTGGACAGCTCATAGTAATAATGCCTCCTGATATCATAGTACATATCCCTCTCGCACGGCATACCCTTTTGTTTCAGCTGCTCAAAAGTCAAGCCGTAGCATACCCCTAATCGGATCCAATTATCCATACCCTTCGAGACCTGGTATATGATATCATCTATCAGTTTAACCTTGGGGGCGATGGTACTTTCCGAGAGCTTAACTGCCGCCTCGAATGTTGCATCATAGTCCCCCGAGGATTGAACGTTGTCCTTGTCGTATCGGATCGCCTTGGCCGTGTCCGCTATGGCGTCGATTTCTTGTTTCCATACGGGATATCTCAGGGAATAATGAATCGCCGTTAAATAGTCTTCTTTCGGAATATAGTATTTATTCTTTCGGCTTAATGGTCTGAATTTGCTCATTCTTCCACCTCTTCAACAAGCCCGTTCCGGATCCAGTTCTCAGGAACCCGATACTTGTATTGCTGGTTGCCGATATATCCGATCTCGAATTTTGCCGAGACCCGGGGATCCTGTTTTCCTTTGTCGGTTATTCGGAAGTAGTGCCCCTCTTGGGCTTTTATGTATTTGCACATAATTATTCCTCCTTTAAGTTTTTCCGGATGATATTAAGGGCGTCCTCGTATGCCAGATAACACAACGTCTCAACGGTGTCGTGCTGGGCCTGCTCGATCTGGGAGATGATGGTCTCGATACGCTTACTCATGTCAAGGTCGGCCTTAAGTGTCTTAATGGCGAGCTGAACGGCATTGTATTCATCCAAGCTGGATATACCGGTATAGGCGATATCTTTTAAGTGATCGATAGCTTCGGTTTTTGTCATTTCTTGCCCTCCGACATCTTCAATCCTTCCATGAACCCATCATTGTAGCCTTGTGCATACTGCAGAGCCATTTTTTCATCATCTTCCGCCCGCAAGGCTTCAATAGCCATATCAAACGGTTCTATATCGAACTCAAAGCAATTAAGCCCGGTTGATTCTGTTATTATCGTAAGTAAATCATTCATTACCTTCTTGTATTTTTCTAATTTTTGAATAGCTTCTTCTTTGTTCATTCCTTGCCCTCCTCTACAAATCTTCCGGTAAGCTCAATATCCCACGGTTCAAAGATACGGACATACTTGTTCCCCTCGCACTCCTCAACGATTACCTTTTGCGCTGTTTCACCTGCCGCCATAACAGGTAATTCCTGCGGCACTTCTTTAAGTTTTTCTATCAATTCCGCTACGGTCATTCCTTTGCCCTCCGTTCCCTTAATTATCGTGGGTTCATCTACTAATCTTTCGACCGCTGATTTCAGCCCTGCCGCAAATCGTAAATCAAAATCATCTGCTTTTTCTCCAAGATAGTATGACCTTGCGTTCATAAGGCGTTTCTCAAACACATCAGCATCAATCAATCTGCCGTGATTTTCGGGGAGCGGTGTACCGTTTCTTATGGCTGAATATGTTCTTGATGTAAGACTCTTAAATACATCAGAAGTGTCCGGTATTCGCCTATAATCTTCTTCGTCTATCTCAATCACTATCTGCATTTGAACCCTCCTCAACACATGAAAGCCACTTAAACTTTCCATGATTTCTAAAATCCACTACAAGATTATGTTTTTTACACTCTGCCTGCCCCCAATCCACACATTCACCGCCTATTCTTTGAGGTTCAAATTTAATCTTGAAGTCCTTACAATCCTTACAAAGCATCTTAACCCTCCTTGTACGGCTCCGGGAGTGGCAACCATGCTATTATCTCTTGCGGTAATATTCTCGCCTTTTCTCCGTCTGCTAATGTAATTTCTTTCCCTTTCATAAATTCTTCATAGCCATTGAATTTATAATCTTTACCCTCATAACAGCGTATTTCACCTTTTCCATTTTCAAATGTAACTACTCCCATAGGAATAAACGGGGGATTTCCAAGGCTATCGCAAGCAAGACACGGAAATTCTGCCGCCTTTTCTTTTACGGGTATCCAACCGCCGTTATAATATGCCGTTGATCTCTCCATGTTAGCAGCTCTTACCTTTGCTGACAGGGCTTCTATGGTGTCGGCGGCTTCTCTCAATGTTTTCACGGTATCGGTGGAATTATCAGCGATATCTTTTGCTATATCTGCAAGTGTCCTCAACCTCTGAACCTGCTCTGTTATCATGCTCATATCAAGCCCCCTAATCCTCAAAATTCCTTTCCTTTGCCCCCTTAAAGTCATATGTAATGCAACTGTCACGCCACCCTGCCTTATATGCCTTTTCCAGCAATTCATCTAACTTTGATTCAAACTTGCAATTAAAACGATCACAAACAAGGGACGTTTCTCCCGTGGTCTTACTAACATACTCTTTCTGGTGAGTACAGTTATCACAATTCTTTTTATTTATTTCTTTATCCATCTAATTACCCTTCTTATATGTAGTGTATTCCTCAAATGTTGGTACTTTCCAAAAAATAACGGGATTGCACCACCTTTGTAGTTTTTTGTATATCGGTGCAGCGTGTTCTTTATCATAGATCATGGGATATGGTGAAAAGTTAAGCTCCCGGCATAGCTGAATCCTATACAAGTCTTGTTCAAGCGTTGTGTCAAAGTTTGTAAGGATATAAACTGTTACTCTGCCCTTTCCTCTGTTGTACCCTGTCTTTTTTGCAAAAGCTCTCAATCTTGGTTCAATTAGCTCTCGATCTTGCCAACGATCAAAAGCAAAATGAATACTATATAACTTAATCTTTTTCAGTAGCTCGATATTTTTGTCATTGATCAGTCTTATATCCAACCCTTGATTGAAGTTTACGCTTGCTTTACTGTCTACAAGCTGTTGCAGTAAGTCCAAATGGTCTTTACAAGCAAGGATATTAGGATCGCATAACACTATGTTCTTCTGCCCTCTCCAAAACTCGGATAAATCAGCTACTTTTACGCTGCACCTTCCCTCTTTGTCTTTAACATGGCAAAAATCACACCCTCTCGGACAGCCCCTTGTCAGAAACCCATAAGCAGTATCAGTTATTCCGTATAATTCATAATCGGGGTAAATATGCTCGATCTCCGGGGGTAAAGGCTTATCATTTTCTTTGTGGTATACTTCTTTTCCATTGACTAACTCTATGCAATAGCCTGTTCCACCCTTTTGAATTTCGTCTGCATCTATGAAGTATTCATAATCCGGGGTAAAGGAAAACACCTTACTCATATAAACCTTATCCATGTGACCGCTGAATAAAGGCTCATACCATTCCACGCTATCCCCTTGCGACTTATGCCATGCAGATATTTTCATTAACGGGATATTAGGGAAATTATGACCATCAACATCAATCAGCCCGATCTTCATTTATTCCCCTATATGCTTTTCAAGGATTTCAAGGCATACCCCGTAAAGTATCTGCCCGATTCTTCCGTAAGTGTCTTTTGCCTTAATCTGCTGTTCCCTAATCTCTGCCATAGCCGCATCTATACGCCGCCGAAGGTCTGTGTCATATTTTTTTTCTTTCTCACTTCTCACATAGTGTTTTATCTCGATCATTAAAAACCCTCCTTAAGATATATGCTCTCTGCCTTTCCAGTTCCTTCTCTCTGTTCTTTTGGTATGATCTTCTCCGGATCTCGTTTACTTTCTCACGGTGAGTTTTCCTGTATTCCTTCTGATGTTCCTTGATCTTCTCTTTATTCCGCCAATAATAGGCTTTTCTGTACTGCCTTTGGTAGTCCTCACGGTCTTTGTAGTCTGTTATTTTGAGAGATACCTCAACGGCTTTTTCTTCCTTGGAAATACATAATATGTTCTGCCTGTTCTTCCGTTTGCTTTGAATATTCTCATTTTTGCCTCCTTCATTTCACCAACTCCCCAAGAGGGCAGCTGTTACACTTCTCTTCAATCATCCTGTCATTGTCATCATCGTGTCCGGTATCGTATGCCTCGGGAAATTTGCAGTAATGGTCGCAGATTTTCGCTGCCAAGTCCTCGGGGCTCTTTGTTATGTCGTTGAATATTGCCCGGATCCGGATCGCTTCCGAGAGCTTGCCCTGGATAAAAAGGTTGTTTTCCGAGACTGTTTCTTTCAGGGTTGTTATTTCTGTGTTCATCCATTCGTTAAACTTGCTCATCTGTCTATCACCGTCCTCACTTTTATCCGGGACAGGATCCCGTCATTGTCATCGATTACTGTTACCATGTCTCCCGGAGTCGGGTTCTTCATGTACTCCACAAAATCGGCATAATTCATGCGCTGGGTGCTCCGTGTTACTTCTGGCCGTGGCTTGCCGGGATAGAGTAACCGTTCAATCTGATCTATCAATACATGACTGTACTGAATGGCATATACATACAGATCCGTATCCTGGTATTCCTTTGACAGCTCCCTGAAGGTCTCAAGTGTCTTATCAATGACTTCCTCTTTTTCCATCCGTCCAGCACTCTCACAGATCCCGATGAAAGCCCTCCAGAAGCTCCCGCTGCATTTCTTAATCTTTTCCACGTCTTCCTGTTTCAATATTCCCATCTATTGATCTCCTATCTTTTCAATTTCCACATAGATCCCCGGGATCTCCGCCCAAAACTTCTCGATGATCTCAGAGACCACCAGGGCATCATCCTTCCAGAACCCCGCCCTGGTCATTTCATCCTTCAGCATCTTGTTCAGGTTATCCGTGTCGGGTTTCGTAGGCTTGTATTCCCCGTCCCGGTGTGAGCCCTTCGGGAATAACCACTTAACCACGAGCCGGACAGGATCCACGAACATCTCTTCTGGAACATGAGGAAGGACAGCCTTATAAAGTTTGTGCCTTGCCTCTTTCAGGTCCCTGTCCTCGTACACGTACATGGACCCGTCTTTTCTTTTTCCGATCCGATGCTCCTGCTGGGTCTTTGTCGGAGGATCCATATTGATAAAAAAGTGCATTTCTGATTTTCCTTTCTTTTCTTTCATCATTTCCCTTTTCGGCATCAAGCCGGGTTAGTGGTGTGACAGGGGGGAACCTTTAGTCCCCCTGTCTCACCCGTGTGCCCGGTAGGGTGTGTCAACACCTTTATATAATAGGGTTTTGACATCAAACTTGTCAGAACCCTATAAGGGTTTTGCTGACACTTTTGTCACTTGTCAAAACCTCATTTTTTGACAGTTGACACTTTTGATTGTCAAAACCCTTATAAGGTTTTGACATTGACACTTGTGTCACGAACTTTTTTCAATGTTGACATCTGACACCTCATCTTTCGGGAATATAAATCCGTCTTTTATAACATAATCTTCATGATTCTCAATCTGATTTTTAATACTGTTTCTTGAAAATCCCTCATCATTTTTGAAGTATTCCATCAATTCAGAGACCTTGGGATAGGGTGTCTTTACTTCCTTCGTGTCGATTTCTTCCCAGTTCTTCACAACCCACTGGATCCGCTCATATCTTTTTTCTGCCTTTTCCTTTTTTGAAACGTTGCCACGTTTTGAATTAACTTCAGATCCGGCCCCGTTCATAGGCTTGGCATCCTTTAAATCTTTCGTGATATGATGTATCGGATAATCAAAAATCACATCGATATCCTCCGGCGTTTTGAACTCTCGGAGAGTTGCGCTTATCCTCCATGCTGTCTGCCCGTCAGGGAGAGACTTTTCTGCATCTTTCGGATTGAGTTGGATCATATCGAGGAGCGCATCAGGATCTCTGGCAAACACTCCCGATCCGGAAGCCCTGTCTATGGAAAACTTTCCGCCCTGAGCTCCTTTGGAATGATGATGGCAGCATATTATCGAGGTTCCCAGCTGGACGCATATCGTATCAAGATGATTGAAAAACTTCGCCATCTCCGAGGCGCTGTTTTCGTCTGACTGGTTTATCTTGTAGAGCGGGTCAAAAATTATGACATCATAGCCTTTATCCTTGGCCCTCCGAAGCAGTCTCGGGGCGAGCTTGTCAATAGCAGCGTTTTCCCCTCTTAAGTTCCAGACGGTGAGTCCTTCAGAGCGATCAAAATCCATTCTTTTTCTAACCTCATCCACTCTGTTAAGGAATGAATTGCCATCAACTTCAAGATTGATATAAAGGACTTTCCCCTTCATGCACTCAAACCCGAGCCACTTCTTTCCCTGGGTGATACATAGCGCCAGTTCTATGAGGAGGAAGGACTTTCCCGCCTTGGACGCTCCTGAGATCAGCATCTTATGACCTTTTCTTAAAATCCCGCTTATCAGTTCCGGGGACAGGGGAGGAAGTTCTTCCAGCTTGTCAAATTCGATGAATTCGGGATAAGTATCAATAGAATCCTCTATATAATCTTTCCACTCATCAAATGACGCAGCTCCGATATTTTCAGCGATGATAAACTGCTTCTTCTCTCCCCGGATCACACCGGGCATCCTTGACATCCTCGACTGGTTCTTGTTCTGCTTGTCAATCTTAAGGCCGTTCTTTTCACATATCTTGTATAGATAATCAACCTTTTCACGGTAGTCCTGTTCCGTGACAGCATTGATCCTCACGATGCTGTGAATGGACTTCCCTCCTGAATAAGTCATTATCGCCACAGGAAGGTTAAGCTGTTCCACGAGTGCCTTTTGTTTTTCGATTTCAAGATCGTCGGATTCCACCAGGGCATACCGCAGATCCGTCACGTTGGCATTTGCCACACCATGACCATCCAGAGGGTTGAACCGGATCCACGCTCCGGCTTCTTTGTTATAATCCCCGATCACATCCTCAATACTATCCGGATGTTTCTTAATGGCTGATAAGATCTGCTTTGCAGTCATGCCATAGGATCCCTTGGATGATGGTCTCCACTTGCCCTTTTCTTCGTCTTTTTCTGCATCAATACAGAATCCCACGATCTCATCCGGCTTAAATAATGCCTGGATATATCTCCGGAGCTCATCCGTTCCGACTTCCTTCGGCTCCTCTATGATGGAAGATGTGTCCAGCCATGCGGAGTCCTTTATAACCACATCACCATCATTAACAATCTCATCATCCCAGTCGAACAGCCGGATCTCCTTATTCGGTGAATACCCGAACCGGACTGCCATATCGTAAATTGTGCCGCCTGTTACGGGCTTTAAAGTATTTTCTTTAAAAGAGGCCCATTTTTTCGCACAGTCCCCGGGCTTGTAGCGGTTGTCCGACCTGCTCCAGGAATCCCATGAGGTGACATCATATCCCTCATGCTTAAGGGCCATACCCACATTAACCCACTCCTGATAATCAAGAGAAGACGGTGGGATATATTCAAGTAATTCTGTCAATTCCATTCGATAACCTCCCTTGAAAGAAGTGACATAGGTGTATAAGTTTCCGGGTTAAAGTTAAGTTTCCATTTCTTCCAGCCCACAGCAGCGAGCCTCGTGAGCATGGATCCTGCTTCCTCAAATTTCCATTCATAAACATTTTGAAAACCGAACTTGGAAAGCGTTTTCGCCTGCCTGGGAGTACAGAGCCCGAGCTCACGCCTGGAGACCATTCTCTCGATCAGCTTTGTGGCTTTTCCCTTGCACATATCCGTAGCATCTATCTGCATTTTTTCAAGATATGAACGCTGTTTATCTGTGGCAGGCTCTTTTTCCCATCCAAAAGTAGGAACATAATCAATCAGGGCATCATCCCCGATAGACAGCTCGAACTCCAAGGGATCTAAGAGTTTTTTCTGTTTTCTTTGCTTTTCTGCTTCTTCGAGTGCTTTTGTGAGAGCTTGTTTTCTTTGTTCTATGGCTTCATTTTCCGCTGCTTCTTCTTCCTCGAATAAGTCAAAATCATTTTCGTTGTCATTTTCCAGCTTCTTCGTTACCGCTTCCGCTATTTCCTTCTTTTTGCAAATGATATCTGCCGGGTGTACGAGATTATGCTTCCCTGTCATCCAGAGGAAATCTAAAATCAACAGATGATCCTTCCCCGGATAGAGCCGTGTACCACGGCCCACCATCTGGCAGTACAAGCTCCGGACCTTTGTAGGACGTAAAACCACGATACAATCCACGATCGGGCAGTCCCATCCTTCGGTCAAAAGCATGGAATTACAGAGCACGTTGTATTTTCCGTCAGAAAAATCTTTTAATACCTCATCACGATTTTTACTTTCCCCGTTCACTTCTGCCGCACTGAATCCTTTAGCATTCAAAATGTCTCTAAACTGCTGGGCGATAGCCACAAGAGGAAGGAATACGACCGTGTGCCGGTCCTTACAGACCTTTACCATCTCATCAGCGATATTTTCGAGGTACGGTTCCAGGGCGTGGCCGATATCGTTTATCTGGAAGTCACCCCGTGACACCTTCACGGAGGACATATCTATCTCCAGCGGCATGGTCTGTACTCTTATTTTTGAGAGATACCCTTGATTTACCGCATCACGGAGGCTATACTCATAGGCGAGGCTTTCAAAATATTCACCCAGTTCCTGCATATCGCCCCGATCAGGCGTTGCAGTAACCCCGAGGACCTTGGCCCCGTCAAAATGCCTGAGGACATTCTGATAACTTACCGCCAGGGCGTGGTGTGCTTCATCCACGATCACGGTCTTAAAGTAATCCGGCGAAAAGGCAGAGAGCCTTTTTTCTGTCATCATGGTCTGAACGGATCCGACAGTGATCGGTTCATCTGCCCCGATACTTGTCTTTTCTGCCTTTTCCATGGCACAATCCAGCCCGCAGAGTTTTTTAATCTTATCTGATGCCTGGGTAAGAAGTTCCTCCCGATGTGCAAGGATCAAGACCTTCCCGTTATTTGTCCGTTCCTTTGCCACATCAGCAAATACAACCGTCTTCCCGCACCCGGTGGGAAGGACAAGAAGAGTCTTGTCCTTGCTTTCCCATTCGGTGAAAATTGCGTTCCTGGCTTCGATCTGATACGGCCTTAACTCCATTCGTCATCATCTCCTTTAGCCGGAGGATCTATGTACTTTCCTACGTTATTGAAATAGATATCCTTGCTTTCGCTGTTGCCCTTTGTCTTGGTAATGTGAGCCATGCCCTTGCAACCAATAGCGTCCTTCCATGCCATTTTTACGGGCTCCCCGTGCTTCTTTAAGCCGACGCTCCTGAAGAATGCAGCGATCTTCCATTCCATAGTTGACGCCAGGGGGAAACGGTCGATCACATAAGCATCACCCTCATCCGTGGTGATCTTTAATGTCATGATTGCCTGATTGCAGGCCGGTGTCTTCGCCTTGTCTGAAGGAGTATAATTTCCCCTCTCAAACTTAGTGACTTCAAACTCATAATCACCTTCCTCCAGGGTCAGATATTCCCTGTCTTCTCCATCGTTCTCGATCTCATCATCCCAGTCATAAACTTTTACTTCTTCTGCCATTGTTTTTTCTCCTTTGCTTATTCAAACGGTACTTCCATGCTTTCAACTTCTGCTTCGGTGAACTTCTTTGCATACCCCACGAACTTATCCCACTTATCGATAAGGCTGTTCCGGATGAAATCCGGATCCAGACCTTCCAGCGTGGTGGCCGTGAAGTTCTGAGTCTTCTTACATACTGCAAAGAGCAGTCTGTTAAGGCTTATGCCGTCCTTTTCCATAAGCTCGCTCAGCTTCTTTACCTCCGGACGGGTCTCTTCTTTTTTCGCTTCAGGCTTTTCTTCCTTCTTAGGCTTTTCCTTTTTCGGTGCTGCTGTTTTTGCTTTCGCTTCTATGATCTTTGCTATCGCTTCGTATTCGAAGGGAATACACTCATCCAGCCCGTAACGGTTCTTTGCGTCCCATGTCGGACGGTGCTGGGTATAAAGGACCCTCTTTCCGCCCTGGGCTTTTTTGCTCTTGGTCTTGTCATCCTCGATCACTATGGTCTTGTAATTAGCGAAGAGGACCATATCCCCCCATTCCTTGACCATAGCCTTGACCTGTTTCGACTGGAGCTTCAGCTCCCACCGGTCAAAAGCACCCATCTCATCCGGGAGTTCCTGTTTCCGCATGGCGGCATGAGCTACCAGCACGACATTGATACCCTTATCAATAAGCTTTGTCAGCCTGGTAAGCAGCTTTTCGAACTCTGCGACCACGAACAGGGATCCTTTTCCATAATCCAGGGTGAGGATATTGTCCGTATTATGGGCCTTGTTGAGCTTCCTTATACAAGCCTGTTCAGCCCAATCCAGAGTATCAATGACAAGTGTTTTCATATTGCCACTTTTCAGGGCTTCGTCCGCTGCTTCCAGAATGGTGTCCCATTCCGAAAAATCAGCCGTGAACCTTGCCACATCCATGGCGTTGGTGCTTCCCTCCGTGTCGATAAAGACCGGATCCGGGAACTTTGATGCAAATGTGCTCTTTCCTATCCCCTCAGGGCCGTATAAAACGATCCTTTTCGCACCGGGGATCATTCCTGTTGATATTTCCATCTGATTACCTCCTTATTTG
>Ga0247610_10005663_pt1 | contig 13118 bp, 10 predicted proteins | sample 174DNAGHGhighgp2_FD_193483 | JGI IMG/M metagenome (GOLD analysis project Ga0247610, IMG submission 193483) | Sheep rumen microbial communities from Palmerston North, Manawatu-Wanganui, New Zealand - 1742 DNA GHGhigh gp2 | ecosystem: Host-associated > Mammals > Digestive system > Stomach > Rumen...
AAAAACACGGTGCATTGCAATTGTTGCTTCTACAAATCCTAAGTTGGGCCCAACATGTCCTCCATTGTTGGAAAGTTTTTGAATCAATGTGTGACGAATTTCTTCTGCAAGTATATTTAATTCGCTAATATTGAGCTTTTTAATATCGGAAGGCGATTTTATTTTTTCGATGTACATATTTTTTTGTTTTTGATTATATTACAAAAATAAATAAAAAAATAGACTAACTAATTTTATTTTATGTGGTATTAGTTTTATTTTTTATAAAATGATGTTAATCTTATTATTGTAAAAAAAAACAGCACTCCTTAATTGGTTAGGAATGCTGTGCTTTATATGAAAGAAAGATTAGCCTAAATAACTTTTCAAAAGTTTACTACGTGAATTTTGTCTCAATCGTCGAATGGCTTTTTCTTTGATTTGACGAACGCGTTCGCGGGTTAGTCCAAATTTATCACCAATTTCTTCAAGCGTCATTTCTTGTCCTCCAATACCAAAAAACATTTTTACAATTTCACTTTCTCGTTCACTTAAAGTGGATAGGGTACGATCAATTTCGCGTGCTAATGATTCGTCGATAAGACTATGATCGGCGTATGGTGAATCATCATTGACCAAAACATCAAGTAAACTATTGTCTTCTCCTTCTACGAATGGAGCATCTATGGAAGTGGAGCGACCAGAAACTTTCATTGTTTCGGCGATTTTATCTATTGGAATATCTAACTCCCCAGCCAATTCTTCTGCAGAAGGACGACGTTCGTTTTCTTGCTCAAATTTTGATAATGCTTTGTTTATTTTATTCAATGAGCCCACCTGATTTAGTGGCAAACGTACAATTCTAGATTGCTCGGCTAATGCTTGTAATATGGATTGACGAATCCACCAAACAGCGTATGAAATAAACTTAAAACCGCGTGTCTCATCAAATTTTTCAGCCGCTTTTATAAGTCCTAAATTACCTTCGTTGATAAGGTCAGGTAAACTTAATCCCTGATTTTGGTATTGCTTAGCAACCGATACTACAAATCGTAAATTGGCTTTTGTTAGTTTTTCAAGTGCCATACGATCTCCTTTTCTTATGCGTTGGGCTAACTCAACTTCTTCTTCTACACTAATAAGGTCTTCATGACCGATTTCTTGTAGATATTTGTCAAGAGAGGCACTTTCTCTGTTGGTAATAGATTTTGTGATTTTTAACTGTCTCATTCTGTGTTTTAAAACTTTTCACCGCGAATGTAAATAAAAAAAATTATTTCTCCAAATGTTTATTATGTTCGTTATCAGTTGGTTATGAGTTGTAAAATCTTTCCGAAACTCCCATCTGTACGATTGTTTTACTGTATTCTTTTGTAAAAAATATTTGAAATATGTAAATTTTTGTTTTGAAAAATATATAAAAAAAGACACCTCGATGGAGGTGCCTTTGCTTATTCATAATCAGGATTTTTATCCTAGATAACTCTTTAATAGAGAGTTTTTAGTGTTTTTACGAAGTTGACGAATGCCATTTTCTTTAATTTGACGAACACGCTCACGTGTAAGTCCCATCTTATCACCAATTTCTTCCAAACTCATTTCTTGACATCCAATGCCGAAGAACATTTTGATAATAGTACTTTCTCTTTCCGAGAGTTGCGTAAGTAAACGGTTGATTTCACAGGCTAACGATTCGCTAATCAACGAATGGTCGGCATAGGGAGAATCATTGTTAACTAATACATCGAGCAAACTATTATCTTCTCCTTCAACAAATGGTGCATCAATAGAGGTAGAACGACCCGAAGCATTGATGGTTTCTGTAATTTTATCTGCAGCTATGTCTAATTCGTTTGCTAACTCATCAATAGACGGAACACGTTCATTTTCTTGCTCAAATTTTGATAATGCTTTGTTAATCTTGTTACGAGCATTTACTTGGTTTGATGGAAGTCTAACAATACGAGATTGTTCAGCTAATGCTTGAATAATGGATTGTCTAATCCACCATACAGCATAAGAGATAAATTTAAAACCACGGGTCTCATCAAATTTTTCTGCCGCTTTAATCAATCCAAGGTTGCCTTCATTAATTAAGTCGGATAATTTCAAACCTTGGTTTTGATATTGTTTTGCTACCGAAACAACAAAACGCAAATTCGCTCTAATTAATTTTTCTAATGCAATTCTGTCACCTTTACGAATGCGTTGTGCTAATTCAATTTCTTCCTCAATTGAGATAAGTGGTTCCCGACTGATTTCTTGTAAATACTTGTCGATTGATGCACTTTCACGATTGGTGATGGATTTGTTAATTTTAAGTTGTCTCATATATAAAATTTAGGGCTGCAATTTTACAGCAAAAATATGGTATAAACAAATAAAATCTAAAAAAAATTTGTTTTATATATTAAATAGGTGCAATTTTTCTATTTTTCACTCAAATTTATAGCATAATGAACTAATTTTCCTTTGTTGGAAATAGCCGTTACAAATAAAACTTTTTCTTCACTATTTTGTGCTTGCGTTACGATATTGTTCAAGTCGCTTACTGTATTGACGAGGTATGAGTTGACTTTATACACAATGTAACCTTTGTTTAATCCGACCTCTGAAAATTTACCACGTTGTATTTTTTCAACAACTAAACCTCCATTTATACCTAAGTTGTATTTTTCATCTTCACTTAGTGCTCTAAATGTTGCTCCTAAAATTTCATCACTGTTCTTAATAATGGCGGTATTTCCTTGTTCATTGCGAAGTATAATTGAAAATTCAAGGTCTTTTTCATTTCGATTAACAGTGATGGTAATAGTGTCGCCTGGACGGTTACGGCTGACTAATTCTCTTAATTCTACCGAAGAGTTTACTTTTGAACGGTTGATATGCGTGATAATATCTCCTTCTTTGATTCCTGCACTATATGCGGCTCCATTTTTTAGAGTACTTTCTACATACACACCATTGGTTGATGGTAAGTTTTTCTCTTTCGCTAAATTTGAATCAATATCTCTTATTTGAACACCTAAAAGTGCTCTTTGTACAGAACCAAATTCTTTTATGTCGGAAATTACTTTGGTTACAATACTAGTCGGAATGGCAAACGAATAACCTTCGTATGTGCCACTTTGCGATGCAATGGCAGTGTTGATACCAACTAATTCTCCTCGCGCGTTTACTAATGCACCTCCACTGTTTCCCGGATTTACGGCTGCGTCGGTTTGTATAAATGATTCTAATCTTATGGCTGATTCTGAACTTAATTCTCTGGCTTTCGCACTTACAATTCCTGCTGTAATGGTTGAATTTAAATTAAATGGATTCCCTACAGCCAATACCCATTCTCCTAAACGTAATTCATCCGAATTTCCTATAACAATAGGAGTGAGTTTTTCTGCTTCTATTTTTAATAACGCAAGGTCGGTATTTTTGTCAGTTCCTATAATTTTGGCAGTGTAACTTTGTCTGTTATTTAGAATAACTTCTACAAGTGAAGCATTTTCTATTACGTGGTTGTTGGTAACAATATATCCATCTTCTGATATGATAACTCCCGATCCTGTAGCCATTTGGGCTTGTTGCTGTTGCGGTTGACCAAAAAAGAATTCAAAGAATGAACTAGGTTGTTGTTGCGTCGTTCTTCTTGCAAATGTCGATTTGATGTGAACGACTGTGTTTACTGATGTTTCAGCAGCATAACTTAAGTCGGCACAAGCTAAATTTGTCGGTATCTGACGAGAACTTGTTTCGTTATTTTCACTATTTGTGTAATAAACTTGAGTAGGTTGTTGACTCTTTTTATTGTATAAATAAACTGCTCCAAGGGCTACTATTGTCGCAATGGTACTGCTCAATAGAATTTGTTTTAATGTATTATTCATAGTTCGTTTTTTTATTTTTTTAACGGGAATAGACTTGCAAATATTGTGCCAATCATGGGGAATAATGGTAAATTTATCGCTTGGTTTTTATTTTTTTTATTTTCTAAAATTTACACTCTCAACTCTTTTTATTATTTTTGTACTCAAATAGTAAACTGGCTTGTCGCTGCATCGTAAGGTGAAGAGGAAAGTCTGGGCAACACAGAGCATTATGCTTCCTAACGGGAAGTTGTTTGTGAAAGCAAGGTAGCGTAACAGAAAATAACCGCCCGTAAGGGTAAGGGTGAAAAAGTGAGGTAAGAGCTCACAAATCTTTATGGTGACATAAGGATTGTACGTCCCATAAGTTGCAAGATCATGTATATCAACGAATAAGGATTGCTCGTCCGATGTTGAGGGGTAGATTGCTCGAACTTTGGTGTGAATCAAAGTCTAGATAAATGACAGGCGCTCGAAAGAGTACAGAACCCGGCTTATAGGTTTACTATTTTTTTTATTATTATGAAATTATGAAAAAAACAGTTTGTTTATTCGGCTTCTCATTGCTTTCTTTTTTAGCAATGGCTTGTGAAATGTCTATTACGTCCACTGTTGACGGTCAGTCGTATGTTTATGGCAATGAGGTATGTGATACTATAAATGTGTCTATTACCCTTAGTAATTGCGACGATGATGTGATACCTCAAATGTCAATCAATGACGGAGAATCGTTTTACAATTTATACCCAGATGCTCGTAATCAATATTTTATGGACTTTTCCTATATAGGAACTTACGAAGCCTCTTTCCGTATCGTGGATGCTACTCAAGAAAATGTGTTGTTCTCTGATGGCGAAAGGTATAAGTTCGTAATCGGAAAAATCACGGATGTTGAAATTGATTTGGATAATGGAATAGCGGTTTTCCCAACAATTTCTTCTGATTATGTATCGATAAAATGTAAGTCTAATTCAATTTTTAGAGTGTACTCTATGATGGGCAAATTGATGACCATGTTTGAGTCGTATAATTCTGTTTATCAATTAAATATTTCAAATTATAGTGCTGGAACATATATGGTGGTTTCAGAAAATGGTTCTAAATCTTTTTTTATTAAAAAATAATGAAATCTAAAAGAAAAGACCTAGTTTATTTTATCACTGAAGGATTATGGGAAATAAGAGTGCTTAATTTGAATGGTAAAAAGGCTCGTCGTATAAAAGTCCTTCGTACAATAGTGTTGGCGACTCGCGAATTTTTTATGGATAGAGTTCCCGTAAAAGCTTCAGCCTTAGCATATTATACCATTTTGGCGGTGGTTCCTTTACTTTCTTTGATTTTTGCTATTGCTAAAGGTTTTGGTTTTGAAGAACATTTGGCAGAAAGAGCGGCCTCGTTTCTTCAAGCTGATGGTGTAGAATGGGTCGTTAAAGTAGTCGAACGCTATCTTTCTAATGTAGAAAATGGTGGCATTTTTGTCGGCGTTGGATTGCTTATCTTACTTTGGTCGGTGGTGAATCTTTTCCTTAAAGTTGAAAATATCTTTAATGATATTTGGGAAATAAAAAAAATGCGCAACTTAGGTCGCCGTGCAATGAATTATTCGGCATTGATGATCATAATCCCAATTATGTTGATTTTTTCAAGTGCGATTTCTATTTATGTAAGTAACTCTATATCTGAGTTTTCTACGTTCGCTATCATGAATAAAGCCATTCGCATAGTTATGCGACTTTTGCCATTTTTTATCGTTTGGGTCATGTTGGTGATTTTCTATTTGGTGGTACCAAATACAAAAGTGCGCCTAATTACTACAATGATTCCTACGTTGTTTACTGCTGCGGCATTTCAATTGTTCCAAATGGTGTATATTAATGGACAAATAGCTTTGACCCAGTATAATGCTATGTATGGACGTTTAGCTATGATTCCTTTGACTCTTTTATGGTTGCAAATTTCTTGGTTTATAATCCTTTATGGGGCAGAATTGACTTTCGCTGCTCAAAATAGTTATAATTATGAATTTGTTACAAAATCACATAAAGTAAGTGTGCGTTATCGACAATTTCTTACTATTTATTTGCTATCTCTTATAGTTAAACGTTTTTCTAATGAAAACGCTTCTCGGGCTTATACGATTGAAGAATTGTCTAACGAAACTCAAGTACCTTTGAAAATGGTAAGTGAGGTGATTTATAATTTATATTATTTAGATATTCTTCGTGAAACTCGTAATGAAGGTGAACCGCTTATGGTGGCTTTTGTTCCTGTTAAAGATATCAATCAGTTGACGATTGGTTCGGTTTTGGAAAAAATCGAATTGGATGGCGTAAAAATCTCCGAATCGCAAATGGCTTATTTTAAGTCGGAAGCTTGGAATGAATTAGTTAAATGTAAAAAGGAATTTGATGCCAAACTTCATAATGTGTATATCAAAGATTTATAATGATTAATCGCATTGCTGCTTATATTAAAAAAAATGAATTGTTTCCTCCTAATGCAACCATAATCGTAGGGGTGAGTGGAGGGGCTGATTCTGTGGCTTTGCTTGATGTATTGTATAAATTAAATTACTCATGCGTTGTGGCTCATTGTAATTTTCATCTTCGCGGAGATGAATCAATGCGTGACGAATATTTTGTTGAAAGTTTGGTAGAAAAATATAAACTTCCTTATGAAAAAATAGATTTTGATACCATTCAATGGGCTCATAAAAAGTCTATTTCTATCGAAATGGCGGCTCGCGAGTTGCGTTACACATGGTTTGCTCAATTGTCTGAAAAATATCATACTGATTACATAGCCGTGGCACATCATTCTGATGATAATATTGAAACGGTTTTACTTAATTTAACTCGTGGCACAGGAATCTTGGGCTTGACGGGTATCGCTCCAAAAAATGGTAGGGTGGTGCGTCCGTTTTTAGATATTTCTCGTAAGGATATTTTGACTTATCTTAGTGAAAATGGATTGTCACATGTCGATGATTCTTCTAATGCCGATTCTCATTATCGCCGTAATAAAATTCGTAACGAAATCGTGCCTTTGTTTGAGTCGATGAATCCAGCTTTTCGTCGTTCAATGCGTCAGACCATGGAACATCTTTCGGAAGTCAATGCTGTTTATCTTGATTATATTGAGTCTCAAAAAAAAATGCTGTGTGAGTCTCATAATGATGAGGTGTGGATTAATATTATGAAGTTGAAAAATATGCCACATAACCATTGCGTTTTATTTGAGATTTTAAAAGATTTTTCTTTAGAATGTTTTATTGATGATGTACAAAGAACGTTGAATTCAATTTCTGGAAAACAGTTCTTTAATGATGATTATTGGTTGGTGAAAGATAGAGATTTTCTGAAAATAAAATTAAAAAAATCTTTCGATAACCAGGATTTTGATTTTTATGATGAGGAAAGTAAAAATGAAAATCTTCCATTGAAATTCAAGTTGACGTTTTTAAACGAAAAGCCATCTTCGTTTGAAAAGAATGAAAATGTGGCCTATTTTGATGTAGATAAATTACAGTTTCCTCTAAAGCTTCGTCGCTGGAAAGATGGTGATAAGTTTGTACCTTTTGGAATGAAAGGAACAAAAAAAGTGAGTGATTTGTTGATCGATAAAAAACTTGATTTGATACAAAAAGAAGCTATTTGGGTCCTTTGTAATAATGAAGAAATTTGTTGGGTGGTGTCGTTAAGAAGCGATAATCGTTATGCTATTTCTTCAAAAACGCGGAAAATATTAAAAATTGAACGAAAAAATTAATAAAAACTTTTATTAATACAGATTAAATCGTATATTTGCAAAGTGAAATTCAGTTCACCGACCAAAACTTGGTCATAAGTTAATCACATTAATATTAATTTCTCAATAAAAAATCTCATACATTTTTTATGTATAATATCCTTGAGTTGAACGAAAAACTTTTGACTGAACTTCGTACTATCGCTAAAGATATGGGAATTCGTCGTCCTGATGCTTTTAAGAAAGATGAGTTGATTTACAAAATATTAGATCAACAAGCAATTTCTGCGGCTGCTGATAAGGCGAAACAACCTGAAGCGAAAGACGTAAAATCAGAAAAAAAACGTGCTCGTGTTACTGTTGAAAAAAAACCTGTAAAAGAAAATCAAAAGGTTGAAACATCGTTGTTTGAAGAACCAAAGAAAGTGGATGATGTTAAACCTATTGATAAAGAAGAAAAATCTGAAGATAAAAAAGAAAAGAAATTCCAACAACGTCGTAATTTTGATCGCCGTAATAATCAACGCAGAGCTCAAAATAATCCTAAAGCAGTAGAATTACCTAAAGAGGAATTGTCTTTCGAGGATGAATTTGAAGAGGTAAAACCTGAGGTGGAAGTAAAAGAATTAGATGATTTTCCTCAACCACCTGCAGAATCTCCGTTGAATGATTTGGAATTATTTCAATCAGATAATAATCAACGTCGTAATAATCAAAGATTTAAAAATCAACCTAATAATCGTCAAGATAAAAACGATCGTCAACCAGAACAACGTCCAGAACCTCGTCAAGAACGTGCTTACGAGTTTGAAGATATTATTAAAGGTACAGGCGTGTTGGAAATTATGAATGGCGATTATGGCTTCTTACGCTCGTCTGATTATAATTATTTGAATTCTCCTGACGATATCTATGTATCTCAGTCTCAAATTAAATTGTTTGGTTTAAAGACTGGTGATGTGGTAGTCGGACCAATACGTCCTCCTAAAGAAGGTGAAAAGTATTTTCCTCTTGTAAAGGTAGAAAAAATCAATGGTCGAGATCCTGAATTTGTTCGTGATAGAGTTCCTTTTGATCATTTAACGCCATTGTTCCCTTCTGAAAAATTTCGCTTGACTACTGGTCATAACGATAATCTTTCTTGTCGAGTGGTAGATATGTTCTCTCCAATAGGTAAGGGACAGCGTGGTTTGATTGTGGCTCAACCAAAAACAGGTAAAACCATTTTATTAAAAGATATCGCTAATGCTATTTCGGCTAATCATCCCGAAGTTTATATGATGATTCTTCTTATTGATGAACGTCCAGAAGAAGTAACTGATATGGCTCGTAGTGTAAATGCTGAGGTTATTGCTTCTACATTTGATGAACCTGCTGAACGTCATGTTAAAATTGCATCAATCGTGTTAGAAAAAGCTAAAAGAATGGTGGAATGTGGACACGATGTCGTAATTTTACTCGACTCAATTACTCGTTTGGCTCGCGCCTATAATACCGTACAACCTGCTTCTGGTAAGGTACTTTCGGGTGGTGTGGATGCCAATGCTCTACAAAAACCTAAACGTTTCTTCGGTGCCGCTCGTAATATTGAGAATGGTGGTAGCTTAACGATAATCGCCACGGCTCTTACTGAAACTGGTTCGAAAATGGACGATGTGATTTTTGAAGAGTTTAAAGGTACTGGTAATATGGAACTTCAATTAGATAGAAAATTGTCTAATAAACGAATCTTCCCTGCAGTTGATATCATGGCTTCAAGTACTCGTCGTGATGACTTATTACAAAGTCCAGAAGTACTTAACCGAATGTGGATCCTTCGCAAATATTTGTCGGATATGAACTCGGTTGAAGCTATGGAATTTTTAAAAGATAGATTAGAAAAAACTTCGTCTAACGAAGAATTCCTAATATCTATGAACGATTAGAAATCATTTTTTTTAATTATAATAATGTGTGCTTGGGGTCCCTTGGTCGTGAGATTAGGGGACTCTTTTTTTTACTTATTATGTCGGAATCTGAAGCTAATATTTTATAAATGGAGTGTTCTGTTTTAGAAATATCGTATCATCTTTTATCTTTTCTATTTAATTACTAGATTTTTTATTAAAACTAAAGATTTTTTCCTAAATTTGCATTCTGAAAATTGTCACAATATTTATTAATTAATACGATAAAAAAATGGCTAAAAGTGCATTACAAATTGCTCGTGCTGCTTATCAACCAAAACTTCCAAAAGCTCTTAAAGGAAGCGTAGTAGCTAAAGAGGGTAAAGCAACAGAATCTGTTGCTGACCAAGCAGAAATTAAAAAATTATTCCCTAACACATACGGAATGCCAGTAGTAACTTTTGAAACTTCTAACGAAAAAGTTACTCTTCCAGCAATGAATGTTGGTGTTATCCTTTCAGGTGGTCAAGCTCCTGGTGGTCACAACGTAATTTCTGGTATCTTCGATGGTATCAAATCTTTAAATAAAGATTCTAAATTGTATGGCTTCCTTGGTGGTCCTAGTGGACTTATCGATCATAAATATATTGAATTGACTTCTGATATTATCGACGATTATCGTAATACTGGTGGTTTTGATATCATCGGTTCTGGTCGTACTAAATTGGAAGAAACTTCTCAATTTGATAGCGGTATCGAAATCTGCAACAAACTTGGTATTAAAGCACTTATTATCATCGGTGGTGATGACTCTAATACTAATGCTTGTGTATTGGCTGAATATTATTTGCAAAAAAATACAGGTATCCAAGTAATTGGTTGCCCTAAAACTATCGACGGTGACTTGAAAAATGATATGATCGAAACTTCTTTCGGTTTCGATACTGCATGTAAAGTTTACTCAGAAGTTATCGGTAACATTATGCGTGACGCTAACTCAGCTAAAAAATATTGGCACTTTATCAAATTGATGGGTCGTTCTGCTTCTCATATTGCTCTAGAATGTGGTTTGCAAACTCAACCTAACATTTGTATCGTATCTGAAGAAGTTGAAGCTAAAAAAATGACTTTGGCTCAAATCGTTAATAATATCGCTGATACAGTAGCTGCTCGTGCTGCTAAAGGAAATAACTTCGGTGTTATCCTTATCCCTGAAGGATTGATCGAATTCATTCCAGAAATGAAAGTCCTTATCAAAGAATTAAATGACCTTTTGGCTGAAACTAATGGCGATGTGGCTGCTGCAGTTAAAAAACTTTCTGCTAACTCAGCTTCAGTTTACGCTTCTCTTCCTGATTTCGTTCAAAAACAATTAACTCTTGAACGTGACCCTCATGGTAACGTACAAGTTTCTTTGATCGAAACAGAAAAATTGCTTATCGAAATGGTTAAAACTGAATTGGCTAAGAGAAAAGCTGCTGGTTCTTATACTGGTAAATTCTCTGGTCTTGGACACTTCTTTGGTTACGAAGGTCGTTGCGCAGCTCCTTCTAATTTCGATGCTGATTATTGCTATTCATTAGGTTACAATGCTGCTAACTTGATTGCTGCAGGCAAATCTGGTTATATGTCATTGGTTAAAAATACTACTAAACCTGCTGATGAATGGATCGCTGCTGGTGTACCTATCACAATGATGATGAATATGGAAAAACGTCATGGTGCAATGAAACCAGTTATCCGTAAAGCTTTAGTTGAATTGGATGGCGCTCCTTTCAAAGCTTTAGTAGCTAATCGCGAAACTTGGGCTAAAGAAACTTGCTATGTTTACCCAGGTCCTATCCAATATTTTGGACCAAGTGAAGTTTGTGACCAACCAACTAAAACGCTTCAATTAGAACAAGGTAAATAATAATAATATTCTAATTTAATAGAAAAATGGCTGTCTTGTGATAGCCGTTTTTTTTTATACAAAAAAATGCGTTATGTAAAAATAACGCATTTTTTGTAAGATTATATATGAAATTTATTTTTTCCAAATATTAACAATTTCTCCAATATACATCGTGTGAATTCCCATCGGATGTTCTTCATAGAATTTTGCTGCATCAGCATCTAATGCATTTTCATTTAAATCGGCTTTGTAGATGATTTTACATTCTATACATAATTCCGATTCGTTGATGCATATATTCCCTAATTCGGTTAATTTGTAACTTAACCCTGCACTCTCAATCTTGTTTTTATCGTCTCGTCCACTGTTACTTCCTAAATACATTAAGTTCGATGTGTGTGCTTCGTCAAAACACGATATGGTGAAGTATTGACTTTTCTCGATTAATTCGTGTGTGTATCGGTCTTTCGAAACGTAAACGGTAACGGTAGGTTTGTTTAAAAAAGAACCAAAGCCAGCCCAACCGATAGCCATGGCATTGTGTTCGTCCTGAGTTGCTACCGATAGTGCCATGGCATTTTTACAAATATCGTATGGATTTTTTAATTCATTTGCTTCAATGGATACCCAATCTTTTTGAACATCTTCTGATGATTCATTTACTACTTCTTCATTAGTGCTTGGTTGATTACAAGCACATAAAAAACCTAAACATAAGGCCAAAAATAATTTTCCCGTTTTCATTGTATATAAAATTAAAGTTATTTGTCAAAGGTAGAAAAAACTTATTATTTCCCCAATAAATTCTTTTTATATGATTTCTGTTAATAATAAATGTTAAAAAATGTTTGTTATCTGACAAAATATTTTTATTATTGTATTTAGTTTTTGGTAATATTAATAAAAAAATATATAGATATGAAAAGAATATTTTTAGCCGTTGCTGCATTAGCATCAACATTTATGTTTACTTCATGTGAAGAAGAAGGCTCTATTTTTAATATTCAAGATGAAATAAAAAAAGTAGAGAATATTGAAAATGAAGTTAAATCAGGTGTCTATTTTGAAGTCGAAAAAGGAACCATTGTTTATGAATATTCTGAAGATGGGTCAGATAAGGTTACTATGACTTTAACCTTTGATCAGTATGGTAAAGTTTTTGCTACTAAAACTAAAAAAACTGATTTAAACGCTGATGCAATAGTATTTGTTAAAGATGGCAACCAATATAGTTATCTTTTAAGTAATGATCCTTTGTTTCCTGAAGAATCTAAAGTTTGTGAAGTTACAACTTTCAATTCAACTAAATATTTAGAAAATGCCTTTATGGTATTTAGAGGTTATTATTTTAATTTGTATGCAACTTATAGTAAATATTTGCCTGAAGAAGAAAATAAACCTATAATTACAAAATCAACAGAAAAATATGCAGGTGTTGATTGCGATTCTTATGTTTGGGAAAATTTCTCTAAAAATGGTCCTGCTAAAATGGCTGGATGGAAACGCTTAATGTTCCATTCTGAAATAGAAGGAGTCGTTTTAGATGCGGTTTCATTTTCAGAAAATTTTGATGCTTCCCTTTGTGAAGTACCTGAAGGTTATACAATACAAGAAAAATAAACAAAATTGAAAATGCGATAATCAAATACCTTTTGTCGCGTTTCTATAGGCTACAAAAAAGGTTTGCTATTAACAGCAAACCTTTTTAATTTTTATGCGTTTTAAAGAATATAACTTTATTCTTATTTTTCA
>Ga0247610_10005665_pt1 | contig 13117 bp, 22 predicted proteins | sample 174DNAGHGhighgp2_FD_193483 | JGI IMG/M metagenome (GOLD analysis project Ga0247610, IMG submission 193483) | Sheep rumen microbial communities from Palmerston North, Manawatu-Wanganui, New Zealand - 1742 DNA GHGhigh gp2 | ecosystem: Host-associated > Mammals > Digestive system > Stomach > Rumen...
ATTTCCTTTATGTAATAAACTGTATGATCCATTAGGGAGTTGAACTACAGAAAGTGCGTCTTTTCCTAATTTATCATTACCTAAAACTAAAGGTGTATTACTAAAGTTTTTGTTAATAATTATATCTCCATATCTTTTTGCAGTTTCAGGATTTGATCTATATATTTCTGGAATAGAATTCTCACCCTAAGATAATAGCTATCTAGTATTTTGAGATCCTGCTGTTGTAACAGGATTTATTTGACCAGACTTATCCTTTATTAAACGTTTTCTATAATCCATTAAAGCTCTATTAGATCCATTTATAATTTTATCCCAGGTACTTCTATTCTATAGGCTATTTTTGAATTCTTCTATTGTATTTCCAGCAATTTCAGAATCTGTTACTCCTAAATTAGAAGCAACGTTTTTAGTACCAGTATAAGGAATAAATCTTCTCCAAGTTGGAGAATATGTAATAGTAATATCTTCTGTTTTAACATCGGGTTTAATCTCTTTTATTTTAGGTTCAATAGCTTTCTTAATAATTTCTTGGCTCTTTTCCTATGATTTTTTCCCTGGCCTTACTTTTCTAAGATTTTTAATTAAATTATCATATTCCTCATTTTTTAATTCAACATTAATTTCTTTTTCACCAACTTTAGCTTTAAAATTATGTAAATTTGTTCTAGTTATTTCAGGCCCAGTACCAAGTGCTTGTTTCCAAAAGCCATTCTTTACTTCTAAACCACTTCTTCTAGCAGCCTCTGCTATAGATCTATTTGATTTAAATACTCTTCCTGCTCCAGTAATACCTCTAAAGAAAGTTAATAGTCCTTTCCATTCATCTATTGTAATATCAGAATAGTCTCCTTTTGATAATTTTTTAGCAACAGATGCAAATTCTGGAGAATTACTCATAGCTTCTAATACTCCAGCACTCTATAAAAAGAATTTAACTCCTTTTCCTATTTTTCCTACCATAAGAGCATCTCCTAATACAGGTATTCCTCCAATTACTCCTGTTCCTATGTCAAGTAGTCTATCCCAAAAATTAAAAGTACCCTTATCTATAGAAGCATAAGTTCTAGCTAAAGCTGCACCTGTTCCAAGAAATGCTCCGCCTACAGCTCCTGGATATACTAAAGAAGCTATATCTCCTACTAATGCACCAGCTTCTGCAATATCAGAATAACTCCATGTCCAGTTATCTTTTAATTTATTAGATGGAGGAGTTATAGGTTTTCTATATTGACTAAGAACATCATTTTTAAATTCCCCATGACTTCCTCTAAAAAACTTTTTAGTTGTTGGATCATAATATATTCCTGTCACTCCTTTGATTTTTTTCAATCCATCTACATTATCAGAAACTTTAGATAATAAATCTCTATCATTATCATCTAAATCTTCTAACATATTATTTTTAGAAAATATTCTAAATGCACTTTGTACTATAGCCTAATCTTTATAATCTAAATTTCCCTACTTTTTAGCAATAGTATTTAAGTCATTAATAAGACTCTCTTCATCTGGATATTTTTCAGCAATAGTTCTAAAAGCAGCATTTTCTATAAAAGATAAATCTTTAGCAAATGTTGGAAGTTTATATTCTTCAAGATTAGTAAACCTTAGTGTTTCTTTAGATTTTTCAAGTCTTTCTTGTTCTTTTTTCTTATTTTCTTCTTCTGCCTTAGCCTACTATTCTACTAGACTATTATATTCTTCATATGTTATTGGATTACCTTCAATAGTTCCCTTTATATCTTTTAATCCATTACTTAAATATATTTCTGGATTTATTCCAATTCTATTTAAATTGTCAATATCATTTTGATCCCAAACACCGTCTTCAAGAGATTTTATTGCTGTGTTTATTCGTTCCTTTAAATCCTATTCATTTTTAAAAGGAGAATCAGTATAATCGTATTTACCAGTAATCTAGTCACTATACTATCTTAAATAATTAGCTAATAACTGACTTCTCTTTGAAGTATCTCTTTTTCCTGTAGAATCTCTTTCATCTATAGAATTCCACTAATCCTCAGTAAACTTCTAACCTCCATATCTATCATTAGCTATAATTTTATTAAAATCTATAGAAAACTAATCATTAGTAAACTTTGGTAAATCTATTTTTTGTTCTTCTTGTTTTTCTTGTTTATTATTAGCAAATTTTTCCATTTCCTAGTCTAAAAACCAGGCAACATCTGAATATATTCTTTTCTATTTTTTACTTAGAGATTCTATATTAAAATTTTTATTTGTATGTATAACTCTCTATCCAGCATACTAACCTTCAGATGCTACAGAAGAACTTTCTATTTCTCCATTAATAATTTCTGCTAAAGATTTTTTCCAAGCTTCATTTGTTTTATTAGTCCATCCCTACTCCTATAAATAAGAAATAGAATCTTTAGCTACTTGTTGAAGAAATTCATCCTAATTAATTTCAACATTATTATATTTCATATATATTTTATTTTAAATAATAAAAGGGAAACACGACTTTACGTGTCGTATTTCCCTAGCTAATTACTTTTTCTGCCAACGTGCTAATTTTCCACCTTTTTTATAAACTGGAGCCTGTCCTTCTGGAGCTTGAGGTCCTGCGGCTCCTCCACCAGCCATTTGAAGAATTGCTGAACACACTTGTAAAGCTAGTTCACAGTCATTAGATTGAAGAGCTTGCTAACAAGCCATTAATAACTATTCTTCTGGATTTCCTCCCTACTCTGGAGCTGGAGCCATTTGTCCATTGTCTACAGGTTCTGCATCAGCTGGAACTGTTCCACCTTCCTAAAATTTAGGAAGATAAGTTTTTTCATTGTAATTGTTAATTCTAATATTCATAGCACTATGTTTTTAAAATTTATAATATTCATCCTAAAAAGGATTTAAATAAACATCTTTGTACATTAAAATATAATTATGTATTAAATATTCAAAATTATTTATATATTTGAATTTCTAGTAAAAATATTTTTAAAAGCATCTACTCCTACTAAAGAAGTGCTAGCAATTAATACCATATCAGCAAATTGTGGAATATTTTTTTCAAAAATAAAAGCTACTACTAGTAATATTATACAAGTTATATAGCCTAAAACTCCTAAAACTCTTTTAGAGCTAAATCCTCCACTATTTGCAAAAAATATTGTTCTCCAATTATATTTAGAATTCTTGTATTTATTAGTCTAATTCCTAGAATAATTTTTCTGCATAATCCATTCCTTTATTTATCTGATTATTAGCAAATTTAGAATATTTTCTATTCATTGCATCTATTTCAGTCTAAGTTGCAGGAAGTCTGGATATAGAATATCCTCCAACATTGTGACAATACATTGTAGCAGCAGCCTCTGAAGGAGTCTTACATTGTAATATTCCTTCCAAAGTGTTTTTATAAGGTCCCTATAATTCTGCAATTATCATATCTATCTAATCACTAGAAGATAAATCTTCAATAGGTTTATTTTTTCCTATAAGCTTTAAAGCAGCATCTTTTCTATCCATAGACCATTGTAAATATCCAGCACCATAACCAGAACCATTGGCCTTAGAACTTTTTAATTTTCCAGCTTTTTCTGCTTTATTATAACTTGCAGGATTTAATCCAGATTCTGCCATAATAACTCCTGCTACTCCTGTAGCCTATTCTTTAGTCATATTTAATCTACTCATTAAAGAATCAACTACCATCTATCCATTTTCTAAAGCTTCTTTACTTGTAGTAGGAGAAGATTTAGTTTTTTCTTCTTTAGGATTTAATTCTCTCATTTCATTAGTAGTGGTATTTTGAATCATTAAATTTTCTTCGGGAACATTCTACTAAATAACCCTAGGAATTCCATCTGGATTACTAAAATTAATTCCCTACAAATAGTCCTATAATGAATCTTCTGTATATAATTTACTTATATTACTATTATTATAATAGTCTTCTGTATTATTTTTAAAAGTAACAAAAGGTGTAAACATATTATTTTGGAGCATTAACATATTCAGGTTCCCTATGGTCTTGAGCATATAATTCTTTAAAAACTGTTTTGCCTAAAGATTTATAATACTTGTCTTCTTTAAATTTTTCAGCTTTTAAAGCTTTACGAATAAATGATTTAGTAGACTTTCTACTAAATATTCTTTCTCCGCCTTTAAGTTGAAACTAAGTTGAACCATCTGGAGCAAGCATTTTCATTACATAATTACTATCTTTATCATCTAAATCTATATCAGCATCTTTAGAAATTCCAGAATTTCCCTTCAATTCAAGAACGTAACTAGCAACACCTCTTATATTATCAGTTTCTGGTTGTTCTGTTTTAATATCTAATATCTTAAAATTATCATCCAAGAATAACATATCAATTGGAAAGTGACAATTATGAGTATGAAAAACAGTTTCTTCTGGTTCAAATTCATTTATATAAAATAACATACCTTCATCAGAGTCCAGATTTAAAACTCCCTATAAACCTCTTTTTTTCTACTCTTCAGTTTTAGCTAAATAAACATCATATTCCTCTCCATTAATTGTTAGTCTTCCAAAATTTTTAGATTTCTAAGCTTTTATCATTCTTCTTCCTCCAACATTTTTGTAATTAAATTAGCTCTATCATCTGTATTATGAAGTAATTCTTCAGTAATTCTTTTTCCACATTTTATAGCTAATTCATCTTTATCTTTCTAAGATGTTTCTTCGTCATAATATTTTTTATACCACTTTTCAACATCTTCAGTAAGTTCTTTAGTCATTGTCCACTCCTCTTTTTCAACTTCAGCTTGCTAATTACCATCATTATCAACAACAGGAACTCCTTTATGAGTTATTTCTCCTTCTTTTGCAAGTTCCATATTATTTTTCCTGGCATGAAGAGCGCCTTCAGGAATAACATTCATTTGTCCGCCTTGTTTAAAATAACTTAATTCTCCTCCGTCCTCCATTTTAAATGGTTTATAGTTAGGATAATATTTTTTATATTCTTTTACAAATAATTCAGCTTCTTCTGGAGTCATTTCTAAAACATTATTTCTTTCTAAAGCTCTATCTAAAGCTCTATCCTTATACCACCACAAATTTCCAGCTGGATCTTCTTGAATTTCTGGAAAGACATATGTTTTACCATTATATGTATCATAATTTAGAAGATGAGTTCCTATTTTTCCATCTGGAAAAGTATAAGTTCTTTCATCATTTTTTAATATTCTCTAAATAAAAGGAGGTTTCTAATTATTAGCATAAGTAATTAACTACTCTATATTTCTAGAATAGGTCTTTTGTTCTGATTTTCCACCCTTCTAAAAACTGTCAATTATTCCCCCATTTTCCATTTTTCCAGGAGTATGATTTAAAGGAGCAGCAATTCCATCTCCTCCAAGATATAAATCCTAACCTTTGCTATTTTTTCCAACAGGAGTTCTCCCTTTTTTCTAATCTTCAGTTAAAGATTCTAATTCTATATAAGTATCTTCATGAGTTCTAATTCTTATTTTCTTTTTACCTCCTGATTTAAATTCTTCAATTACTTCCCAAGATTCATTCTAGGTTTCTTGTGGTTTATTTTTACTGTATTTCCAACAATCTTTTTCTTCATCATATACTCTAATAAATCCTCCTTGTTTAAGTTCTTTAACAAGTGGAATTACATCATTATCCCATACTCGAATATCTTTAGCTACAGTTTCATTTTCTCTACCTTTATTAAGATATTCATATTCATCTGTCTCTTCATTATATCCAATAGAAGGAAGTTTAACATTATTTTCATCTATAGGTTGAATCAATCCTTGCCACAATGCTTCTTGATAATTCTTAGGAGAGCCATAAGCTTTCCAAGCTGATTCTAATCTATAATTATTATCAACTTCTATAGGAAGAGATTTTTTAAATTTATCAAAAGCTCCTATTGGATTAGAGAAATCTTTTGATTTACTAATTATATTTTTTAATCTTGAACGTTGCATATATTATTTATTAGTATTACATAAAGTAGTTGCTATTGAACTTCCTATTGTTATTGGGCAGCTTCTTTTAAAATATCTCTAGGAACTTTATTTTTAAACTAATGCTATCTCCATCCTATTATTGGATATTTCTTCCAATATGTAAAATTACTCGAAGGAGAAATATTGAATTGTCCATTTGTCATAGGAATAGCTTCGTATCCTTCTAAAAATTCTGAATCGTATCCACCTATTCTCTAAAATCCATTAGATTCAGGAGATCCAATAATAGTATTATAAGCTTTACTATAATCTCTATTGGGGATTTTTGGAAGATATACAATTTTTGGATTTTTATTATATGCATATTTATATGTACTTATCCAATCTGCTGATTCAGGAGTTCCTTCTATAACATAATTAGTATTATGATAAGGTTCAGAACTTCTTCCAAAAAAAGCATAATTATCCTCTCTATTTTGTCTTCCTCTTATAATTCCATATTTATTTGCATCATCTATAGCATCTTTGTTAACAGCTCTATAAAAATTTTCAGCTTTTCTTGGAATATCCTTTTTAATTCTAACTAAATTTCCAGCTTTATCAAATGCCCATCTAAATCCTTTCTGTAAAAGTGGACCAGCAACATTTACTCCTAAATCAGCAAATCCAACAGAATTAATAAAATCCATTCCTTTATCAAAATACTCATTTTTATCAGCTAATTGTTCCTACCTTAATTGTTCAGTATTAGAATTTTGTAATGATTCTTGTGTTACTGGTTTAAACTAAGCATTTTGTTTAGCAGTTTCAGCTACTCCTGTTGCTAAATTAGAATAATGCTAAGCATGTTTAGTATTAGTTTCAGCTCTTTGTGCTGCAGCCTATTGTTCCTAATCATAAACTCGCTATCTAGCAGCTTGCTGTTCAGCTTCTTTTCTTTCCCATTCATCCCATAATTCAGGATCCTCTTCTCTAGTAGCAGGTTTTCTTCTTAAAGAAGTTGGTCTTTGACGTATTATCTTAGTTCCACCTTGAGCAGAAAGAATCATTGCTTTATTATCAATTAATGCTGCTGCCGATAATAGTCTCTATCCCATATTATGGTTAGTTGCATTATTAAGTATCTTCATTCCCTATTTACCTATGGCTAGAGGATTATATCCTCCTTGAATCATTTGAGCATATCTTTGATTATTTATAGAAGACATATACTAACTTCTAATATTTTGAAGTTCATTCTAATCAGCCATAGCAAGAAGCATATCATTAGCTCTATTAGCAAAATCTACTTGTCTATTAAACTTATTAGTATAGTGTTTTGCAAATAATCCTTGGGTACTATTACTATGATCTATTCCAGTTTGTATTCTATCCTCAATGTTTCCAAAAGCATTTCCCATAAAAGAACGTCTTTTTTCAGTATTTTGCCAAGACTAATTATGTACACTTCTAGAAGTTGATTTACCAGCCATATTTAACCATTTAACTGGAGCAGGCATAAAGGCAGAACCTAAAATAGCATCTTGAAGAGTATTGCCACTTGTACTTCCAAATACATTAGAAAGTCCTTTATTAAGAGCCATTAATCCTGCTACAGCTTGTCCATATCCTGGAATAAAACCGACTGCTCCTTGGATAGCATCATAAGCAGCATCCATTGTTTTAGTAACATTTCCATAATCTCCACCATATTCCTTAGAAGGACCAAATGCAGCTGATAATCCTGTTCCAACAATTGAAGCTCCCAAAGCATACGGATTAATAGCTCCAACTTGAGAAACATTTTTAATATTTCCAGCAGCGTCTTTAACAGTTTTTGTAGTAGTTAAAATATTGTTTCCAGTTCCAAATAATTTAGAAGCATTTCCAGCAATTTTTCCAGTAGAAATTAAATTAGATAATGCAGTTCCACCAATAGTTCCTAATCCTGTAGCAGTTCCCTATCCAATTCCTCTAGATAGCATAGAATCTCCTCCAATTTTATTTATACCTTGGCTAACTAAATTTGCTCCAAGTCCAGATAAAGTTCCAACTACAGAAGACCCTACATTCTATCCTAAACCTTCTGTAAGAGTAGTTCCTTTTATAATATTATTAAATACAGTATCTCCAGCGGAAGATAGTCCAGAACTAAATATATTTCCGAACTATCCTCCAAAGAGATTTGTTTTATCTAATATAGTATCCAATGCTATTCCAGCAACTTTAGCTGTTGGAAACTGTGTTCCAGATGCCTATTTTCCCAGCTACTATTGTCTTAGTTTAGTACCTTTAGGCATTAAAGGTAACTTAGGAGGATTTAACTAAGGTGTTGGTAACATTCTTTGTGCTATTGGCTATTGAAAATTTAAATTTATATCTCCCATTGTAGTCAACTATAACTTATGTTATATAATGTCAACAAACTATGAATTACAGCAAGGTTTCTTCCACTATATCTTACTCTAATTTTCATCCATTTGTCCCTTATTTTAGTTTCCTATCTATATGTCCAATCTCCTACACTTATATATTCTGTAATAGGAGTATTTTTAGTTCTATCTGTTCTAGTATATATATTAGGTAATTTATCTACACTAATGACTTTATCAGTTAAATCTTCTGGAACATTCTAAGAATTAATTACTATTGGTGGAATTTTATTAAATTTCTATATATTAAGAGGACTATTGTAGTCTAATATATTACTTCCATTTGGATCTACCCAGTTATCTTCATTCTTCTACATAAATGAAATTGAAGGAATTTGGATATTCCATTTACCTTCGTTATAACGAGAATTACCCCTCAATCTTCCAACAATATCAACAGGATTATTTTTGATATGAGTAATTATATTAAACTGATTCAAAGTTCTATTCCAACCTATTTCTGACCCAGATAAATTCTAAAAGTCATATTCTCCAGTATCATCATGCATCATTTGATATTTATAATAAATATCATTATAAGTATCTATTTTTTCATAATAAAGTGGGAATATAGTAGACTTCACCTATTTAACTAGACCTTTATTTTCAACTGGATATGCTTTATCCCAATTAAATTTATTCCTAGTTTTATATTCAGAATATTTATTTTCTTTTGAACCTTCTCCATAATTTGGAGAATATCCATCTCCTCTATAATACTGTTCATATGTATATTTATCAGCAGCAACATCTGTAAAATATCTATCATAAAGTATATTAGATCCTAAATTCTAATATAAGTTTTTAGTTGCTTCTTGTCTAAAATACATAGTTCTTTTATCTTTAGAGAAGTCGTAATTGTCACCTTCTATCTCAAAGTGGAAAGACTCTGGTTCTACTTTATTTGAAATAAGAACTAAATTAGTAAAGATTTTCTACTAAGCAATATTATCATTTACTACAAACTCAAATTCAAAAGGATGAAATTCTCCATACCAATAAGTTGGATATAAATTTTCTGCAACATCAAATATTCCCGACTGTCCATGTAGATAAAAATCAGTAGTAAGATTTGGATTAGCTTTATCACTTTCAGTTAATGCTTGATTCTCTACAATATCTTTTGTAGTAATAGCAACTGTTTCTGTAGCAAAATATATTAAAGTTTCTTGATTTTCCACATAAGGAGTTATTTCTAATAAAAATATTGGATTTTCTTTTGTTAATTTAGCCTCCCAACCTTCAAATAAGGTTATTTTGCATTGGCCAGAATCAATTTCAAAATTTGCATAAGTATAATTCTTCCAATGATCTTTTTCTATTTTAAATTTTATATTCTCTGTAATTTCACTTAATAGTCTTAAATTCTAAGTATTAGTTGATTTATTATAAACAGTTCCATCTGCATTTAAAACTGTCTAGTATTCTGTATTTTCATTTATATAATGAATAGGAATACTTATAATTCCTCCCCTTGGGACAATTGGTATATCTAACAACACTCCAGTATTATTTGGAATCCTATAATTACACTTATTTAATAAAGTTAGCCATTTTGAAGTATTTCTATTAAAAGAAAAGAATTGTGTATCTATATTTTCGGAATAACTTGGAATCCAACTATAGAATGTTACAAATTCTCCTAATAATTCATTATAACATAAATTCCAAACTTTTTCTTCATCTTTATATATGTCATCATAGAAAGTAAACATTATATCTTTTTTATTATTATTATAATGTGTTTTAACATTTCTAAGTCCGATTATTGGAGAAGTTTCTCTCTCTCCTAAAGATATATTATCAATTAAGAATTTTCCTACTTTAAAATCTGACAATATTTCTATATTCTATCCACTAACTCTCCAAATCTTTTTTGATATAGTATCAACACCATAAACAATTCCAGATTCTGATTTTATTACACTTTCTGGCCACTATGTTCCATAAGTATCTGTAATTATAGTTAATTCTTCTGGAAGTACATTATTAGTATTTATAAATACAGGCTCTCCATCACCACTTCCAGCAAGAATTCTTTCATTTATTACAGCAATACCTATTGCATGTTCAAATACTACTAATAAATATCCTTCAAATCCTAGTAACTTCTAAATACTACCATATTCTTGAGAATAATCTCTAAAATAAGTTGATAAAGAATATCTATAATTATTTTTATAAGAATCCTACACTGAAATTGCAGAATATTGAATTCTATTAGAGAAGGTGTCTTTTATATAATTAATATCATTAAATGCAAAATAACATTTAAATCCTAGAGTAGCTCTGTAGGCATCATTATATAAATATGAATCAGGCATTTTATTTTCACCTCTCCACATCATTAGACTTCTAGGATAAAAACTTCTCGGACTACCCATTAAGGCTTCCTCAGAAACATAAGAATGATCCTAAGAACGTAATGCATAGTTTATTGAACTTCTAAGTTTAAATGTTATCCAACTACCTAATTGTACAGCATTTATATCTGACCTAGATATATTAGTCCAGTTTTCCTAATTCTCTACCTTATAATTATCCTTCCAAGTGTATTTGTCTATAATTTTATCATTATTTGGCAAAGAAGGATCATTAAAATTTCTATTGAGTCTATAAGTAAAAGTATTTATATAACAATCTCCTCTCCAACAAACTAATTGATTATTTATTATGCCTTCAAAATTATATCTATCTGATATAGCATAAAAAGGTTCTGAAGAACTCATTCTATTCTAATATTCTTGTTTTTCATTGGCAGAGGAATCTCTATAAATATTATATAATTCACTTGTATCTAATTTAGTATTACTATATATAGCTAAATAAGGAGAGAATTTTCCTCTTACAATATTAGTAGATTCATTAATAGAGTCAAAATCGTCTTCTCCAGCATCATAAGTTCCTTTATCAATTTCAGCATATTGAAATCTAAAAGACTCTTCAGTTTCACCTATTTCTAAACGGTAGACTTTATCCTTTAAAGCTACCGTTGGAACATCTTCTGTTACAGAAGAAATTATAACTTGTGATAATGAATTATTATATTGTGTGTTAGTATTTTGTGAATTATAAAATCTAGAATTTTTTACTAAATAATTATTAGAAGTCAACTTCTAAATTCTAAATTTACTTCCGTTAAATATTTGATTATAAAAAGGCTAGTTTAGAAGGAAATCTGGACAAATAGCAGCATAAGCATTCTAACTTATAGCATTTTCTGAAGAATTTACATATTTATATTTGTATAATCTTTCTTCATAAGAATTAGTTACTAGTCTAGTTCCATTTTTATCAAAAGAACCTTCTTTTATTTTTGATTCTACAAATGTTTCTGTAAAGTATTCAGATTTATTGTCACCATTTTTTACTTCCAATACTGGAGCTTCCAGCTAATCATCAATAGGTAATAAATAGCACTAAGCTATAGCATTAGGAATTCTCTTTTGTCTTACTATAAAAAATCCACGTATTCCTAAATCATTTTTTAAAAAATCTGAAACTTCTTTAGAAATATTAAATTTTATTCCATATATAGTATTATAATCTTCTTCCAATGGATAATTTAACTTACAAACACCTCTTGCATTTAAAAAAGATCGTCCAGTAACTGTATCCATTATCCAACCTTCATCACTTACCTTTATATAATTTCTTTTCAGGAATATTCCATCGTCTGAAAATATATGCGGATAGTACGTAATACTACTATTCTCAGTTAATTCACATCCTAAGGTATTATATACATTAGAAAGAGTTCCATTCTAGTAAATAAATACAACTCCAAATCTATAGTATTCATGATTAAAATATCCAACAGAACTTTGCATATTCTAAGAATCATAATATCCCATAGTATTATTAGTGCTGTCATATTCATTAGTTACAGAACTAAAATTATTAATACACTCAATTTCTGGATAAATTCTTAATGCAATATCTGTTAATTCCCTATAGTTATCAGCATTTTTAACAATATTTCCAAAAAATAGCATATTTTTGCACTAAGCTTGGGCTAATATTGATTTAGGATTAAATCTTGTTATATTTAATATATTAGCATCAATATCTTCAGCATCTTCATATCCAGTGATTTGTAAATATAAGATATCAGAATTTATTGGATATTTCTTATAAATTTTTTTAGCTTCATATACTCTATTTTGCTAGTAATCTGCAAAATATCTTACATAATAAACCTTTAAATAATTGTAAGATTTATCTAAATTATTTATTTTTAATTTAATTCCTTTATCTGTAATTTGATTCTTTATACCTCCATCTATGGAAAATGGGTCTCTATCAGAACCTATAAATACCGGAATAACTCCAGTTTCTGCAATATAATCTGATTCATTATCATCAGTATCACAATATGTAAAATAAAAACAATACTAACCAACTGGTAAAGTTCCTCTTACAAATCCCATATATTTTATAATTGGATTATATTCATACTAGAAATATAGAGAAGTATCTTTATCAAATGTTTTAGCATTATAAATATTAGTATCATTTTCTCCTACTCTATCTACTATTTCGTAAGTTCCTTTTTCTCTGGCAGAGAATCTTGAATTTATTAATCTAGGAATATTTTTATCATCATTTAAAATAAGATTTACTGAACCATCATATGATGGCTATATTTCAATATCAACAGGATGTTCTAAATCGAAATTTAATTTTTCTGTATCAAAATCTATTAAAGATCCTGCTTTTGCATATAGCTCCTATCCTTCTGTTGTTTTACAGTTATTAATAATATTTCCTCTTTTATCTAC
>Ga0247610_10005667_pt1 | contig 13115 bp, 10 predicted proteins | sample 174DNAGHGhighgp2_FD_193483 | JGI IMG/M metagenome (GOLD analysis project Ga0247610, IMG submission 193483) | Sheep rumen microbial communities from Palmerston North, Manawatu-Wanganui, New Zealand - 1742 DNA GHGhigh gp2 | ecosystem: Host-associated > Mammals > Digestive system > Stomach > Rumen...
GGAAACTGCTTGAAAACAAGACGAAACTGAAGCTAGTAAGCCATCGGGTTCTGCCAGACTTAAATCTCATGTGCAAGAGGTTACTGAAAAGATTGAGAAAGCTAGAGTTGAGAAAGAAGCAACCAAAGCTGCAAAAACCCAGGTTCAAGAGCTTCGAAACCAAATTAAACAGCTTCGAACAGAAAGTAAACAGCAAGTAGAAACGATTCGTACTGATATTAAAGAAAAAACCAAGACATTTAAGGCCGAAGTAAAAGCGCATCAAGCTGAAATAGAGCAGATTCGAACGGATTTGAAAGCATACACCGATAATGCAAAATCTGTATCGGATGGACTTCGTGGTGATATTAAGTCACTTAATACCGATTTTAAGGTATTCAACAATGACTTACGAGGTAAGATAAAAGCGCTTCGTGCCGAATTACGAGGTATGTCTAAAGAAGAGCGAAAGAATAAACGAGATCAATACAAAACGCAAATAGAACAGATGCGTGATGAAATTAAGACCAAACGCGATGAAAAGTCAACCAAAGTTGAATCTATTCGAACTGTTATTGATAATAACAAAAAAGTAGATGACGAGCATAAAGATGCAGAACGAGAGAAAATTCAGGATATTCGCGATAAGATAAAAGCATTGCGAGATGGTCATAGTGAGATGACCGAAGGATTACGAGCGCAGATTGAACAGTTACGAGCACAATTAGGTGAACAAGTCGATGATATTAATGAACAGATAACTCAAATACAAGACTCAGAAAAAGAACGAAAAGAACAAGCGGCTGAGCAACAGCAACAAGAAGCTGAAGAAAAGATGCTGGAAGATGCGAAAGAACTTGATAGACGTGAAGCAGAAGCTGCTCAACGTCAAGCTGAAGCTACCGCTAAATCCGAAGCAAAAGCCCAGCAACGTCAATTGAATGAAAAAGCAAAACGACGTAAGCAGTTCTTAAATTCTGATGCTGTATACGGACGAGTTGTTGGTAAACGAACTGGACGAAAGACGCAAAAGAATAATGGTCTTTCTTCCGACTTCCGACAAAAAGTGAAACGAGCTTTGTCGGTATAATTCTTATGCATCATTGATATTCTAATCTCTATTGTGAAACTTTGTAGAAGTTAAGACATACTGCTAATCTTATACGAGTGGATTCAATACGAGAATTGAGTATCTGATGATATTTAGCACGTAATAGAAAGGTATGTTATGGATTACGATTTTAGTGGTTACGCCACTAGAAACGATCTTCGCTGCGCTGATGGTCGCGTAATCCGTCACGATGCTTTTAAGGGTAATGATGGTCAACAGGTGCCATTGGTATGGCAGCATGTTCATACCGATCCAACAAATGTATTAGGCCATGCCCTTCTTGAGAATCGTGATGATGGTGTGTATGCGTATGGTGTGTTTAACAATACGCCATCTGGTCAACATGCCAAGGAGATGGTGCGCAATGGTGATATTGTCTCCATGTCCATTTACGCGAATCGTCTTAAGCAAAATGGCAGCGACGTTATTCATGGCGTAATTCGAGAAGTTAGCCTTGTTTTAGCGGGCGCTAATCCCGGCGCTTATATTGAAAACATCAGTTTTGCGCATTCGGATGGTACCTATACGGATGCTGACGACGAGGTGTTGATATATAGCGGCGAGTATTTTAGTCATGCGGACGATGATGAGGAGAATTCTATGGCTAATGCAGGTAACGTTCTTGACGAGCTCTCTGACGATCAGATTGATGCTATCGATAGGATAATCGATGCTGCACTCGATGATGCGGTCGATGACCTAGATGATGATCCGGCTCTTGACGATCTTGATGACCGTCAGATAGAAGCTGTCGGAGAGTTAATCGAAGTAGCCATCAATGATGCTCTTGAGCACGCCGATTACGACGATGATGATTATTACGATGACGATGATGATTATTACGATGACGATGATGACTACGATGACGATGATGATTATTACGATGACGATGATTATGACATGCGGCACGCTGATGACGATGAAACAGTAGAGGATGTATTTAACACTCTTACTGATAAACAGAAAGACGTTGTATATTTCCTTATTAATGCTGCAGTTAATGATGAGATGGAACATTCTGATTTTGGAGGTTATGACATGAAGCACAATGTTTTCGATGACGAGTATTATGACGATTTCGATGACGTCGACGTCCTTACCCACGATGAGTTCTCCGCTATCATGGATGATGCTTATAATGCGAACTCTCTGAAGGACGTATTCATCGCTCATGGTATTGATAACATTGATATTCTCTTCCCTGAGGCTAGGATGGTTCAGCCCACTCCTGATATGATTACCCGTATCATGGGCTGGGTTGATGTTCTGTGGAACTCTGTTAAGCGCACTCCGTTCTCTCGCATTAAGTCCGTTGCGGCGAATCTTACTGCGGATGAGGCAAGGGCAAAGGGTTACGTAAAGGGTAATCGCAAGACTGAGCAGGTCATCAGCTTGCTTTCCCGTGAGACTACTCCGCAGACCATTTACAAGAAGCAGAAGCTTGACCGTGATGACGTGATTGATATTACTGACATCGATGTCATTGCATGGCTCAAGCAGGAGCTTCGTATCATGCTTAACGAGGAAATCTGCCGTGCAATCCTGGTCGGTGACGGGCGTCTTGACCCCAATTCTCCTGACAAGATTAAGCCCGATAAGATTCGTCCTATTTATGGCGACGATGATGTTTATACCATTTACTATGAGGTTACTTACGAGCAGGGTGACAATGACAGCGCCAAGGCTAGCAAGCTCGTTGACGCTGCTGTCCGTGCTCGTAAGGAGTATCGTGGCACTGGTAACCCCAAGATGTTTGCTAGCAATGAGGTAATTGCTGATATGCTTCTTGCTAAGGATGGCATCGGGCGTCGTCTCTATAAGGACATGGGTGAGCTGCAGTCTGCTCTTCGTGTTTCTGAGATCGTTGAGGTTCCTGTTCTTGAGAACATTACTCGCTCTGCATCCGTTACGACAACTGATCCCACTAATGGCACTGAGACCACCACTACTAAGACCATGGCGCTCAAGGCACTGATATTCAATCCTGCTGATTACACCGTTGGCGCTGACAAGGGTGGCGCAGTGTCGCTGTTCGACGACTTTGATATTGACTACAACCAGATGAAGTATCTGATTGAGACTCGTTGCTGCGGTGCTCTTACTCATCCGTATAGCGCAATTGCTCTCGAAGTCGAGCAGGCTTAATAGATTATATTAGTTTTGAAAGGGGGTCGGTCACTTGGCTAGATTCTTTGGACCCATTGGCTTTGTAACTTGTGAAGAGCAACCAGAAGGTTCTGGCGTTTGGGTTGATATTCCATTCGAGAAAAATTACCGGGGGGAAATTTCGAAAAATTCATCCCGAAGAGACAATGCAGAACAGCTTAACAAAAACATTAACATAAGTAATACCATATCCATTCTGGCCGACCCTTATATTTCTAATCATGTTAATACTATTCGATACATCAAATGGCTTGGCTCTTATTGGGAGATTACAAGCGTCGATGTTGAGAGTCCTCGATTGATATTAAGTATTGGAGGTGTTTACAATGGACCGACGGTTGGAACTTCATCAGATTCTGGTGAACATCCTAGGGTCGAATAACGTTTATTTTCAACCACCTCCCAGCATTAAGTTAAAGTATCCATGTATTATATATGAACGCAGTGGCATTAACACGATTTATGCTGATGACAAGGCGTTTTTACATCATGTCAAATACTCTATAACACTCATCGGACGATCTCCAGAGAATGAACTAGTCAAGAAAATATTAGAGCTTCCTTATTGTTCATATGATCGATATTTTACAGCCGATTCATTAAGTCACGACACCTTTTCGTTGTATTATTAAGGAGTTAATATGGCAGTTCTTGTTTGGGATGAGGTCGGTACTCATTTCTATGAAACTGGTGTAGACCATGGTGTGTTATATCCTATTCTTGACACCATTGTTGACCAGACTGACCCGTATGGCACTGGCGTAGCTTGGAACGGTCTTACTTCAGTCAGTGAGTCCGCATCCGGTGGCGAGCCTTCACCTCTGTGGGCTGATAATATTAAGTATCTGAATCTTATTTCTGCTGAGGAGGCCTCACTCACCATCGAGGCTTATACGTATCCCGAGGAGTTTGAGGAGTGCGATGGTACTCGCGAGCTTGCTGAGGGCGTCTTTATTCGTCAGCAGCCTCGTAAGCAGTTCGGTTTCTGCTATCGTACTCGTATCGGCAATGACCAGAAGTCGGATGACTATGGCTATAAGATTCATCTTGTCTATGGATGCTTTGCTTCGCCATCTGACCGTGGTTATGCTACCGTTAACGATAGCCCCGAGGCGATTTCGTTCAGTTGGTCTGTAACCACTACGCCCGTTGATGTTTCGGGTTACAAGCCGACATCCGTTCTTACCATCGATTCTACCAAGGTCACGCCTGCAGCGATGTCTAGGCTTACCGACTATCTGTATGGCACTCAGACTCTTAGCCCGAAGCTTCCGCTTCCTGCAAAGGTTATTCAGCTTATTAACCAGTCTTAATCATTGATATTCATAAAAAGGAGATGCAACTATGCTTAAGAAGACAATCACGTACACTGACTGGAATGGTACCGAGCGTACTGAGGATTTTTATTTCAACCTGACTCGTGCTGAAATTCTTGAACTTGAGTATAAGATTATTCCGGGACAGAGCTTGTCGGATTCGATTCAGACGCTTATTCAGTCTCAAGACATGGGTAAGATTATCGAGACCATCAAGCTCATCCTCCTTGCCTCATATGGCGAGAAGTCAGCTGACGGTAAGCGATTCGTTAAGAATGATGATATTCGTGCTGCATTCGAGCAGAATCCAGCATTTGACACGCTTTATATGAGTCTTGTGACAGATGCTGAATACGCTGCAGAGTTTGTTGCTGGAATCATGCCTGCTGCGATTAGAGATGAGCTTGGTTCTAATCCGAAGGCAGCTATAATGGACCGCGCATCTAGTATGGCTAAGCTAAACAACTAGTTATTTTTTAATCTGGGAGGAGAGAATGCTTCAAATCGTTGTACCGTCTGCAGATTTGTTTGACGAAAACACTAATAGCTTTATACAAACTAATGAGACTGTATTGAAATTGGAGCATTCTCTTCTCTCTATTTCAAAATGGGAGTCAAAGTGGCAGAAACCGTTTCTATCCAGTAAGGCTGGTGAGAAACGTACGCCATATGAAATGCTTGACTACATTAAATGCATGACTTTAAACACTAATGTTAACGATGATATTTATTTGGCGCTAAGTACAGACAACATTAAGGAAATTAATAAGTACATAACTGCGCCAATGACGGCCACTACAATCTATAGTAGGAAATCAAATCCGATTGACAAAGAGACTATTACTTCGGAACTGTTATATTACTACATGATTACATACAACGTTCCATTCGAATGCGAAAAGTGGCATTTGAATAGGTTGATAATGTTGTTACGAGTATGTGCCGTTAAGAATAACACTAAGAAGATGTCGAAATCAGAGCTTGCTAGTCATAATAGAGCTCTTAATGCTGCACGGCGTAAGAGATTGGGTACGAGGGGTTGATATTTTATGATTCGTATCCAAACCGAAGGAAACTTCGATAAGACAATCAAATACTTAGAGAATTCTGATAGCACCAGTTTATATCCTATACTTGAGAAGTATGCAGCAATTGGTGTCGACTATCTATCAGATGAGACTCCAGTTGATACTGGTTTGACGTCAGAATCTTGGGATTATGAGATTGATGCTCTCGAACCGGGAGCATATGCTTTACATTGGTATAACGATAATGAAGTAGATGGAGTTAATGTAGCTCTTCTATTACAGTATGGCCATGGAACTCGACAAGGTGGATACGTTCCTGGAATTGATTATATTAATCCGGCAATGGATAGAGTCTTTAATGAGCTATCCGAAGAACTATGGGGGGAGGTCACTGACGAATGAGTATTGTCGATACACGAGTTGTTAAGATGATATTTGACAACTCTGGGTTTGAAGCTAATGCTGGTACAACACTCGATACCATCTCTAAATTAAAGTCTTCTTTAAATTTTGATGGCGCCATCGCAGGCCTTCAGAACATAGGCACGGCAGCCAAAGACATAAGTCTTTCCACATTGTCGAACAATGTTATTACAGTAAAGCAAGAATTCGATGCTCTTGGAATCATGGCCAAGAGGGTATTAGAGGATATTGTAGATGACTCGTTAAAAGCTGGAAAGTCATTACTGAGTAATCTAACGATTGATCCGATTAAGTCTGGTCTTGAGGAATACGAGACTCAGATAAACTCGGTTCAAACAATTCTTGCTAATACTGGTGATAAATTAAAAGAACAAGGTCTAACGACCGAGCACGATCGAATCGAGAAGATTAACGGCGTATTGGACGAGTTAAACCATTACGCTGACATGACTATTTATAATTTCACTGAGATGACTCGTAACATCGGTACGTTCACGGCGGCTGGTGTTGAGTTGGATACAGCTGCAACTGCTATTCAGGGCATTGCTAACTTGGCAGCTATGTCAGGTTCGAACTCTCAGCAAGCAAGTACAGCAATGTATCAGCTTTCTCAGGCATTAGCTTCTGGTTCGGTTAAGCTTCAGGACTGGAACTCAGTTGTCAATGCTGGCATGGGCGGTAAGCTATTCCAGAACGAGCTTATCGAAACCGCCAAAGCTATGAAAGTTGAAGATGAGAATTTTCAAGCGCTGGTAAATGACCAGATGTCATTCCGAGAGTCACTCTCGACTGGATGGATTACTGATGAAGTCTTGATCAATACTCTTGAGAAATTCACAGCTGGTACAGAAGGCTATACTCATGCTCAGGTTGAGAGCATGAAAGAGCTTTGGCGAGCTCGTGGATATTCTGAAGAGCAGATTAAAGATTTAACTGGTTCATTACATGAATTGACTGCGACCGAAGAAGAGAATCTTAGAGAAAAATGGGCTCAAAAGGGATTCGACCCTCAACAAATTGACCATATTCTTGAGATGGGTTCGGCGGCAACCGATGCTGCTACCAAGGTTAAGACCTTGCACCAGCTTATCGACACTTTAAAGGAAGCTCTACAATCCGGATGGACTCAAAGTTGGGAATATGTATTCGGCGACTTTGAGCAAGCTAAAGCATTCTGGACTGAGATTTCTGATATTATGAATGTTTACATCGGCAAATCTGCTGATGCTAGAAATGAAATCCTTGAAGCGTGGTCAAAAGCTACGTATGCCTATAACGAAGACGGCAAGTTGATATTGGCTGAAAGTGGAGAGCTTGTCGAAGACCAGCGGATGATATCTGAAATAATGGGTGGTCGAGAGCTTATTATTCAAGGTCTTCGCAATGCGTTTCAAGGAGTATTTGAAATCCTTCTTAAAATTGGTGAAGCATGGGATGAATCGTTCTTAGGAAAAGGTACTGACAATGATATTTCGATAACCGCTAAACAGCTTATCGATTTGAGTTATCAGTTTGAAGAGTTCACCAAACGTTTTAAAAACTCATTGATTGATGCAGAAGGTAATGCTACTCCAAAGCTACAAGCTATAAAATCGACATTCGACGTATTCTTTTCAGCATTGCGTACTGCATTTAATGGCGCAACTGATATTTTTAGCGGAGTAATAAACATTGGAGATGCTCTATTCCATTCCGAGTTTTTCAAATTAGATTTTCTTAATAGTCTTGCCGCAGCGGTTACTTGCGTTGCTGATGGATTTGCGATATTTGGCGAATCTTTTAACAAACATTTTGGTTCTGAGAACGCTGCGAATCGTGAAGGATTGATGATATTCTTTGGCTCATTACAAGGAATACTTGAGTCGGCTATTTGGACAAAACTTACTTTTATAGAAAGTGCTTGGCTGGCATTAGGCTCGGTTTTCGACAAATTAGTTGAGCCGTTTGGAACTTTCTCAAACCTTCTCGGTGTAGTAGGCAATTACATTACTATATTTGTACAAGCATTTGACATAATGACGCATACAGCTGAGGGTGGTTCGAAGATAGCGGAGTTCTTCCAAGCTCTATCTGCTGATATTAATTCATTCATAGATACTATTCGAAACAACATTGACTTTAGTCCATTCAAAGACCTATTCACTTCAATAATCAATACGATGACCAGCGACAAGGTTGACTTGTTTGGGTCACTCGAAAACGTTATATTTGGCATAACGAATGTTCTTAAGGGATTAGCATCTGTCATATTACCTATAGCAACTGCATTTGCTGAAGTGCTATCACCTGCTATTGAGAAGATTGGTCTATTTCTTAATGACGTTACAACTAGATTCAGAGAATTTACTGAATCTCTAATTGCCAATGAACCTGTAATGACCGGTATTCATGAATTGTTTGTCGGTATATTTAGCGTTATTGAAGCTGTTGGTGAAGTTCTCGGAAGTTTATTGATTAAGGGCTGGGATGCTTTAGCAGCTGGCTTAAGCGGAATTCTTCCTCCAGCAGAATCAGTCGGTGATATTTTAACAAAAGTCGGTACTACTCTATCGAACTTTGCCGATAAGATTAGAGGCCTTGTTGGCGGTGAAAGTAGTAATCCGTTAACTGTATTCACATCCAAGATGCAGGTATTTTCTGATACAGTTCATAAAATTGTACCGGGTCTTGAGAAAGATGCAGAAGATAGCGGCACTATATTTAGTAAATTCACAGAAAAATTTAGTGGCTTCGTTGATAATTTAAAGAATCTTGGAGTCTTAGATACTGCTAAAACAATCGTTACAAATTTCTTTAGCGGAATCAAACAAGCATTGTTCGGAACCGATGAAATTTCAATGCTTGATGGTATGGTCGCTAAGATTAGCGATATTTTGGAGCGAGTAAAGACAATCTTTACCAAAGATGATGGCTCGATGGATTCCGGCAAAGTTTTAGCTGGCGGCGGAATCATGTTTGTAATCATGAAAGCCATCGAGTTCGTCAAGGGATTGTTTGATACTACTAGTGGCATCTCAGGAATTGTTCAAGTCATTAAGGATATTGGTGAGGCGATCACTGATACTTTTGGTAGCATTCAAGAGTGGTTGAAAGTCGATGCACTGTCGTCTATCGCTAGAGCATTACTTGAGATGGCCGGTGCTATATTTGTAATTGCAATGATAGACCCCGTGTCATTAGCTACGGCTATGGGTGCTATTGCTGCGTTATTCAAACTGATAGAAAACCTGCTTCAGGGATTAGCATTATTTGATAAGAAAGACGTCGGCAAGCTTCTTGGCGCTGCTGGTGCTATACAAACGCTTGGCAATGCAATTCTCGAAATGGCAGCCGCTGTGTTTATAATGGGCAGCATGAACCCAGAAGACATGGTACGAGGTTTGTTGGGCGTCATGATAATGATTGGCGCTCTCACCAAAGTCGCAGAAGAATTCTCAAAGTTTGAAAAAGATTTACCTGCTGGTGCTATGTCGTTAGTGTTATTTGCTGCAGCTCTTGACTTACTTACTATTCCAGTTGTTATATTAGGTAACATGGAATGGGACAAGTTTGCTCAAGGAATGCTCGGTACAGTAAGTTTGATGTTAGCATTAGCAGGAGCAGCATTTGTTTTAAGTAAGTCCGGTCTAACATGGGAAACTGGTGCGGCGTTGGTTATGTTTGCCAAAGCACTAGGCATGATAGGTGAAGCTGTACTAGCAATTAGTGTGCTAAATCTTGGTCAAATAGGAACGGCGTTGGCTGGTTTAATGGCACCATTGGCAGCTTTGTTCCTCATAACTAAATTCACAAAAGCCTCAGACATGTTAACCACTGGCGAGGGTATTGCCGCTATGGCCGCTGGCTTATATGCTATCGGTCAAGCTATATTATTGATAGCTAATCTAGATCTTGCCCAGATAGGAACAGCACTACTTGGTTTATGTGCACCCTTAGCTGCATTCTATCTAATTGCTAAGAATACTGATGGCTTAGACATGGTAACTACAGGTCTTGGTATATTAGCAATGTCTGCTGCTATGGTTCCACTTGCTGGTGCATTATTGATGCTCAGCAATCTGAACTTTGGTCAAGTTTGCACGGGTCTATTTGCTCTTGGCGGAGCTTTGGTAATTCTTGGTGCAGCGTCAGTGATATTTACACCGACCATGGTAGCTACTCTTACGGCATTAGCAGGTGCATTAGCATTAATCGGTGCTGCTATGCTTGCATTCGGTGCTGGCTTATTCTTATTAGGTGCAGCTATAAGTGGTAGTGGTTCATTGATATTACTATTCTTAGAGCAATTAATAGGTTTCCTACCCAAGATAGCCGTTGGATTAGTTGAAGGAATTGGCACATTCTTCACGACAATAGCTGAACAAGCAACTAATATTGCTATGTCGATTGGAAATTTCTTAGTGACAGTACTTGGTATTCTAGGGCCAATGTTACTGCCAATGATATTTGAATTTATTAGAACGTTGTTGTCGCAAGTGATGCAAACAGTTACAGAACTAGCACCACAATTCTTCGAAATGCTCAGTACTGTATTTGCAAGCTTGTGGACTTTCATACAAGAGCAGATTCCACATCTGTTTGATATTTTATCAACTTTGTTGCAGGAAGTTTTAACGTTCATACAAGAGAACTACCCAATGATTGTTGAGACAATCTCAGTTGGATTACAAGCAATATTGCAAGCTATTCAGACAAATGCGCCGATAATCGGTCAAACTTTGCTAACTCTGTTACACACAATCCTGCAAGTTATTCAGACTGCGATACCTGATATTACCAATACGTTATTGTCACTCCTTACACAGATCCTTGCGCAATTAACAAGTTATATACCAGCTATGGCCGACCTAGCATTGAAACTGATTGGTGGTTTCTTAGATGCTATAGCAAAGAACATCGGTAAGATTACTCAGTCAGCGTTTGATATTATTATAGCGTTCATGGATGCACTTGCTGAGAAGACACCTGAGTTAGTTGAGTCGGCATTCAAACTCTTAATCGCATGGATTGAGGGTCTTGCCGACGCTATTGACAAACATCATGATGAATTGTGGGATGCAGTTGGTCACTTAATTGAATCATTGGTCGAGGCAATTCTTGATGGTTTGGTCAAGATTGGTGAAACTGCTGGTAAGATTATTGATAAATTCATTGAAACTTTCAACTTGTCCGATACGATGCAAAAGATTGGCGAAGCTGGCGCTAATCTCGTTCAAGGTTTGATTAATGGTATTACTGGTGGAATTGCTGGAATAGTAACATCAGTTGGCGACTTAGCTGGCGCAGCATGGGATACACTTACTGGTGCTTGGGACGAGCATTCGCCTTCAAAACTAGCAGAGGGTGCTGGTATGAACTTCGCACTCGGTGCAAGTAACGGTATTGCTAATGGTATTTCAAATGTTGAACAGAGTTCTTCTGAAATGGCTTTAGCTGCCATGTCAACGTTGGATTCTGAGTTTGAAGATTACCAGTTCTCTCCGGACTTGCAACCTACTATTAGCCCGGTATTGGATTCTAGCGAAATTCAAAATGGAATGGAAGACTACCAAATAGATGGTAACATGCTGCAGAAAATTGATTTGAATCTTTCGTATTTGATTGACAATCAGAACGCATTACTTGAGCATCTATTCGATGACTGGAAAGCCTTTACAGATCAACGTTTAATGATGCTTTCCGGGCAGTTTACTGATATTAACAATGCTATGAAGCAAGGATTCAACGATGTATCTAACATGAGAGTCGTACTTGATAGTGGTACACTTGTTGGTGAACTTACTCCCGGAATTGATGAAAATTTAGGTTCGGCCGCGGCATTGTATAGAAGGGGTGTCGTATAAATGTATCATTCATTAACGTTTCAAACTTTGAATGCAAACGGCACTCCGATTCGAGTGTTTAATACATATAGAGATTTATTGTTAGTTCCAACGTCTAGACCCGTCATAACACCTCCTAGTGTGAAGACTCACTACGTTGATATTCCAGGTGCTAATGGCTCACTCGATTTAACCGAGGCGCTTGCCGGACAAACACTTTTTGGTAATTGTACTGGCTCAATAGAATTCGCAGTTTATTCAGAAGCTATGAACTGGATTTCGCTATACAATCGGATTCTTGATTATATACATGGTAAGAGAGCATACATGGTGCTAGAAGATGCAAAAAATTTAGTTTATGAAGGTCGATGGTCACTTGGTGGTTGGAATACTAATGAAGGTATGTTACCAAACGTTACATTGAATTACAGCCTTAATCCTTTTGCGCAAGACATTAATAGTGTAGCTGGACTAGCAAATGCAATAGCCTATAGTTGGTGGTGATAAATGTATAAAGTATACGCGGATGGTGTTCTAATTCATGACGATAACAGTAGTGTCGTCGGAAACACTCGTCTAATTTCCCCGTCGTTATCGCTTAAAGACAATTCAGCTGGAGCATTTACAGCTACAATTCCTGTCGGAAACGTTTGCTACGATTCGATACGATGTTTCGATACGACTATAGACATCTTCCGTCATAATCAAAATGGAAATGATACATGGATTTGGTCAGGTCGACCTCTTAAAATCACAAAGGACTTTTACAATCAAAAGAAACTTACTACGGAAGGTGCGCTAGCATTTCTTAATGATATTGTCGTACCATTGGGAAAGCTTAAACGCCTAGACCTTCCTCAGTACATTAGATTTCTGTTGGATATTTACAACATGCATGTATCGAGCAGTCGCCGAATTACTGTTGGCGGCGTTTCGACTATGAGCTCTACTAGACAAGCAATCGGATTCCATGATTATGAGTTTGATGGAGACAACGTTCTTTCATATTTGACTAAAGCTCTCGAAGACTGGGGGCTCCATGCTCGAATTAGAAGAACTGGTAATTCATATTCATCGCCAGGTTTTATATTAGACTTGGTAACAGACTCGCAACTTCCGATGTCTAATCAAACTGTTAACTTTGGTAAAAACTTGCTAGATTACACTAGCGATGACGATTGGACAGAACTGGTTACAGCTATATTACCATATGGTGCAACGATTAAAGAAGAGTCTTCTGAAGGTGGAGAAGGCGGAGAAGAGAGTGGCG